>Ga0209486_10000299_pt1 | contig 23062 bp, 19 predicted proteins | sample NCCompost_FD_187518 | JGI IMG/M metagenome (GOLD analysis project Ga0209486, IMG submission 187518) | Agricultural soil microbial communities from Utah to study Nitrogen management - NC Compost (SPAdes) (version 2) | ecosystem: Environmental > Terrestrial > Soil > Agricultural land | place...
ATAGAAACGCCGCGGCGGCACCTGGGCCACCGGACCAAACAACGCCGGATCCAAACCTGATGATTCGACATTCGGATCGACTGCGACCTGCACCATCTGCTGCAATCCAACGCCGATCGGCAACACACTGATTGACAAAACTTCCGGGGCGACGTTGCGCGGCAAGTAAGCCACGCTCACGTCTTCGATCGACGATTGACCGCCTGAACCCACACCGCGCACGGTCGCACGCCACTGGATGAACCGCGCTCTCGGACTCGAGATCTGATTGCCTTCGGGATTCTTGTACGGAGCACTCCAATCGCTCCACGTCGCATCAGGCCGTTCGCCGTTTCCGCTGCGTGTTTGTACCTCGACTGCACCAGCGCCACGCCACCAGATTCGACCCCACGCGGCAGTGAGCTTCGCGTCTCTCACCGGCGATTCGTATGTGCCTTCACCAACCAGTTCACTGCCGAAGCGAAACAGTTTTCCCTGGTTACTCGAGGCCGCGAAGATCTGATTGTTTCTTACCAGCAGCGAAGAGATCTGTCCTTCTGGAGACTGCAAGAGCAACGTGTCGCGCCCGTCGTTAGTGACCGAATAGATCCGGCCTTTGTCAGCTGTTCCGATCAGTACGCTGCCTGGCTGCAAACCGGGCGCGATCGAAAACGCAGTCACGTTTGGCGAACTCCAAACGACGTCTGTCGCGCCGTCGGGAAGTATACGAAACACGGCGCTACGTGCATTCGAAACGTCGCTGCGGCTGCGTGTTGCTGACGCTTGCGCCGAAAGTGGTACGCCTGATTCATCGATGGCCGTAATCGTTACCGATGTGCTCACGCCACCGGCGCCCTCTGAAGGTTGAGGCGTTGGCGCAGCAGCAGTTCCCGGCGGACGTGCGGTGGCCGCGGCATCGCTCAACGCAAGCGCGTAGATCGAACCATCCGCCGCGGGCGCGAGCGCATGAATCTCGCGAAGGCTCGTATCGAAGAGTGCGAAAGTTTTTCCTTCCGGGGACACGCGCAGCACGAGTCCGCCCGAATCTGTCCCGGCAATCAGATCGTCGTGCGACGTTACTGCGAGCGAGATCACGTGTGTTTGATTCGTGCTGACAAGCAAAGACGAATCAGGACTCGCTCCCGCAGCGCGGACGCGATACAGCTTACCGTTGTCGCCTGTTCCGACTGCGAGCGAGCCATCGTTCATGACTGCGAGCGACCAGATGTATTTGTCAGCCGGATCGAAATAGATTTCTGCTTTTCCATCTGACGCGATGCGATAGACCTTGCCGTCGGGCGATGTGCCGGCAAACACGACTCCATCGCGACCGATCGCAAGTGCCGTCACGTCCAGCTCGCCGGCGTCGTACAACAACGAACCACTACCAGCGGCAGTGACGCGAAACGTTTTTCCGTCGTGGCCGGTGCCCAGGTAGACGTTGCCCTGGCTATCAACCGCGCTGGACCAGATGTATGTTTGTTGAGTGTTGAAGACTTCGTTGAGTTTCGGCGCCAGCATCAAAACACCCGTATCGCTGATCGACACGCCGCGAGCGTCTCCTTTCAACAACTCTGCGCGGCCGCTAGTTTCCCAAATAGCGGGTTGTCCGGCCTGCACTGCGATGAATGAAACGAGCAAAACAAGAAGGGTTGTGATGACGGCGATACGACGGGTCTGTTTGCTGATCATCGTTTGGTCAGTTTCCTATGTACTTAGCGTAGAGTGAGCGAGCAGTTGCGATCTCGTTTGTGCCTCGAATAATTGAGCGAGCGTCTTTGAAAACGGTGAGCTCGAAGTTTCCTGTCCGGAAGCGCAGGAGATACTCATTAAACTTCACTTCCCCGGCGCGGCGAAGTCGTTCAGCAAGTGATGCAAAATTTACGCAAGTGGGTTGCGAGGGCGAGATCTGAATTGCGTCGCGGCCGCACAGCACCGCCGCTGCCTCATGCGACGCCGGTGCGAGCGCTTCGTAAGTTCCCAATCGGCAAACGGGACAATCAGCGCGCGGCGCGCCGGGAGCGATCTTTCTCCACTCATTGCGCCACACGTCAAACTGCATCAACGAACCGTGTAAATCCTCGACGTGCCCCGTCAACAGTTTCAACGCCTCACTTACCTGAACCGCGGCGACGATGTTGATGATTGGCATGATCACGCCGGCGGTGTCGCACGTCGGAGCACTGGCAGCCGGCGGAGTCTCTTCAAACACACAATGCAAACACGCACTCTGATGCGGACGAATCGTCATAGTCACGCCGTATGAACCAACTGCGGCGCCGTAGATCCAGCTGACGTTGTGCTTCACGCAGGCTTCGTTGATCAGATAGCGGGTGGCGAAATTGTCAGTACCGTCGAGGACCACATCGCAATCCGCGATCAACTGTTCAATGTTGGAATGATTGACGTCGGCGATGTGAGGTTCGATTTCGATCTCGGAATTGATCTCGCGTAAATGACTGGCGGCGGCGATCGCCTTCGGCAGACGGTTCTCGGCATCACTCTCGGTGAACATCGTCTGCCGCTGAAGATTTGAAGGCTCGACGAAGTCGCGATCGACGAGACGCAAACGTCCCACGCCCGCGCGGCATAGGCTCTCTGCCTGCGCCGTTCCCAGCGCGCCGCAACCGACAATTAAGGCGCGCGCCGACTGCAAGCGGCGCTGACCTTCTTCGCCAATTCCGTTGAAAAGAATCTGTCGACTATAGCGGTCGTTCACTGCGGCGTTCACTGCGTTTCAGTATAGCAGTGAACGCCCAGATTCCGCGGATCAGGCCTGCGGCTGGAACGTCGGGTTGATGTTGTAGCGCTTAATCTTGGCGTTCAGTGTGGTGGGTTTGAGACCAAGGAGTTTGGCCGCGCGGATTTGGCTGCCGGACGTGCGCCCCAGGGCGGTCCGAATAAGGGTCACTTCAAATTGCCGAACTTCGTCGGAGAAACGCGCGCCGCGCTTGATGTCGACCGGTCGGGAGATAGCGAGCGTTTCAACCTCTTCGAGGAGTTGCAGCACGGTTTCCCGTAATGTGTTTAATCTGACGTCCACTGATTCGTTATTGGTTTCGGTTGCTAATTCCGTATTCATTGACTCACCTCTTCAAAGCGTAACGACGCCTGGGGTGACTGAATATTCTCAAAGATGACCAAAACAAGAGATCAGTCATGTGACGGAACGGCTAAATCCTGTGATGGATCGGCCACGATGGATGACAAACCATGATTCTAGAGGCCGTTTCCCACCGCTTCCTGCAAATTTGAGCGGTAATTGCGGCTCAAAGCGAGCTGCTTCCCGTTCTCCATGATGATGCGATACTCACCATGAAACCACGGCTGCATCTCCTTTATCCGATCGATCTTCACAATCGCCGAACGGTGAATTCGCAGGAACTGTTTCGGGTCGAGTTGCTCTTCCAGACTGCTGATCGTCTCGCGTAGCAAGTAACCTTTCTGATTGTCGTAGACGCGGACGTAATTCCCTTCCGCCTCGATGCAGTAAACGTCCTGAACGTGCAGGAAGAATACGCGACCACCGTTTTTGATCACGAGTCGTTCGAGATAGCGCGGTCCGGCCTTGAGCTCTTCGAGCAACGCGATGATGTCCTGATCGCGACGGCTGGTGCGGTTAAGTTTGATTTGCGCTTTCGCGCGTTGCCACGCACCTTCGAAACGTTCGCGATCAAATGGCTTGAGTAGATAGTCGAGCGCATGGACCTCAAACGCTCGCACGGCATATTGATCGTACGCCGTCACAAAGATCACATATGGGTGTGCATTCGGATCGAGTGATTCGAGTACTTCGAAGCCACCGATCTCGGGCATTTGAATGTCGAGAAAAACGATGTCCGGCGCAGACGACTTGATTGCTTCGACCGCCTCAAGTCCGTTTACGCACTCCCCTACAATCTCAACTTCCGAATCGCCCTCGAGCATCTCGCGAATCATGGCGCGTGCGAGTGGTTCGTCGTCCACGACCAACGCTCGAATACGAGTTGCGTCCGTCATCCTGGGCCCCCAAAAGAACCTTTCGAATTAAACACGTATACGCGTGAAGGTGAGTTTCACACGTAACAGATAAACACCGCAGTTGAATCGGTTATGGCGCAAATGAGCGCCAACGAGATTCACTCGTTGTTACGATCAACGTCTCAGTTATGTTTCTGTTAACAGGTCGCGTGAAATGAACGAGAAAATGGAGTGGCGTGCAACTTCATGAACACTTTGTTAGCGAGGGATCTCGATCGAAACAACCAAACCTCCCGAAGGACGATTTGTCATTTCAAAACGTGCGGCAGTTCCGTATAGACCAACGAGTCGCGCTTGAGTGTTCGCGAGACCCAAACCCTTCCCGCGTCGCACTTCGAGTGTGCGATCAACCGGCAAACCGGGACCGTTATCTTTCACTTCGATATGCACTGCACCGTTTCGCGGTGCGGCGGTGATCTCGACGTGTCCAAAACGGCTATTCACGACTGCATGTTTCATCGCGTTCTCGACAATCGGTTGGAGGATCAGGTTTGGAACGCGCGCTTCTAGCACAGTTGGATCGATCTGGATGTCGGTTGTGAGACGATCCTGGAATCGGATTCGTTCAATCTCCAAATAACCATTTAAGAATTCAATTTCCTGGCGCAGTGTAACTTCCATCGATCCGGAGTTTTCGAGTGTCAGGCGCAGAAAGTCGCCCAGGCGTGTGATCATCTTGCGGGCGCCTTCCGTGTCTTTGCTCAACAATGCGGAGATCGAATGTAGCGTGTTGAAAAGGAAGTGCGGTTGCACCTGCATCTTCAAAGCTTCGAGCTGTGATTGCACAAGCTGCGTGCGGAGTTGCGACGCTTTGAGTTCGCCTTTGCGGTAACTGTTGTAGTAATTGAACGCGTGACTCATCAGCAGGATCAACCAGTAAACAAGCAGCCAACGATCGAGGTTGGGATATAGGTATCCCGCCAATCGCAGCGGCGTAATGGCACCCGCTTGTCCAGCCAGAATCATGTAGACGACGAAATGGAGCGAGATCAGCACTGTCACCAGCACGAGACTGAAGACAAAGTGCAAGGCCATTTTCCGGATCCACCGGTTGCGATCGATGCAAAAGCGGCGAGCGAGCCAGAGGACGAGCGGAGTAACAAGCGCCCACAAATAGCAGGCTGAAAACTGAACGATGAAGGCCCTTTTATATGGAATCGGCTGGCGCTCTGAATAGTACATCATGAAAACCTGCGTACTAAAGAAGAGCGCGACGATCGTCCACATTCCCCAGATAATTCCGAGGCGCGCCAGTCGGTTCATGAAAGTTAGCCGGCGGGGATGATCGTCAGAAACCGTCTTGTCACACGAGGCGGAAGGAGTGTAGTCCAAACTGACAGGCGTCGACGTCATACAGCTTCACTGTCTTCTTGATGCTCTAACGTGGGCACGGGAGGTACTGGTGCAATCCCGAGCGTATACCGTCTCATTAACACCGGCGCGCCATGTTTTGTGACCAACGGGACTAGCTTCCCCACCAAACGGCCTTCGAGGCGACGGCAAGGCAAAGCCTCGCCCCGAAGCCAACTCAAGCGGCGCAGCCGAACCTGGCAAGCGAGTCAAAGCATGACCGGTCAAAGCGCCTCACGGTAACGTTGCGAGTTGAGCCACAGTCGTGAGAGGTTCTTCGAGTTGTTGGGCGACGGTCATTCGCGTAACGGAATCGATCTCATCGCGGCAAACGTCAACGACATATTTCGTATTTTTAGCGCTGAGTTCGAGATCATGCCCGTCATCCGAGAGCAGCCACTGTTTGTCAGCGCCGCGAACGAGATGTCCCAGCTCATGCAATAACAAGGTGACGCGAGTTTGCCGGGTGTTCGGTTGAAAATTGGCAATCGGCGGTACTCGCTGCTGCGACGCGGCGTTGCCGCGATAGAACGATCCCTCCTTATTAATCTCTGCTTTCTCGAACATGCGAAACGAGAATCCGGTATTGGCATTCCGGTACGACGTGGTAGGTCCGCTCATGCGGACGGCAATATGCCGGTCGAGATACGCCGAACGAACAACGCGCATCAACTCATTCAGCGCCTCGATCGCCGCCGGCCCGCCATACAATCGACTGCAAGCATTGTCGTCACGCAGGATTGTGAACACGTCGAGATAAGCTTTATCCAGGTCGTTTAGCTTGCGGTCATCTTTCGAAACGATCGCCATCCTGATACGAGGCGTGATCCGGAGATTGGGCGGTGGAGATCCTGCGAACGCGATCGGGACGGCTAACAGGACGACGAGAATAAGGATCGTTCTCTTCACGATTGCACCTCAGTTGCTTGTGCCAAAAATCAAACAGGGCCTTTGGAGCAACGGAAGCAACGTGGGCGTGAATGTACGTCTACGTTAGCGAGCGGAAGTTAGGTTTGTGATGGAGAGGTGAGCTTTTGTGACGGGGCGGCTTGGAAGGAACACTAAAAATCAATGGTCCAACGCAGCGACCGCCGCGTCCGACATTACGTTCATCGAAGGTGTTTGTCCGGTCCACAATTCGAACTGATTTTTAGCTTGAGCAATCAACATTTCGAGTCCGTGAACGGGCCTGCAACCTGCCTTGCTAGCTTCTTGCAGAAAGCGAGTCTCGATGGGGTTGTACACAAGATCGTAAGCGACGCTAGCGCCGTGGAGTTGTTCTGCGGTGACCGGAACTTGCTCGATCAACTCGCCTGATCCGAGAGGCGTGGCATTGATCACGAGGTCGTAGTCGGCGAACGAAGCAGACGAGAGTGGTTCGTACGAAACGTCGAACACCTGTTTAAGCGAGCGAGCCTTGGCAACATCGCGTGCAAAGAGCGTTACAGTCGCTTGCTGTCTCAACAGCGCCCACACTGCCGCACGGGCCGCGCCGCCTGCGCCAATCACCGCCACACGCAGACCACTCAGCGAGTCAATCACTTTGAGCAACGGCTCGATGAATCCAGCGGCGTCGGTGTTGAATCCGAGCAGCTTGTCGTCGTCGACGACGATCGTATTGACCGCTCCGATCTCTTGCGCGGTTGGATCGATCCAGTCGAGGAACTCCATTACGGACGACTTGTGAGGAGCAGTAACGCTTAACCCGCGCAAGTTCCAATCGAACTCTCTCGTACGCGGATGGACCATGCGCTCGACGAACGTTTTCACGTCGTGCACTTCGAGCGGGAGGTAAACGCCGTTAATTCCAGCGGTGCGGAAGGCGGCGTTATGCATGTGCGGCGAGACGGAGTGCATCACTGGCTGTCCAGCCAGGCCACAGATCATCGTTTCGCGGTCGATCTGCTCGACGTTGTAAACGGAGCGAAGTTTTTGAGCGGTGATCTGTCCGGGTGCCGTCGCGTTTTCTTCTTCCAACGCCGCGTAAGTCAGGAACGCACCGCGTGACGGACCGAGAATGCGAGTCGCCAGCCCTGCGTTGCCCATCGCGATCGCGATCATGTCTCGACCTTCACTTCTCGCACGATCGAGCAATTGAAAAACAGGAATGCAATCAACGACGTCATTCGCCTGCACTGCGATTTTCAAAACGTGAGCCGGCGTCGCGGCAAGTTGTTCATAGATCTGCGTAATGTCTTCCGGAACGCGGGAGAAATGATGATGCGAAATGATTATGCGGGACCAATCGGTTTCAAGTGCGAGGTCCGATTCCACGTCCCACCATTCCGTCTGCGGTGCGGAGTTCCAGAACAGCTTCCGCGCCTGGTGGTCCAACACGCGATGTCCGCCTTGTTCATCAGGACGAAACGTAAGAATGACTGGACACGAGATACGGTTCAATACCGGCTTTAGGTCTTCCAGTCGTGTAAGACAATCGATACGCAACTCGACGATGTCAGCCGACTCGCTGGCGCGAATGGCTGCACTCTCGAGCGCATCTATAGTCTTTTCACAAACGGAGACACAGATCCGGGTCATCTGTGTTCGGAAGGCTTCGAACTGAGGTGGCGGGTGGTTCCCTCAGTGACACTCGCTGGCGGGGACATAAGCTGGTCTGTCGCGCGCACGGTCGGAGGCTGTAACGCGGGCATTGGGATTGGTCGATTCTGCCGTTCTCGAATGCGAATGTATTGGGCGATGCCTGTGCCCATCAGTGAGAATGCGGGGATCAGCATCCAAAACCACCAGCCTGCGCCAATGGACCGAGAGAGGGCAATGGAGATTAATAGAAAGGCAATGCCCATGAACACACTTCTAAATGCACTATCCAACGTCGGTGGGCGGCGGGACTTGCCCGGCACGGCACACACGCTCTCGTCCGTGAGATCTGTCTGTTCGCTCGGACGTGCGAGTTGTCCCGTCAGGGCTTGCGGCACAAGACTGATATTGGCGCCACATGAGCGACAAAAACTGGCGCCGTCTGTATTCGGTGTTGCGCATTTAGGACAAAACATTCTTCTTCTCGCCTCAACTTTGCTTGCGTTTGCCTGTTGCTAACGTCCGCTGGCGTCGCGCCTCATAAAGCAAAACGCCCGCGGCCACGGAAACGTTCAATGAATCCAACTTGCCGCTGACCGGAATGCGAACCAGCGTGTCGCAATGTTCGCGAACCAAACGATGCAAACCGTGTCCCTCGCTGCCGAGAAAGATCGCCGCGGGCAGCGTCCAGTCCCAATCCGTGTACGACTGGCTGGCATCGCCGGCTGCACCAACGACCCAAATGTTACGTGCTTTCAACTGCTCTATCAAACGAACGAGATTCGTGACGCGCGCAACGGGAACATACTCCAAAGCTCCAGCGGCGACCTTGGCAACAGCGCCCGTCAAACCAACCGCGCGTCGTTCGGCGATGAAGACAGCGTGAACTCCCGCGCATTCAGACGTCCGCAGGATGGAACCCATGTTGCGCGGGTCTTCGATCGCATCCAATCCCAGGACCAAGGGCGGATCTGAAGTACCGATCTTCGTTTCGAGCGTGTCTAGCAGATCGTCTGCGTCGGCATAACGCGCGGCCGCGATGCGGGCGACCACTCCCTGGTGTCTCACTTCGCCCAACGTCCGATCAAGATCGAGTCGCGGAACACGATGGACCGGCACGCCTTTTTGACGCGCGAGTTCAATCAACGACTTCAGACGATCCGGTCTCGCACTTTCGAGGATCGTGACCGACTCGATCTGTCGCGTGCCGGCGCGCAACGCTTCGACAACTGCATTCACGCCATAGATCAGATTCGATGATTCAGGCATTGAGATGAAAATACCGCTGCAACCGCGAGTAGCGTGTGAATTGGATTTCGTTACTGTTGACCGTAGAGAGTCCGACGCTCAACTTTCCTGGCCGCTCGCGGCGCCAGCCACTCGATTGCGTTTCTTGTTGCGAAGCCCAAACGAGGTCGAGCGTCTGCCGTAGTCTTTTGTAGCAGTCGTCAACCTTCGCTTGGGGCGCATTCGAAGCGATGAACTGTCGCAGCCGCGAGATGTTCTCGTTTGCGATCAGTGTCTTCTGATTACCGAGACACGAGAAGTCGAAACCGTTCGCGTTGATGCGCCACGTTTGCGGGTGCGTTGACGTGTAAAAGTCGATAACCGCTTCATCATTCGAGAACTCGCTCGACTGAACAATCTCGTTCTCGGAGCGGCGCGCCTTTCGTTCCTGAATCTCGACGCGTTTCGTAAATAACCGTCCCGTCACGATCAAAACGATTTCACGCCAGCGAACCTCGATCTGTTCTCTCGTTCCGGCCTGTTGAAGTGTCCCGTACTCATCGTCAACAGTCATCGACTTGATACGCTTGACTGACGTTTCAGACGCGCCCAACTCGTCATCACTCAAAACGATGGTCTGCAAACCTACATCGCGCAACCTTTTGAGAACCAGCTCGGCTTCTTCACGAGAAGCGGTGCACGCCACGGGTAAAGGAATCTTTGCAGCCATGATCCGCTTTAGATTTTCGGCGCTGAGTTTCAAGAGATCGGCACCCTGCGCAAGGTCTTCGTCAGGCACCTCTCGCTCACTTGGCAACAGTATGTTGTTGTAAGCGGTCTGATGTTTCTCCGGCGGTTTCAATACCGGCTTGCGAAGTCGCGCCGACTCCTCCGTCATCGGCAACGGAGCGCTACAGTACAAACATGCAACACGCGTTGGAGGGTTGGCTCGCAAACACTCATCGCAACGAATCATCTGGTCGGGCGTAAACCCCTGCGGCTCAGAAGGTTCAATTGGACCAGTAAACGGTAGACGAATGTTTTCGTTATCTTTAGGCAACACGTCCTCCAAGTTTTTGAATTATACGACGACGGGGAAATTGTGAGGCCAGATAATGTTTTTGAGTTCTGTCGCAACTTCTGTGAGTCGTCACATGCAAAACTTCCTTTGCGCCTTTGCGCCTTTGCGGGGGCTACATTTTCACGCTAGCACCCGCATTGGGTCACATCCTATCTCCCGCAAAGGCGCAAAGGCGCAAAGGATCTCCCGAAAGAAGTATGTGACTTCAACTGTGATCATCGCGTTCGCGTTGCTGGGCGGAGCGTGTGCTGCTTTGCGACCGCCCGATACCGGCGGTCCACGAGCTGACGTTCGACTCTATCCCATCGGCCTTGCGGACCCCGCCGCGCGTCTTGAAGAAGCATCACTTGCCTGGTACCAGATCTCGCAACACTACGGCTTACAACAACGGACCGAAGCGAACCTGGATCCCTTCACTGCAACGTTGCAAAGTTTGCCTACCGACTTAGCGGCAACAATCCAACTCCCAAAGGTTGGCGACGCGCAACCAACTGAAGAACAAGTACGCGAGTCGTTGCGACGATTCATAGCCGAATGGCAACGACTCATCGGCGCCGCCCCGCAGGAATTGTCGCTCGTCGAACGGACCGACGAAGCCGGAGGGACCAAACTCGCGCGCTACGAACAACGACCGTTTCGTTATCCGCTGCGTGGTGGTTATGGCAACCTGATGATTCGCTTTCGCAACGACGGCAAGCTCATCGCGCTGTCGAGCAACTGCCTGCCGAATGCGGAGCGTATTCAGTCAGCACTTAACCAGATCAGCCCGGGCGTCACCAGAGAAGAAGCCGTCGCCAGAGTTAAAGCACAACCGATTACCGTTTCAAATACGACCGGGCAGCAAACAATAACGCTGCCCGACAATGCTGTTTTAGACCCCGGGCAGTTAGTTGTTTACGCCCTTCCCCATCCAAATCAATCGCCAGGTCAATCCCGCGGCCTGGAACTACATTTAGCCTGGGAAATTAGTGTCACAAATGGCCCCATTAAAAAGATCTATTTCGATGCTGTAACGAGTCAGGTAATTGCGGCCACATGATCGCGCGTCATTGGACCGTTAACTTGACCAACGAACAGCAAATAAGCATTCTAAGGTTAGACAAGAGGGTGAGTTTAGTTATGAACAGTTATGATCCCACTACCAACATTTCATGGCAGCTCGGACATCGGGGAAGAGTAGCGGTTTTTATTGACGGAAATAACCTTTTCCATGCAGCACGGTTTCATAACATCGACATCGATTACAACAAGTTATTGCGAGTGTTGTTAGGTGATGGCCGGCTTCTGAGGGCTTTTTTTTACACAGGTGTCGACGTCGGAGCGGAACGACAACAGGGTTTCCTGTTGTGGATGCGCCGCAACGGTTTTCGCGTCATTCAGAAAGAGTTGAAAACTTTTTACGACGGCACGAGAAAAGCGAATCTCGACGTCGAAATCGCGGTCGACATGCTCTCACTCGCAGGCCGCTACGACACTGCGGTCCTCGTTTCCGGTGACGAAGATTTTGTCTACGCAGTTAACGCCGTCGCGTACAAGGGATGCCGCGTCGAGATCGCCGGCTTTCGTTCGAACACGGCGCCCAAGCTGATCGACGTCGCCGACTATTTCATCGACCTCGGCGACATCGCAGACAAAGTGCGGAAGGAAATCTCGCACGGAACGCGGTATGATGAGCGCGAACTGCACGAGCCGCTGCCGGCGCCATACCTGGAGGATCAATGCCTCCCCAAACAAGCGGAGAGTTTCGAGGCGGCCATGCGGGTAGTGCTCGAAACGGACATAGAAGAGGATGCGGCTGAATTTGAAGCAGCGACGGAATTCATCAGGGTTACCGACGATCACTGACGGCTGTCCAAGGCGCTTCAACAGATGAAGCTATTCACACTCCAGGAAGCAAATGCGTTGCTTCCCAGCGTAAAAGTGATTCTCGCCCGGATTCAGCGGGCCCATCGAGGACTCAGCAAGTATCGCGACGACGCCAGAAAAGCTGCCGAAGCAGCCGAACAGGGCGGTGGCGGAATCGACGACGGTGTCGCGTACGCCATTATTTTGACTGAGATGACGTCGCAGATGAGTGAACTGGACGCCCTCGGTGTGCAGTTGAAAGACTTCGAGCGCGGACTGATCGATTTTCCATCACTTCGCGACGGTCGGGTCGTCCTGCTGTGCTGGCAAATGGGCGAAGGCGACGAGCTTGAGTGGTGGCACGACGTCGATGCCGGGTTCGCCGGACGTACGCCCCTCTGATCCGCGACACTGAAACCTCAACGATCGACGAAACCACAACCTCAATCCCTGCTTTATTTTCTCATTGACCACTTAAAGTTATTCCTGATAGGATGCGTCGCGATCGCGAGAGGTCGATTCGCCTGGCGACGCGAAAATGGAACCAACCAGCGATACTCCAACTCAATCCCAGGACAAAAAATCGACGCTGATTAATTTTCCAGGCGTCACGCGCAGTTCCGTTCCCGAATGGCGAAAAGAATTGAGCGAGCGGGTCCGGGAAGTCCAGGAAAGGCGAGCCCGGGAAGCCGCCCGTGAGGCCGCGGAAGCCGAACGACGCCGGGTGGAAGCAGCTATCAATTCGCCGCAACTGGAGTTACTACCACCGACAGAAATGCCGGCCGTTAATCCTTTGGTCGCGGCCGCTCTCAAGCGTATCGAGCGCGCGCATCAGACGGCTCCCACCGAAACTTGCCAGCCGCGATCCACCCTCGCGACGGCCATAGCATACGCCCCCGCACGAGAAGAAAACGAAATGAACGAAACAGTTGGTCATCCGACGACGCAACTCACGTTCGAGCCGGAAATCGAAGTTGAAGAGCCAGCGCCCGCTGTGGAAAAGACTCACCTGGTTGTCGTGCCACCAAGTGAACCCGCGCCCGTGCCTGTGCCTCGCTCTCCGAAACGTTTGATTCGAGACGATCCAAACGATCCCGCGCTCAACTATCTCGACCACATCTCGCGAAATCTCCGCGTAGACGACAGTCCGACGCAGTCAGCAGGGGCGTTTCGGCGTCTGATCTCCGCGGTCTTTGACCTCGTATTTTGCGCGATGCTCGCTTCGCCGATTGCTTTTGCGGCGCAATGGACGGGAAACAATTTGCAGGACACGCGCGTCATCGCGGTGATTGCGGGCAGCTTTGTTGTCATGGCCTTTGTCTATCTCACATTGATGACGGCGCTGACAGGCCGAACCTGGGCCATGCGTCTGTTGTCGCTGAAAGTGATCGACACCAAGACGAAGCTGATTCCTACTGGCGGCCAGTCGATCGGGCGCTCGTTCATCTATTTGATCTCGCTAGCCACCGTGCTCGGAGTACTTTCTGCTCTTTTTAGCCGCGAAGGCTATACGGCTCACGATCGCATTACTCGCACAGCAGTCGTTCGTGTTTGAGCCACGGATTTTCTGATAATCTCCGTGGACAACTATGCATGACGAACTGATCCGTCGTGTCGTCGAAGAGCTGCGCGACAGTCTAAGCGGACGATTCCTCGGAAAAATTTATCAACTCACGCCGCTTTCGTTTGCGTTCGATTTCGGACTGCGCGGGAGGTTTCTTTTCGTCAGCGTTGAGCCGTCGAGTCCCCGCGTGTACCTCATTGAGAGACGCGCCCGCGACTTACAGAAAGCATCAATTCAACTCGCACATTTTGGGCAGTTGCTGCGCGCCAGGACGAATAGCGGCGCGCTTGTCAGCGTTGAAAAAGATCCGCGTGACCGGATAGTGCGATTTGCGTTCCGATGTGAGGACGTGGCGGCAGAGGTGCAGCTTCGGAAGTTGATTGTTCATTTGACCGGCCGCAAGGCAAATCTCTACCTGCTGGATGAAACGGACCAGATTCTCGCCGTGTTGCGTGGTCCAGGTGCGCAGCTCCCTGGCGAGATCTATTCGCCACCGGAGCCACGCGTCGACCGCGGCGACATTGTGCAAATACCAGATGGGTCACCATCCGCGTACGCCGATGCTTTTTACAGTGAAGTTGATGCGGAAAAAGCTTTTGACTCGCGCGCGGGCGCGCTGCGTTCGCGACTGCGAACTTCGCTGCAGCGGCAACGGAAGTTGAAAGAACATCTCCGCAGAGATCTAGCCGGCCACGGCGATCCGGACGAACACAAAAAAGCCGGCGACCTGTTACTCGCGAATGTCGCCACGGCTACGCGCAATGGCAATAAGGCGGTTGTGACCGACTACTACTCTGACGGCACTCCTCAGATCGAGTTTGAGATCGACGAGAACACCTCGCTTCAGGACGAGGCTGCACGCCGTTTTCGCCTATATACGAAAGCGAAAAGAGCGCGCGAAGAGATCGCGGTCAGACTAAGCGGCGTAGATCGAGAAATCGAGCAACTCGAAAAGCGCAATCAGGAACTCGAGAGTATCGTCGAGCGACGAGACATCGCTGCACTCGAAAGTTTCGACAAGTCCCCGACGCCACCTTCCCCAAAAACTCCCAAGGGCAAGCCTGCTTCCGCCACGAAGAGCATCCCGGGCGTGCGTCGCTATCTTTCAACCGACGGCTACGAGATCCTCGTCGGACGCACCTCCCGGGACAACGACACGCTTACGTTTCGTCTAGCGCACCCAAACGACCTGTGGATGCACGCCGGCGACTATCCCGGGTCGCACGTAGTCGTGCGCAATCCGACACGGAAAGAGATCCCGCATCGCACGATCATCGAGGCAGCTCAACTCGCAGGCCGCTTCAGCCAGGCGAGTGAGGACGCCAAGGTCGTGATCCATTACACGGAGCGAAAATTTCTTTCGAAGCCAAAAGGCGCCGCGCCCGGTCTTGTGCGGCTATCGCGCTTTCGCTCGATCACGGTCGAACCGAAGGAAGCAGTGAGTAGACTATAATCAGCCAACACACATGCAAACGAAATCAGAACAACTATTCGCGACTGCGATCGACTTGATTCCCGGCGGCGTCAATTCGCCGGTGCGGGCGTTTCGCGGCGTGGGCGGCACTCCGGTGTTTGTCAAGTCGGCGAAAGGCGCAAAAATCACCGACGTTGACGGCAACAGCTACATCGACTACGTCGGCTCGTGGGGTCCGATGATCCTGGGCCATGCTGATGAAGAGGTCATCGGCGCGGTGCAGGAAGTCGCAGCCAACGGCACGAGTTTCGGAGCGCCAACTGAGCTCGAAATCCAACTCGCGCAGGAAGTGATTGACGCCGTTCCATCGATTGAGATGGTACGGATGGTCAGCAGCGGTACTGAAGCGACGATGTCAGCGATTCGGCTCGCGCGTGGTGTCACCGGCCGAGATCGCATCGTGAAGTTCGAAGGCTGTTATCACGGCCACGGTGACAGCTTGCTGGTGAAAGCGGGATCCGGCGTGGCGACGCTTGGCTTGCCGGACAGCCCGGGCGTACCGTCGGTGCTTGCTGAGAATACGATCACGCTTCCGTTCAACGAGGCTGAGGCGCTTGAGCAGGCGTTCGCGAAACACGCTGATATCGCAGCGGTGGTTATTGAACCGGTCGTGGGAAACATGGGTTGTGTGCCGCCGCGATCGGGATACCTGGAGGCGGTTCGTTCGCTAACAACGAAACACGGCGCGCTGCTGATCTTCGATGAAGTGATGACCGGGTTTCGTGTTGCTCGTGGAGGCGCGCAGGAGCTTTACGGGATCAATCCGGATATCACGACGCTGGGAAAGATCATCGGTGGCGGACTTCCGGTCGGTGCGTACGGCGGCAGTGGAGAGATCATGAACCACATTGCTCCGGCGGGGCCCGTCTACCAGGCGGGCACGTTGTCAGGAAACCCGTTATCTATGACTGCGGGACTCGTCACGCTGCGTCGACTGCGCGACAAAACAGTCTACGAACGATTGGAAAGTTCCTCTCGTCGTCTCTGCGACAGTCTCGCGCGCGCCGCGCACGACGCAGGAGTGACAACTATAACCAATCGCGTCGGTTCAATGTGGACCAGCTTCTTCACGAACGATCCTGTGGTCGATTGGAGCAGCGCGAACAAATGCAATCGCGAAACATACGGCCGGTTCTTTCACGCGATGTTGGAAGCGGGCGTTTACCTCGCCCCATCACAGTTTGAGGCGGCGTTCGTGAGTCTTGCGCACACGGATGAGATTATCGACGCGACTATTCAAGCTGCGCGGAAGGCTTTTACACGGATTTAAACCGGCAGGTCGATACTGAAGCGCGAACCTTTTCCGACTTCGCTGGCGACGCTGATCCTGCCGCCATGTTGCTCGACGATTTGTTTCACAATCGCCAACCCCAGTCCGGTTCCTCGTTTCTTCGTCGAAAAGAACGGTTCGAAGATTCGCTCACGCGTCACCTGGTCCATTCCCTTCCCTTGATCGGCAATGATCACGCGCGCATAGACTTTCGCGGCCTGACCGTTACCCTCCAACGACGGTGCGATCAGTTCAGTTGAGATCCGGACGACCGCGCCTTCCTGGCTCGCGTCCACTGCATTTGCGATCACGTTAACGAATACCTGGCGCAACTGGTACGCGTCCCATTGCCCCGTAATCATACCGTCGGCGAAATCCTTTTCGACTGTCGCGTTCTTCTCCTGAATCCGTTCACTGACGAGATCGAGACTGCGTTCGAGTGACTCGTGGAGATCCACTGACGAGCGTTCGAGCTCCTTCTGTCGGGAAAACTGCGTGACGTCGACGACGAGTTTGTTGAGATGTTTGATACCGCGTTCGACCAGCTCGATCGTGTTTAGCGCCTCTTCATCGTTGACGCTGTCACGCAACATCGAGACGCCGAGTCGAATGCTGCCCAACGGATTGCGAATCTCATGCGCCACTTGTGTCGTGGCCTGGCCGACTGCGGCCAGCGATTCACTGCGACGCAGTGTGCGCTCAGATTCCGCCGCTTCGGTGGCATCGACGAGAGTGACGATCTGGCCGCGATCGCCGTTGATCGCCAGCGGAGCCGAATAGACGTCGAAAGCTTTGTCGCTTTCTTCCACCTGGGCTACTAGACGACCGTGATAGGTTGCTTTATTCACACGGACGGACGTGACGGTGTCGAGAATCCTCATCACATCGTCAGGCGCGAATCGTTCCAACACAGACGCACCGATGCTCGCTTTGGGAAAGATCCGGAAGAACGCTGCATTCGCGCTGCGAATGCGATCCTCTTCGTCGATCGCGGCGACCGCGCTCACCATTCCTTCGAGTAGTTGAGTGGTGAACGTACGTTCGCGCCGCGTTTCAAACATGCTGTGCTGCATCTCGCGGAACTGTCGCTGTACCTGCCAGATCGTCCCCACCGCTACCAGCGCGCCTACAAAGAGCGCAAGCACGACCCAATCAATTATCGACCGTCGCGCCTGATTCCGCCGCGTTTGAATCTCACCGAACCGCTCTTCCTGTTTCTTCCGCTCTGTTTCAAACAAGTCGTTGAGGCTTGCCTCAACGTCACGAAACGTTTTGAAGCCGTGCAAACTGTAGGCCTTAACGTCCTTCGTGGACTCAACATACAACTGAAGCTCCCCGCGGAACTTCTGCCATGACTCTTCTTCTGAAAGTGGAGGTTTATCGAGGACTTCCATCGCGGCCGCGACCTCTTGACGAGCTAGATTAAGCTTGAACTCAAATGGCGGTAACAAGTCGCGTCTCTGTTGCTCCGGACCAGATTCTGTGCGTCCTCGAAGACGAGCCTCGCTATCCAGCTTCGTCAGCCTTAATCGCAAGTCAAATAAGTAACCGAGACGGGCTGAACTCTCGTCGGCGGCTGCGCGGGCAAACATGCCGACTTCATACATCTTGTTGGCGCTTAAAAAGCCAAGAGCGGAAATCAATCCGAGCAATAACAGAAACCCAACGATCAGGGGCCCAAGCGCCGGAGCATACCCTTGCCACCGCGAGAGGGCAGACCTGACGCGTCTCCTGTCTTCAGGAGTAGGCGTCTTGCGGTAAACGACTTCAGGATGTTTATCTGCGGGTTGCATCTAAGCAATTTCGGATTTCGAATTTCGAAATTCGCAATTCTTCACGGTTTGGCGTCCATCCAATTCTCGCCCACACCGACATCAGCCACCAGAGGAACATCAAGCTCTACAGCCGTTTCCATCTCGCGCTTCAGTATCTCCGTTACTTTATCGACTTCCGTGTTCGGCACTTCCACCAGCAACTCGTCGTGTACCTGCATCAGCAGGCGCGCCTCGAGACCGTTACGTTTGAACTCCTCATCGACGTGCAACATCGCGATCTTCACGATGTCGCTGGCGGTTCCCTGAATTGGCATGTTGATCGCTTCGCGTTCGGCTGCTTTACGAATGTTCGCGTTACGGTCTGCGATTCCGGGCAAGGGGCGAATACGTCCATAAATGGAGCGCACATAACCGTGCTCGCGGGCACGCAACGGCACCTCTTCCATGTAACGCCTCACGCCTTTGTAAGTGTTGTAGTAATCCTCGATTACCTTCTTCGCTTCCTGCCGCGAAATGCCGACCCGTTGCGAGAGTCCCCACGGTTCGATCGCATAGGCAATCGCGAAATTGACGATCTTCGCAAAGCGCCGCGCTTCCTTCAGCTCGGCATCAGTCTTCGCGCCAAAGACGAGCCGCGCCGTACGCGCGTGAATGTCTTCGCCTTTTTGAAACGCTTCCAGCATCACGGGATCCTGCGTGATGTGCGCGAGCAGACGCAATTCGAGCTGCGAATAATCCGCGGAAATGATCTTGTTTCCCTTCTCGGCAACAAAAGCGCGCCGAATCCGGCGGCCCATCTCACTTCGAATCGGAATGTTCTGCAGATTCGGATCGCTTGACGATAAACGTCCGGTCGCGGCCACTGTCTGGTTCAACTGACAATGAATCCGTCCGTCGGTAGCTATCTGATGCGGCAACGCGTCCGTGTAGACGCTCTTTAACTTGTCGAGCTCGCGATATTCGATGATCAAACGCGGCAGCTCAAACTGTTGGGCCAACTCCTCCAACACCGCTTTGCTCGTGGAAATACGGCCGGTCGAAGTCTTTCTCCCGATGTCGATGTTCAGATCGGAAAGTACTTCGCCTACTTGCTTTGGCGAACCGATATTGAACTCACGTCCTGCCAGTTCATAGATCCTGATGGTGAGTTTGTGCAGCTCCTGTCCGATGAAACTCGACAGATCGGCAAGCACTTTCTTGTCGACTTTCAGTCCCGCACGTTCCATGCGATAAAGCAGTGGCGCGAGGGGCAGTTCGACTTCGGAATAGATCGTCTCGAGTTTTTTATCGAGAATGCGAGCGTAAAGCACGCTAGCTGTCTGCGCAGTTAAATCAGCGGCGGCCGCGGTCGCCCACGCAGATTCGGACCAATTTGCCGGAGGTTTGTGTCCGTTTTCGACGTTCAGCGCGTCTTTGGCAAGGTCGCTTAATTCATACTTGCTGCGCGTCGGGTCGAGCAGGTAGGCGGCGAGATAAGTGTCGTGCTTGACGCCTTCGAGCGTGATGTTGAAGTGGTCGAGCAGACCGACCGCTCGTTTCATATCGTGAACGGTCTTCTCTACCAACCCGTTCGCAAGCACTTCGCGCAATGGTCCAATCGCCGAGGCGACTCCGCCCTGAAATTTTTCCAGATCTACATAAGCCGATATTCCGGCGTTCGTAGAAAACGCAATACCGCGCGTCGTTTGCAGCTCGGCAAAGCACTCCTGCTCCCCCGTGCCGGCCGGGGTTGAATCGGCGACGGCGATGCCGACGCTCTCAGCGTCGAAAAGAGTGCGCACCAGGTTGTCGAGATCTGATTTCGTTTGCACGACGCGGTAGTTGCGCTCCGTTGTGGCGGCTGGGGGCCGCTCCACTGCCGCGTCGGCATACTCGCGAGTGAGGTTTGAAAACTCGAGCTCACGGAACAACTCGTACGCCGCCGAGCGATCCGGTGGCCGCGTCTTGATCTCGTCAAGTTTCAGTTCGACATCTATATCGGTGCGGATGCGCGCCAGTTCGCGCGACTTTCTGATCAGTTCCGCGTTGTCGCGCAACGACTCGCGATACGTCTTGTGTTTGACCGACTCCCAACTCTCCAGTGCGGCTTCAATCGATCCGAACTGCTGAATGATCTGCACGGCGCCTTTTGAACCGATCCCAGGCGCACCGGGTATGTCGTCTATAGAATCGCCCATCAGTCCGAGAAGATCGACGAGCTTATCGGCCGTGACGCCAAACTTCTTTTCCACCCAGGCTTCGTCGCACCACTCGACCGGCGGCACGGGTTCCTTTCGTTTCACGACCTGAGAATTCTGACGCATGCAGACGATCCATGGATCGCGCACCAGCTGGCACATGTCTTTATCGTTCGACACGACGACCGTCTGAAGTTGTTTCGCAGCGATCTGGCTTGCGAGCGCCCCGATCACGTCGTCAGCCTCGTAACCCGGCACATTGATCACGGGAATGTTCAGCACTTCGCAAAGCCGAAAAATGTACGACATCTGGGAAGCAAGGTCGTCAGGCATCGCGAGACGGTTCGCTTTGTAGCCAGGAAACATCTCGTGCCGAAACGTCTTTTCGCGCGATTCAAAAACGGCGGCGATGTATTCCGGTTTCTCTTCGCGCAGCAGCTTGAGCAGCATGTTCGTAAAGATGTAAACGGCCTGCGTCACCTGGCCCTGCGACGTAGCGAGCGGCGCCGCACGATTCTGCATCGGCGCAAAGAAGGCCCGAAAGATGTGCGACATCGAGTCGATCAGGAAAACACGTTCAGGCCGGTCGTTACTGACTAAAGACTGTGCGGCAGGCATGTGAAGAGATCATAGGAAGGTGGTTTAAGAGTGTCAAACGCTACTACTCTTTGCGCCTTTGCGGGAGATCATTCTCACTTTAAAAAACATTTCCCGCTAAGGCGCAAAGACGCAAAGGAAAAAGCTGATGAATCCGGGTTGCGACGTTAACACTCGGCGCTCAATTCACGGACGTGTGCGCGCACCGTGCCGCCGAGCGTTGCGAGGTTATACCCACCTTCGAGACACGAAATCACCCGTCCCCGACAACTGCTGTTAGCCCATTGCTTCACCGCTCTTGTCATAGCGACGAAGTCGTCATCCTGGAGCCGCAACTGCCCCAGCGGATCCTGAAGATGCGAATCGAATCCCGCTGAGATGATGATCAGGTCAGGAGTAAAATTCGTGGACATCTCATCCAACGCCGCTTCAAAACCGCGCTTCTGATCCGCGGCCGGCGTCGCTGCGCGCAACGGTAGATTCAGCGTATAACCGAGGCCGCGACCAGTCCCCTTTTCAGCTCGCGTTCCCGTTCCCGGATACCACGGATACTGATGCGACGAAAAAAAATAGACGGTCGGATCGTCGTAGAAGATTCCCTGTGTACCGTTTCCGTGATGGACGTCCCAATCGATGATCGCGACCTTCTCGATCTCCGAATATTTCCGTTGCGCGTAACGCGCGGCGACGGCGACGTTGTTGAAAAGGCAAAACCCCATCGCCCGTTCTTCCGTCGCATGGTGTCCTGGCGGACGCACAGGCACGAAAGCATTCTTTACCTCGCCGCTCATGATCAGATCGACGGCCTGGCACGGCGCGCCTGCTCCGCGTTTCGCCGCGTCGAGCGAACGCATCGAGACGACGGTGTCGGCGTCGAGATAGCCGGTGCCTTCGCTGACGACACGTTCGATCAGTTTGTAAAGCTGCGGCGAATGTGCCGCTTGAATGTCGCCCCGGGGAGCTTCGGTCGCCTCGATCTCGCGCAGTTTGGACCAAAGTTCCGCGTCGCCTCGCAACGCTTCCATGATCACCGTATAGCGCGAAGGCATTTCAGGATGACCGGGTCCGGTGTCGTGTTCTTTGAAAATCGGATGATGAATGATGGCAGTTGTCATTGTAATGATCCGTACATTGATCGTTTACGTTGTTTCGAAAAACGTACGATAACAAAACGACTAATCAGTGTTCCAGTTGTGAACCCTCGTATTTGCACGGTTTGGCTGTGCGGAATGACGTTTGCCGCACCCTTCGTGGAGAAAAGATGAATCGAGCACCGGTCATGGAGGTTCGGTTATGAAGAGGCTCCTCGTCTTCATATTAGTTTTGAGTTTATTGGTTCTTACCGGAACCCTGGTTTCGGCAAACGTATAACAACGGAGGCAACTGATGGCATACGATGAAGAAGAAGCAACACGACGCCGCGTAGTGGTGGAGACACCGAATGAAAGGCGCGAGGTGGTCCATTCGCAGTCGGTCCGCGACAACAGCGGTATCTCGGCAGGCATGGTCGGCGTGCTCGCGGTTGTGGCTATCGCGCTGATCACGATGCTGGTGCTTTTCTGGATGAATAGTCAGCCGACGACCGATGAAACGGCTCTGACGCCCGCGCAGCAACCGACTGTGATTCAGCAACCTGCACCGGCGCAACAGCCTCCGGTTATCATTCAGCAACCGGCGCCTGCGCCTGCGACTCAACCGATCATTGTTACGCCACCGGCCGGCGGCTCGACGACTTCCGCTGCTACGGAAAGCATCAACCTCGATTCGAATATTCAGCTCGCGATCGACAAACGCTTGACGGAAGATCCGGCATTCTCGTCGCTGGGTATCACTGCAAGCGTTATTAATCAAAAAGTGATGCTTGTCGGCACGGTCAAGACCGAAGCTGTGAAGGCGGACGTCGAGAGAATGGTGAAACAGATCAAGGGAGTGAAGATAGTCGACAACCAGATTATTGTGAGTGGCTAATTGTTTTTGGCCAGCAACGGAATAACGCCGCGAGTCCAGCGGAAGTTGGAACGCGGCGTTGTTCTGTTAGCTTACGTGTATGTCGCGCGTAGTGAACGAGGTTTCAAGCGTGAGGATTGTCGCTTCGCAGTTCACGACGAGACGCCTGCCGTCTTCCGATAGGAATAGATCTACAGATTGAATAGGTGACGGTTCCG
>Ga0209486_10000300_pt1 | contig 23054 bp, 22 predicted proteins | sample NCCompost_FD_187518 | JGI IMG/M metagenome (GOLD analysis project Ga0209486, IMG submission 187518) | Agricultural soil microbial communities from Utah to study Nitrogen management - NC Compost (SPAdes) (version 2) | ecosystem: Environmental > Terrestrial > Soil > Agricultural land | place...
TGGTGGCGGCGCTGATCAAGGACGCCGGCGTCCCCAGGGAGGCGGTGGGCAAAGTGGAAATCCGGGAGAGCTTCACCCTGGTGGAGTTGGGCGCCGGTGCCGACGCCGCCGCGGCCGCGGAGCGGCTGACCGGAAAGACGATTCGGAAGCGGAGGCTGGTGGCGAGGCTGGATCGGGGGCGGACGAGTGGTCAGTGATCAGTGGTCAGTGATCAGTGGTCAGTGATCAGGGGTCAGTGATCAGGAAAACCCCTGACCCCTGACCCCTGACCACTGACCACTATTGCTATCGCTTCTTATTAAGCAGATCCCGCAGCGGCTTTCCCGGCCGGAATACCGGCGCGGTGGATCGCGCGATCGAGATGGAGCGGCCGGTGCGGGGGTCGCGGCCGGAGCGGGCGGCGCGGGTCTTGGTCTCGAACTGGCCGAATCCGGTGATCTGGACCCGGCTTCCCTTGCAGAGCTCGGTGGGCAGAATGCCGTCGCGGCCGAACAGGGTCTCGATGGCCAGGCCGGCCTTGGCTCGGGACAGGCCCAGTCGCGCCGCCAGCTCGGCCACCAGCTCGTGCTTGGTCATCCTCGCCTCCGCGCTGCCCGGGTCGGTTACCGAGCGGCGGAATATACCACGCCGCACCTCGCTTGACCGGCTTCCCGCGCGCGGCTATCGTCGGGGCTTCGGGGAGTTCTCCCTTTCTACCTGGACCCAACCTGATGTACAACCTCGCTCGGCCGGGGACCATCGAAGTCATTGCGGGTGTCATGTTCAGCGGGAAGAGCGAAGAGCTGCTCCGCCGGGTGCGCCGGGCGCTCATCGCCCGCAAGAAGGTTCAGGTGTACAAGTCGCACCTGGACGAGCGATATGGCGGGCTGTTCCGGGTCTCCAGTCACAGCGGCATCGAGTTCGAGGCCGTTCCGGTGGACAGCGCCGGCGAGATCATGCGGCTCACCCGCGGGGACACCGAGCTGGTCGCGATCGACGAGGCCCAGTTCCTCGATGCCGACATCCTCGAGGTGGTCACCACCCTCGCAGACCGCGGGGTCCGGGTGCTGGTGGCCGGCACCGACACCGATTTCCGGGGAGAGCCCTTCGGCATGATGGGGTCGCTGATGGCTATCGCCGAGCAGGTGGACAAGCTGAGCGCGATCTGCGTGGTCTGCGGCGACCTGGCCTGCCGGAACCAGCGGCTGGTGGACGGCAAACCGGCCCGGTACGACTCCCCGACCATCCAGGTGGGCGGAAGCGAGGCCTACGAGGCCCGGTGCCGGCGGTGTCACCGGGTGCCGCGGGAGGATGAAGATCAGACGGCGCTCCTTTGAGTGCCATCAGCCATCAGCCGTCAGCCTTCAGTCGCTGATGGCTGAAGGCTGAAGGCTGAAGGCTCCCGTGTTAAACGTCGGGCTCACCGGAAACACTGCCTCCGGCAAAACCTCCGTGGCCCGGCTCTTCCGCGACTGGGGCGCCACCATCATCGACGCCGATGCCATCGTGCGCCGGCTCCAGCGGCCCGGCACCGCGATCTTCCAGGCGATCGTGGACCGCTTCGGCCCGGACGCGCTGGGTCCCGACGGATCCCTCGACCGGCCGGCGCTGCGGGCCCGCATCCTCGCCAATCCCGCAGAGAGACTGGCGCTCGAAGCGATCGTCCATCCGGCGGTGGAGGCCGAGCGGCGGCGGCTGATGCACCACGCCGCATCGCGACGCGACGGCCTCGTCATCAACGACATCCCGCTCCTGTTCGAGGCCATGGATCCGGCGCGATTCGACGCGATCGTGCTGGTGGACGCGCCCGTCCCGGTGCGGATGGAGCGGCTGATTCAGCAGCGGGGCCTCCCCGCCGGGGACGCGGCCCGGTTGATCGCCGCGCAGCTTCCCGCCGAGGCGAAGCGGGCCCGGGCCCACTTCATCATCGACAACGACGGAACCCGAGATCTGCTGCGCGACCGCGCGTGGCAGGTCTGGCGAAAGCTCCTCTCGCGGGCTCGCGCGCTCGCTTGACCCGGTCCCCCCGCCGGGGTATCCTCAACGCGGTCTTCCCCCCGAGGATTCCTGGTGGCCAACGTCAAAGTTCCGGATGATCTCCGCTACAGCGCTGATCACGAATACGTCAAGACTACCCAGGAGCCCGGCGTCTTCACCATCGGCGTGACCGACTACGCCCAGGGGGAGCTCGGCGATGTGGTCTACCTGAATCTGCCCAAGGCCGGCGATCACTTCGACGCCCACCAGGTGTTCGGAACCATCGAGGCGGTCAAGGCGGTTTCGGACCTGTATTGCCCGATCGCGGGCACGGTGGTGGCGGTCAACGCCGGGCTCGATGCCGATCCGGCCGCGGTGAATCGGGCGCCCTACGACGACGGATGGATGATCCGGCTCAAGGCCGACGATCCGGCTTCGCTGGAAGGCCTGCTGACCGCGGCAGCCTACCGGACCCAGATCGGCGCCTGAAGACGGTCACCGCCGTGCATTTCGTGGTCGATGCCCCGGGCGACGGTTGCCGGGGCATCGCCGTTTCCGACTATTTCACTCGCTGGAGCCATTGTCCCGCATGACTGCCGCCTCTGCCAGGTCCTCCTTCGGCCCCTTTGTCGGCCGCCACCTCGGCCCCCGCGAATCGGATGTCGCCGAGATGCTGCGGGTGCTGGGGTATCAGAGCCTCGATGCCCTGATCGATGCGGTGGTGCCGGCCGGGATCCGGCTCACCAAGCCGCTCGGCCTTCCAGCCGCGCGCACCGAGCAGGAATCGCTCGCCATCCTCCGCGCGATGGCGGAGCGGAACCAGGTCTCCCGTTCCTACCTCGGGCTGGGCTACCACGACTGCCACGTGCCCGGCGTCATTCAGCGCAATGTGCTGGAGAATCCCGGCTGGTATACCGCCTACACGCCCTATCAGCCGGAGATCGCCCAGGGGCGGCTGGAAGCGCTGCTCAACTTCCAGACCATGGTCTCGGATCTCACCGGGCTCGAGATCGCCAATGCCTCGCTCCTCGACGAAGGCACCGCCGCGGCGGAAGCCATGGCGCTGTCGCTCGGTGCCGCGCCCCAGCACGACGATCCGGTCTACGTGGTGGACCGCCGCTGTCACCCCCAGACTATCGCGGTGGTCAGCACCCGGGCCGAGGCGCGGGGGGTGAAGGTGGTGGTGACCGACGCCACGGCCCACGACTACGGTCCCGGGGTGGCCGGCTGCCTCATCCAGTACCCGGACACTTTCGGCGCCATTGCCGATCACCGTCAGCTGGTGGAGCGAGTGCACGCGGTGAAGGGCCTGGTCACCGTGGCCACCGATCTGCTGGCGCTCGCGCTGCTGTTGCCTCCGGGTGAATGGGGCGCCGACATCGCGGTCGGGAATTCCCAACGCTTCGGTGTCCCGCTCGGATTCGGCGGACCACACGCGGGCTTCCTGGCGACGAAGGACGCGCACAAGCGGCTGATTCCGGGGCGCCTCATCGGAGTCTCCAAAGACCGTGAAGGTCACATGGCGCTGCGGATGGCACTGCAGACCCGGGAGCAGCACATCCGACGAGAGAAGGCCACCAGCAACGTCTGCACTGCCCAGGTGCTGCTCGCAGTCATGGCCAGCATGTATGCGGTGTATCACGGCCCCGAGGGCATTCGTGCCATCGCGGATCGGGTCCATGAGCGGACCCGGCGGCTCGCCGCCGCCCTGCGCGGCGGCGGTTTCCGGCTGGCCGGCGAGGCGTTCTTTGATACCCTGGTAGTGGAGACCGACGCCGCCAAGGCCAACGGAATTCACGAGGCGGCCCGGGCCCGCCGGATCAACCTGCGCGCGGTGTCGCCCACCCAGATCGGCGTGGCGCTGGATGAGACCGTGAGTGAGCGCGACCTCAGCGATCTTCTGGAAGTCTTCAGCCTTCAGCCGTCAGCCGTCAGCGACCAGCCGTCCAGCCGTCCAGCCGTCCAGCCGCCCACTGCGATCCCGGCTGCGCTCCAGCGCACCTCGCCCTACCTCACCCATCCGGTCTTCAACAGCCACCGCTCCGAGACCGAGATGCTGCGCTACATCCGGCGGCTGGAAGCGCGCGACCTCTCACTCACCGCGGCGATGATCCCGCTGGGCTCCTGCACCATGAAGCTCAACGCCACCGCCGAGATGGTGCCGGTGTCCTGGCCCGGGTTCGGGGGAATTCACCCGTTCGCGCCCCGGGAGCAGACCGAAGGATACCGGCAGCTCTTTGCCGACCTCGAAACCTGGCTGGCCGAGATCACCGGGTTTTCCCGGGTGTCGCTCCAGCCTAACGCCGGGTCGCAGGGAGAGTTCGCCGGATTGCTGGTGATCCGTTCCTATCACCGGGCCCGGGGCGAATCGCATCGCACCGTGTGCCTGATTCCCCAGTCGGCCCATGGCACCAATCCGGCCAGCGCGGTCATGGCCGGGATGAAGGTTGTGGTGGTCAAGACCGATCCCAAGGGGAACATCGATCTGCCGGATCTGCGAGCCCAGGCGGAGGCCCACGCGAAAAATCTCGCCGCGCTGATGGTGACCTATCCCTCAACCCATGGCGTCTTCGAGGACGGTATCGCGGAGGTGTGCGCCATCGTGCATAAGCACGGCGGGCAGGTCTACATGGACGGCGCCAACATGAACGCCCAGGTGGGGCTGACCCGTCCGGGAGATATCGGCGCCGATGTCTGTCACCTCAATCTCCACAAGACCTTCTGCATTCCCCATGGCGGGGGCGGTCCCGGCATGGGACCGATCGGCGTGGCGGCCCACCTGGCGCCCTACCTTCCCGGCCACCCGCTGGTGGAGAGTCCCGCCACAGCCAGCGGCGCGGTGTCCTCGGGGCCCTGGGGAAGCCCGTCGATCCTGCCGATCTCCTGGGCCTACATCGCGATGATGGGACCCGACGGCCTGACCGAAGCCACCCGCTACGCAATCCTCAACGCGAACTACGTCGCCAAGCGACTGGAAGGCCACTACCAGACGCTCTATTCCGGACACGCCGGGCTGATCGCGCACGAGTGCATCCTCGATTGCCGCCCGTTCAAGGGCTCTGCCGGGGTCGAAGTCGAAGACGTGGCCAAGCGCCTGATCGACTACTCGTTCCATCCCCCCACGGTGTCGTTCCCGGTGGCCGGCACCCTGATGGTGGAGCCCACCGAGAGCGAATCGAAGGAGGAGCTGGACCGCTTTTGCGATGCGATGATCGCGATCCGGGAGGAAATCCGCGAAGTGGAACAGGGCGTGGCGGCTCGGGGCGACAATCTGCTCTTCCATGCACCCCATACCCTCCGGCTGGTGACCGCCGATGCCTGGACCCGGCCCTATCCGCGGGAGCGTGCCGCCTTTCCCACCCCGGCGACCCGGATACACAAGGTCTGGCCCACCGTAGGACGGATCGACGGCGCCTACGGCGACCGGAACCTGGTGTGTGTTTGCCCGCCGGTGGAGGAATACGCGTGAGAAGTAAGACGTGAGACGTGAGACGGAAGGGCGGGTATCCCCCGTCTCACTTCTCACCTCTCACGTCTCACGTGCAGGCTGGACGTTGTTTGTCGACGCGGCCCGGCCGGGCTGGGAAAACATGGCGGTGGATGCCGCGCTGCTGGACCGCACCCTCGCGACCGGCGAGGCCTTTCTCCGCTGCTACCAGTGGGCACCGCACTGCCTCTCCTTCGGGCGGCATGAGCCGGCGATCCGCCGCTATGACACCGGGCGAATTCGGACGCTGGGCCTGTCTTGCGTCCGTCGACCGACCGGAGGCCGCGCGGTCTGGCATGCCCGCGAGCTGACCTACGCCGTCACCGCGCCGCTCTCCGCGTTTGGCGGGATGCGGGAGGCCTACGCGGCCATTCACGCCCTCCTCGCGGCCGCCTTGAGCGCGATGGGGGTGCAGTCCCGCTTCGCTCCTCGCTCTTCGCTCACGCCTGGTCTCGGCTCCGGCCCCTGTTTTGCAACGCCGGTCGGCGGCGAGGTGCTGGTTGGGGAGAGAAAAGTGGTCGGGAGCGCCCAGCTTCGATCCGGTGACGCGTTCCTCCAGCACGGGTCCCTCCTCCTCGCCGATGACCAGGGGCTGGTCGGCGAGCTGGCCGGTTTAACCCCTCCCCATCCCGCCGGTGCGGGCCGGGCGGGCCCGCTGGGCATCGAGCCGAGCTTCGAGGAGGCCGCAGAAGCGGTGCTGGCCACGGCGGAAACCCTGCTCGAGGGTGCGGTGCGGGAGGAGGGGTTGCCGGCGGAGATCGCCGAGCTGGCCACCCCGCACGCCGCCCGGTTTCGCTCCGATGCCTGGACCTGGCAGCGGTAACCGGGGGATTACTTTTCGAGAGAATTCCCGCCAAATACACGTTCCGGGAGGTGCTGGTGCGCATCCGCCGCCTGCTGATCCCCGCGCTGCTCTGCGCTGCGGTTCCCGCCGGGGCGCAGCAGCGCGGAAACGACCATGGCTCGGTCGTGATCATCATGGGGCAGGAGCCGTCCACCCCGATTCCCACCCTGCTCAACGGCTCGGCGAACATCGCCGTATCCGATCTCCTGTTCCTTCGCCTGGCCCGGCCCGGACCCGGTCTCACCACCACCGAGGAACGCTCCTTCGAGCCGCAGCTGGCTCGAAGCTGGAGCCGACGAGATTCGCTGACCCTGGTGTTCGAGATGGACCCGAGGGCCCGCTGGCACGACGGGGTGCCTGTCACGGCGCGGGATGTGGTCACCAGCTTCGCGCGGGTGCGTGACTCGACCGTCGATCCCCAGCGCGCCCTGCTGCTCCGCTATCTGGCCTCGGTCATTGCCGAGAACGAGCACCGGGTGGTGGTGAAGTTCCGCCGGGCCTATCCCGGTCAGTTCTACGACGCCTCCTTTCACGTGCAGCCGCTGCCCGCCCACCTGGTGGAACAGATTCCACGGGGACGGGCGTTCGCCAATTCGGAGTACGTGAAGAATCCGGTCGGCAACGGCCCCTACCGCTGGGTGCGACGAGATCCCGGTCGCCAGCTCGAGCTCCAAGCCAATCCCGGATTCTTCCTCGGCCCGCCCAAGCTCGACCGGGTGGTGTTCCTCACCGCGCAGGATCCCGAAGCCCAGATGAATCTCCTGCTGGACGGCACCGCCGATCTCTTCGAAGCGGTGCCGCCGGTGTCGGGGCCGGTGCGTCTGGCCCGGAGTCCGACCACCCGGCTGCTCACGGTGCCCTCGCTCAGCGTGCTCTACCTGTTGATCAATCAGCGCGCTCCAGGCGACCGGGAGCGGCCCCACCCGATCCTGGGCGACGTCGAGGTCCGCCGGGCCCTTGCGATGGGCCTGGATCGGCTCAACCTGGCCCGGAGCACTTACGGGCGATTTGCCCTCCCGGCCGAGGCGCCGGCGGCGCAGGCCCACTGGACCCGCGGCCTGGTGCCCGGCGGACCGGGCTACCAGCCGGCCGCGGCGCGGGCGCTGCTGGCCCGGCGCGGTTGGGTCGATCGTGACGGCGACGGGGTACTGGAGAAGAACGGCGTACCGCTGGTACTCCGCTTGAGCGTCCCGGCCACCAGCGCGACTCGGGCCATCATGGCGCCCCAGGTGCAGGAGCAGCTCCGCCGGATCGGGATCCGGGTCGAGATCGTCCGGCTCGATTTCCCGGTCTTCATCCAGCGCCGCAATAAGGGCGATTTCGAGCTCGACCTCTCGGTCGCCAACATGGATCCCAGTCCCTCCGGGATCGTGCAGAGCTGGTCCTGTGCCGGGCGGGCGGGCAGCAACGTGGCGTGGTACTGCAACGCCGCGCTGGACAGCCTGCTGGACCGCACCATCTACACCGGGGACGGTAATGAGAAGAGCTGGCGCTCGGCCTACGCGATGATCCAGGCCGACGTGCCGGCGGTGTTCCTGGCCTCCCCGGCGAATTCCATCGCGGTGCACACCCGGTATCGCAACGTCAGTTTCCGGCCCGAGTCGCTCTACGGCGACTTGTGGCGCTGGTCGGTGGATCCGGGCCGGCGGATCGCCCGCGACGGAGCCGGCGCGCCCTCCCGGTGATTCGCTGGATTCTCAGGCGGCTGCTCCAGGCCGCGGCCACCCTGGTGGTCGTGGTGCTGCTGCTGTTTGTCCTCATGCGCCTCGCCCCGGGCGACCCGCTGGCGCGACTGGTGGGCGACCGCGACCTCGCGCCCGGTGAGATCGAGCTGCTCCGGGAACGCTACGGCGTGGGTCGGCCGGTCCTGGTCCAGCTGCGGAGCTTTCTGGCCGGAGCGGCGCGGGGCGACCTGGGAGTTTCGATCGAGCATTATCCCGACCGGGTCACCTCGCTGCTCGCCTCCCGGCTCCCCGCCACGCTCCTGCTGGGCGGCGTGGTGCTGCTGCTCAACTTTACGCTCGGCATCTGGCTGGGGGTGCGCCAGGCGGTGCGCCGAGGCTCGCGGTTCGACCGGTGGACCGGCCGCCTGGCGCTCACCGCCTACGCGATGCCGGGCTTCTGGCTCGGCCTGGTGCTGGTGGCGTTCGTCAGTCTCCGCTGGCAGCTCCTCCCCGCGGCGCAGATGACCGACCCGATGCTGCCTCCCGACGCCGACCTGGGTACCCGGCTGGTGGACCTGCTCCGCCACCTCGCCCTGCCCGCGCTCACCCTCTCGCTCACCAGCATCGCGCTCACCATGCGGCACCAGCGGGCCGCCATGCTGTCGGTCTTCCGGCTCGACTACGTCACCGCGGCGCGGGCCCGCGGACTCCCCGAGAGCCAGGTCCGCTGGGGCCACGCCTGGCGCAACACCCTGGTCCCCATGCTCACCCTGCTGGGCCTCTGGCTGCCGATCCTGGTCTCCGGCTCGGTGTTCGTCGAGTCGGTGTTCAACTGGCCCGGCCTCGGGTCGCTGGCGGCTCAGGCCATCGCGTCCCGGGACTATCCGGTGCTGCTGGGCACCGCGATGCTGGTGTCGGGCGCCGTCGTCCTGGCGGGGTTGCTGGCCGACCTGGGCTACGCGCTGGTGGATCCGCGGGTGCGTCCCTCATGATCGGCTCGCTCCGCGATCTGCTCCGCCGGTCCTGGCGCCATTCGTCGGGACGCTGGGGAGTCCTGGCGCTCACGCTCCTCATTCTGGTCGCGGCCTTCGGGCCGCTCGCCCTTCCCGACCCCGCCGCCATCCCCGACGCCGTGGCGGGCGCCACGCCGCCCTCGGCGGGTCACCCCATGGGCACCGACCAGCTCAATCGCGACCTGCTCTCCCGGGTGGTGAATGGCGCCCGGATCTCGCTGTCGGTCGCCGCCCTCGCCGTGCTACTTTCTCTCACCCTGGGAACTCTGGTCGGCCTGGTGGCGGGATACGCCGGCGGCTGGGTCGATGCGATCCTGATGCGCGGCGTGGACGCCGCGCTGGCCATTCCCCGGCTGTTCGTGCTGCTCCTGCTGCTGGTGGTCTGGGAGCGGATTCCTCTGGGCGCGCTCATCATCGTGCTGGGCACGACCGGCTGGTTCGCCACCAGCCGGCTGGTGCGCGGCGAAGTGCTGCGGCTCCGGCACGAGCCGTTCGTGCTGGCGTCCGAGGCGCTGGGCGCGCCGGGCTGGCGCACCATGACCCGCCATCTCCTTCCCAATGCGGCCGGACCGTTGCTGGTCGCCGCGACTCTCGGGGTGGGTGACGTGATTCTCCTCGAAGCGGGCCTCTCCTTCCTGGGCCTCGGCGTCCAGCCTCCGACCCCGTCCTGGGGCGGCATGGTGCTGGAAGCGCGCCCGCTGATCGTGACCGCGCCCTGGGCGGCGCTGTTCCCGGGCGCCGCGATCGTCGCCACCGTCCTCGCGGTGAATCTGCTGGGCGACGCGCTCCAGGCCGCGCTGGACCCCCGGAGCGCATGAGCGAGCTGCTCGAAGTCCAGGATCTCAGGATCCGGTTCCCCGCCCCGGGCGGCGGAAGCTCCGTGCCGGTGGACGGGGTATCGCTCCGGCTCGCCCGGGGCGAGACCCTCGCGCTGGTGGGCGAATCGGGCAGCGGCAAGAGTCTCACCGCACTCGCATTGCTCCGGCTGGTTCCGCCTCCCGGAAAGATCGATCCCTCGAGCCGGATCGTCCTCGAGGGCCTCAATCTGCTCGAGCTCCAGGGCGAGGCCATGCGCGCGGTGCGGGGCGGCCGGATCGGGCTGGTCTTCCAGGACGCGATGACCAGCCTCAACCCGGTCATCAGCATCGGCGAACAGGTGCGCGAGACGGTGGTGGCGCACCGGAGCCTGCGGGGCAAGGACGCGCGGGAGCGGGCGGTGGCGCTGCTCGACGAAGTGGGCATTCCCGGCGCCCGGGCCCGCTACCGCTCGTTTCCCCACGAGCTCTCGGGAGGATTGCGGCAGCGGGCGCTGATCGCGATCGCCCTCGCGGGAGAGCCCGACGTGCTGATCGCCGACGAGCCCACCACCGCGCTCGATGTCACGGTGCAGGCCCAGATCCTCGAGCTGCTCGACGCGCTGCGCACCTCCCGCGGCATGGCGGTGCTTCTCATCAGCCACGACCTGGGCCTGGTGGCGGGCCGGGCCGACCGGGTGGCGGTCATGTACGCCGGCCAGATCGTCGAGGAAGCGTCTACCTCGAGACTGTTCCGCTCTCCCTCGCACCCCTACACCCGCGCCCTCTTCGGCTCCATCCCCAGACTGGAGAGCGCGGTGGACCGGCTGGTGCCGATCGCCGGAGCGGTGCCGCTCCCCGATGCCTGGCCGCCGGCCTGCCGCTTTCACCCCCGCTGCCCCGAAGTGCTGCCGCGCTGCTCGGTGGAAACCCCTCCGGTGGTGCCGCTCGCGCCGGGGGAGTCTTCCCGCTGCTGGCTCCTGGTCAAAGGCGCCCGGTGACCGTGCTGCTCGAGGTCCGGGACCTGGTGAAGCGCTTCGAAGCCGGCGGTCTGTTCCGGGGGGCCCGGGGCGCCGTCCACGCGGTCAACGGAGTGAGCTTCGATATGACCCCGGGGGAGACCCTCGGTCTGGTGGGGGAGTCCGGCTCGGGGAAATCCACCGTGGGACGGGCCATACTCCGGCTCACCGAGAAGACCTCGGGCGAGGTGCGGTTCGACGGCGTGGACGTGTACCAGCTCTCCGGCCGGGAGCTCCGGACTCTGCGGCGCCGGATGCAGATCGTCTTCCAGGATCCCTACAGCTCCCTCGACCCCCGGGTGATGGCGGGCGGCGCGGTGGCCGAAGGCCTCGAGATTCATCGCCTCCTGCCCAAGGCCGAGATTCGGGGACGGGTCGCCGATCTGCTCCAGGAAGTCGGACTGGATCCTTCGTTCGCGGAGAAATTTCCCCATGAATGCAGCGGGGGCCAGCGGCAGCGGATCGGAATCGCCCGGGCCCTCGCGGTGGATCCCGCCTTCCTGGTGTGCGACGAGCCGGTCTCGGCCCTCGATGTGTCGGTACAGGCCCAGGTGCTCAATCTGCTGGCCGACCTCCAGCGCCGCCGGGGGATCGCGTTCCTGTTTATCGCCCACGACCTGGCGGTGGTCCGCCAGCTGGCCCACCGGATCGCGGTGATGTATTTCGGCAGAATCGTGGAGCTGGCGCCGACCGACGCGCTGATCCGCTCGCCCCGGCATCCCTATACCCAGGCACTGCTCTCCGCGGTCCCGGTTCCCGACCCGGGCCGCCAGCGGACCCGGATCGTGCTGCGGGGCGATCCCCCCAAGCCGACCGAGCTGCCTCCGGGATGCCCGTTCGCCTCGCGCTGCTTTCACCCGATGAAGGACGCCCGCTGCGTGAGCGAGCGGCCGCTGCTCCGCGTGGTCGGCGGGAGCGAAGTTGCCTGCCATTACGCGGAACATGACAGCCTTCAGCCTTCAGTCCCCAGCTCCCCAGCTCCCTAGCTCCCTAACCCCTCCCTCTCATGCACCTCTGGCTCATCGACGCCTTCACCGACACCGCCTTCGCCGGCAATCCGGCCGCGGTCTGTCTGCTGGACGAGGCAAAGCCCGACGACTGGCTGCAATCGGTAGCTCGGGAGATGAACCAGGCGGAGACTGCCTTCCTGCTCAAACAGGAGGACGGCTACGGCTTGCGCTGGTTCACCCCCACGGTCGAGGTGGACCTCTGCGGCCACGCCACCCTGGCCAGCGCCCATTTTCTCTGGAGCGCGAAGAAGCTCAAGGCCAAGGAGACCGCCCGGTTTCACACCCGGAGCGGGCTGCTCACCGCCCGGAAGAAGGGCGCCTGGATCCTTACCGATTTTCCGGCGACGCCGGCCGAGCCCTGCGAGCCGCCGCCTTATTTACTGGCCGCGTTCAAGGCCCTCGACGCACCGGTGTTCCGGAGCCGGTTCGACTACATGATCGTGCTGAACAAGCCGGGAGCGGCGCGCAATCCGGCGGTGGATTATCGGCTGCTTCGGGAGATCGAGACCCGGGGCGTCATCATCACCTCGCCCTCGGATACCGAGGGCGTGGATTTCCTTTCCCGGTTCTTCGCCCCAGCGGTGGGAGTGGATGAGGACCCGGTCACCGGCTCGGCGCACTGCACCCTGGCCCCCTACTGGGCCGACCGGCTGGGCCGGAAGGCGCTGGTGGGTTACCAGGCCTCAGCGAGGGGCGGCACGGTCATGGTGGAGCACCAGGGCGACCGGGTCGAGCTGGGCGGGCAGGCGGTGACCGTAGTGAAGGGGACCCTGGAAGCGTGAGACGTGAGACGTGAGACGTGAGACGTGAGACGTGAGCGGTGAGCGGGAACAGCCCTTAGCCTGACAGATAGCTGATGGCAGATAGCAGATAGCTTCACTTTGACAGCGTCAGATGGCTCCGGAGAATCCCCCCGAACCGGCGCTCCCGGGAGCGGAACCGGGCGACGCACTGCTCCAGGTCGGCGCGACCGAAGTCGGGCCACATCGCCTCGGCAAAGATCAGCTCGGCGTAGGCCGACTCCCAGAGCTGGAAATCGGAGAGCCGCTGCTCTCCCCCGGTCCGGATCAGCAGATCCACCGGCGGCACGTCGGGCCGCCCATTGTCCACTTCGGCCAGCAGGCGGGCAAACCGGTCCCGGTCGAGGTCCCGGATCTCGGCGGCCCGGAGCGCGGCCCGGAGGATGGCGTCGCGGGCCGAGTAATCCACCGCGATCCGGACCCGGAGCAGAGTCCCGCCCGCGGTCGCGGCTTCGGTTTCGGCGATCTCCCGGAGAACCGACGCCGAGAGCCGGTCGCGCCGCCCGATCACTTCGATCGCCACCCCGTTCTCGAGCGCGCGTCCCCGCCGGCTCTTGAGGTAGCTCCGGAAGAGCCGCATCAGGGCGGCGACCTCGGGCATCGGCCGGCTCCAGTTGTCGCTGGAGAACGCGTAGAGGGTGAGGGTCGAGATACCGGCGGCGGGCGCCGCTTCGACGATCCGCTCGACCGCCTTCGCTCCGGCGCGATGCCCCGCGGTCCGGGGCAGCCCCCGCCGCTCCGCCCAGCGTCCGTTGCCATCCATGATGATGGCCGCATGCAGCGAACTACTTTGCGTCACAAAGTTTCTCCCCAAAAAAAGAGAGTCAGCTCCCGGCGCGAGTGGAGCGGATCAGCCCTTCCATGTGCGAGAGGTAGCGCTCCAGCGCCTCCCGCCCCGGCCGGGTGAGCCGGAACTCGGTTCTCGGCATCCGGCCTTCGAAGGATTTGTCGCAGCGCAGGTATCCCGCTTCCTCCAGCTTGCGGGCATGCACGCTCAGATTGCCGTCGGTGGTGCCGAGCAGATGCTTGAGCTCGTTGAAGGTGAGGGACTCGTTGACCGCGAGTGCGCTCACGATCGCCAGCCGGACCCGCTCGTGGATCAGGCGGTCGAGCTCCAGCGAAGCCTTGGACGAGGCGGTCCCGGGAATGGCCGCCAGGCCGGCCGGCGGGGTCGGCTCCTGCTTGCGGACAGCGGCGCGCTTAGCCACCGTACTTCCTCGCGATCAGGAGGCCGAATCCGATCTGGAGGCCGCCGAAGCCCCCGGCCATCAGCAGGTCGCCCCAGCCGGCCGGCAACAGGAAGGCCGCGACTCCGAGGCCCATGAAGCTCATTCCCAGCAGCGGTACCGCGCGAACCGAGGTGGCCCCGGCCACGGTGACCGCGGCACCGTAGAGCAGCATCCAGAGCCCGGGAAGGCGGTCGCCGAGGCCGGCCTGGTAGAAGACCGGGGTGAGGACCGCGCCCGCCAGGATCGGGGGCACGAAGGAGCGGACGAACAGCTTGCCGGCCCGGTTGAAAAGCGGAGTTCGGGCGGCCTCGGCCTTGCGGACCATGGCCACCCCGCCGATTCCGAGGGCCAGGACGGCTTCCGCCAGCCAGACCGCCAGCCATTCGGCGTGGGAGGCTTGCTGAGCCGCGATCCAGCTGGCGATGAGGGCAGTGCCGCCCATGGCCACCCCACCCCATCCGGGGACCGATGTGACGGTTCCCGCCCGGGCCATGGTGTCCCGGATGAAGGTGAGGTCTTCGATGGCCCGGTCGTGCAGCTGGATGGGCGGATTGCTGGGCCGGGCCGGGCGCGGGGCGGCGGACATGCTAATATGATAGGGCTGCAGACGCACTCTGTCAAGTACTTTACTTAACAAAGTACGATAGTGACCTCTCCCCGCTTCCCGCTATCCGCTATCCGCTATCCGCCCAGTCCCATTAACACCCCTCCCCCTCCCTCGTCTCCCAACCATGACCCGACCATACATTCTTGCCGCCGCCCTCCTCTCGGCCGCACCGCTGGCCGCCCAGCCGGCCCTCACGACCCCACGGGACAGCGCCCTGCACGCGCTCAACCGGCTGGCCTACGGCGCGACGCCCGGCCTGGCCGACCGGATCGCCCGGGAGGGAGTGCTCCGCTGGGTCGACCGGCAGCTCGCGGTGACCCAGGCCGATGATCCCGGGCTCAAAGGTGAGCTGGCCAAGTTCGATCTCCTGAGCACCGGACCCGACCAGTTGCTCCGCACCTATCTCGAAGCGCAGCGGGACCGACGGACCGACCGGCGAGCCGCGGCCGCCGACAGCGCCATGGCCGCGATGAGTCCCCAGGAGCGGGAGCGGCGGATGTCGCCCGAGGCGCGCGAGCTCCGGGGCCTCCTGTCCCAGGCGCCCCAGCTGGTGGTGGTGCGGGCGGTCTCGTCGGAGCACCAGCTCGCCGAGGTCATGGCCGACTTCTGGAGCAACCACTTCAATATTTTCATGGGCAAGAACATCGCCCGGGTCTATCTCCCTTCGTACATCGAAGAGACCATTCGACCCAGGATCCTGGGCCGCTTCGAGGACCTGCTGGTGGCGACGGCGCGGAGTCCCGCGATGATGGTCTACCTCGACAACGCCCAGAGCATCATGCCCGGGGCAGAGCCGCCCCGGGTGGGCCGGCAGGGCGCGCGGCGGCGGGCGGCAGCGATGCCTGCGCTTCCGCAGCGGCGGCCCACCGGGCTCAACGAGAATTACGCCCGGGAGCTGATGGAGCTGCATACCCTCGGGGTAGACGGGGGTTACACCCAGAAGGACGTCACCGAAGTGGCCCGGATCCTCACCGGCTGGAGTGTAGCGCGTCCGGCGCAGGGATCGGGTTTCGTCTTCAACGGCTGGGCCCACGACCAGGGCGCCAAGACCGTGCTCGGGGTGGGGTTTCCCGCCGGAGGAGGCGAGGACGAGGGCCGGCGGCTGCTCCGGATGCTGGCGGACCACCCCAGCACCGCGCATTACATCAGCGGCAAGCTCTGCGCCCGCCTGGTGAGCGACACGCCGCCCGACGGTTGCGTGGACCTGGCGGTGGCCGCCTGGAAGCGGAGCGGCGGGGAGATCCGCGAAGTGCTTCGGGTGATTCTGCACTCCCCGGACTTCTGGGCGCCGGCCCACCGCGCCGCCAAGGTCAAGAGCCCGCTCGAGTTCATGGTGAGCGCGGTGCGGGTGGTCGGCGGCGTGCCGGATTCCACGCCCCGGCTCGCCGGCGCGGTGGGACGACTGGGCCAGCCGATCTATCAGCACGTGGCGCCCAACGGGTATCCGGAGCACGAAGAGGACTGGGTCAACAGCGGCGCCCTGCTCAATCGCATGAATGTCGCGATGATGCTGGCCGGGAACCGGCTGCCCGGGGTGAGCGTCGACCTCGACCGGATCCTGCCGGTCACCTCCGATCACGCGGCACTGGTCGCGGCGGTGGACCGCCTGGTGACCGGCGGCACAATGTCGGCGCGGACCCGCCGGGTCATCCAGGAGCAGCTGGCCGGGGTGACCGATCCGGTGCAGGCCCGGGCGTTCGCGCTGGGGCTCGCGATCGGCGGGCCGGAGTTTCAACGGCAGTGAACAGTCAACGGTCAACGGTCAACGGGACCAGCACCCAGTCCCGAGAACCCAGCACCAGACGAGCGAAATGACTATCTCGAGACGTGTCTTCGTGCGCGCCGGCGCGCTGGGTCTGGTAAGCTTCGGGCTCGACCCGCTCTTTCTTTCCCGTGCGGCCTACGCAACCTGCCGTCCTACCGTCCTACCGTCCAACAACCGCAGTTTAGTCTGCCTATTCCAGCGCGGCGCGGTGGACGGTCTCAGCATGCTGGTGCCCCACGGCGAGGAATCGTACTACCGGGAGCGGCCCCGGATTGCGATTCCCCGGACCGCGGTGGTGGACCTGGACGGCCATTTCGGGCTCCATCCCCGGCTCGCGCCGCTCAAGCCGTTCTGGGATTCCGGGAGCCTTGCGGTGGTCCCCGCGGTGGGCTCACCCGACGGGACCCGCTCCCACTTCGATGCCCAGGACTACATGGAGTCGGGAACGCCCGGGGTGAAATCCACCACCGACGGCTGGGCCAACCGCTACTGCCAGAACGCGAAGGAGCACACCGACACCCCGTTCCGGGCGGTGGCCTTCGGGCCCCAGCTTCCCCGGATCATGGCGGGGACGGCACCGGCGCTCGCGATCGACGACCTGCGCACCTTCGGTGTGGGGGGGAGAGCCGTCGCCGGGGACCGGCTGACCCGGGCGTTCGAAGCGCTGTACGAAGGCTCAGCCACCGGCCTGCTGGCGACCTCGGCGGAGGAGAGCTTCGAGGCGATCCGGATGCTCAAGACCGCGAATCCATCCGCCCGGAGCACGGAGCATGGGGCCGAGTATCCCCGGGGCCGGCTGGGCGACAGCCTGCGCCAGATCGCCCAGCTCATCAAGGCCGGGCTGGGGATGGAGATCGCCTTCGCCGACATGGGCGGCTGGGACACCCACGTGAACCAGGGCAACGATCAGGGTCAGCTCGCGCTCCGGCTCACCGAGCTGGGCCAGGCGCTGGCGGCGTTCTCCACCGACCTGGGCGAGCGAATGCGGGATGTCTGCGTGCTCACCATGTCGGAGTTCGGGCGTACGGTGCGGGAGAACGGGACCGGCGGCACCGATCATGGCCACGGCACCGCCATGCTGGTGCTGGGAGGAACCGTGGCGGGCAAACAGGTGGCGGGACGGTGGCCCGGACTGGCCCAGGAGGCGCGTTATGAGGGACGGGACGTCGCGGTCACCACCGATTTCCGCGACCTGTTCGGCGAAATCCTGACCCGGCACCTGGGGGCCAGGGACCTGAGCGCGGTGTTTCCGGGATACACGCCGGGGAAGGCGCCGGGCGTAATACGGTGAGCGGTGAGCGGTGAGCGGTGAGCGGTGAGCGGGAAAAGCGTCAACGGTCAACCCTTCGCTGCGCTCAGGGCAGGCTGTCAACCGTCAACGGGACCCGCCTCGAAAGCCGAGACAGTCACCCGGGCGCAGAGCGGGACTCGCCGTAGGCGACGTTGGCCGCGAGAGCCCGGGGGAGAGACAACGTAAAGGGGCCGGTCTCGGATTGAGATCGGCCCCTTCGTCGCTCTGCTCCTCAGGGTGACTACCCCGCGTCTTCCGCGTCCTCCGCGTCTTTCGCGTCACCGCGCCCCCTTACGGAGGAGTAATCCGCTCCCCCGACTTGATCCCCTTCACCAGCGTCACCAGCACCGCCCCCCCGCTGTGCCCGATCCCGAACTCGTTCTCGGCCTTGCTGGGGTCCATGTAGCGGACTTCGAAGGCGTCGGTGGCCAGGATCTGCCGGAGCATGGTGAGGTCACCCATCTTGTTCCCGTTGACATACAGAGCGGTCGGCATGACCCGGGCGCCCATGCTGCGCACCCCGCGGGGCGGCGCCACGAAGTGGGGCCGAAGCCCCCGGATGACCTGGAGGAGATCCCGCTCCTTCTGGCTGGAGTTGAGGATCTCTTCCCGGGTGATCTTGTCCCGATCCCGCTTCTGCGCCACTGCATCGGCTGGTACCAGGCCGAATCCTGAACTCGCCAGCGCCAGCGCCGCGACTGCCAACCGGGTCTTCATGTGCCGCCCTGCCTGATGGGGTACTTCAGTAGGATGCCGGCTTCCCTGAGAGGGTTGCCGGCCCCGCTTGCCGCTACGGCTTGTCCTTGATGCCCTTGACCAGAGTCACCACCACCGCGCCACCCGCCGCGTCGGCCCCGAACTCGTCCTGGGCCCGGGCCGGATCGAGATAGCGCACCTCGAACACGTCGGCGGCCAGGATGTTCTTGAGCAGATTGAGCTCGCCCAGCTTGTTCCCGTTCAGATAGACGATCGGCTCGAGCGCCGCGCTGCCGCCCGCTTGCATCCCGGTCGGGCCACCCCGTTCTACGCCCATGCTCCGCTGGCCCCGGGGCTTGTTCAGGAAGTGGGACCGGAGACTCCGAATGGCCTGGTAGAGGTCGCCATCTTTCTGGGCGGAGGTGATGATCTCCTCCCGGGTGATCAAGTTCCGGTCCTTCTTCTGGGCCTCCGCCGCAGCAGGCACCAGGGACACCGCCGCCGCCATCATCAGCACCCCAGCCTTCAGCTTCCGCATGAGATCTCTCCTGTTCGTTCTGACCACTGACCACTGACCCCTGACCCCTCAATCCTAACAGGAACGGGCCGCCAGGCTATTCCGCCCGGCGACCCGTGCACTACCCCGCTGGGGGCGGGCTGCTACAAGCCGGGCGCTCTGGGCGGCCGGCGGTCCCACACGAAGATGATCCCCGGGGTGGTGAAGTTGGCCGCCGTGCTGCCCGCGACCGACCGGGGGAAGACGAACCCGCTTACCGCCGACCCGGCGACGGTGGTGCCCGGCTGGGCGTCGAGGTCCACGGTGGCCGCGACCCCCGCCAGCGCGGTGGCGTCGGCGAACAGGTTGGTCGCGCTGCCGGCCGTGCGCACGTTGTAGCGGATGGAGCCGGGCGCGGTGGACACGTACGCCGACGCGCTCAGCTCCGGAACCGCGGCCCAGCTGGGCGCGGTCGGCGGAGTGCCGCCGGTGGTGTAGAAGCGCCCGTCGATGGCGCCCAGTCCGGCGGCGGCATTCACGATCCGGAGGGCCACGTTGGCGCCGGGGTCGGCCGGGTTGTCGTCAATGATGTCGAGCTTCATCCCCGGATTGGAGCCGGGCCGGGCAAAGCCCCAGAGGATGAAGGTGTAGCGGTGTCCCGCTTCGAGGTTTACCGCGATGTCCTGGACCACGGTGGACGCCACCGCCTGGGTGGTGCCGCTCATGAAGATCCGGAATTGCCGCGCGCCGGCCCGGGCGTTCTTGTAGAACAACAGGCTGGTGCCCCGGAAGCCGACCCCGTAGAAGGTGCTGTTCTCCACGATGTCCACCGGACGGAAATCCATCGCGCCGGTATCGGGCACCGCGTGAATGAACCGCACCCCGGCGGTCGGGATGTCTTCAGTGATGGTGACTTCTTCCGGGGTACACGCATTCAGGACACCGGCAGCGAGGCACAGGATCGAAGCTTTGAGGATGCGTCGCATTACGGACTCCATGGAGGTTGGGTTGCCGGATCCGCTGTCACGGCCGACCGAGACGAACGTGCGCTGTGTCGCCGGGAGGACCATCGTCCCCCCTGTTGCTCGAGGTGAGCAGCGAGCGGGTGGCCAGAAAGGCCGCGAAACCCCCGATGCTCGCGGCGCCGAATCCGATGGAGCGTCCCATCGAGAAGCGGCGAGTGTACGTGTTTCCGACGAACTCCGGCTTGATCCGTACCTGCTCGCCGGTCCAGACCTGCTCTCCGCCCTGCAGCAGCCTGATATTCGAAACCGCCAGGAGGTATCCCGCACTGTCCCGTTCGAGGAGCCTGCCCTCGATCTGCATCACCTCCGGACCGAGCGCTCCACCCAAACCGACCCTTCCGGCATCATTCACATCGAATGCCACCTTGGTCCCGACTTCAGGAGCCACGCCTCTGGCGGACTGCAGCGAATAGCAGCCCGCCAGAAGCGCACTTGCCGCGAATCCGATTGCGAACCGTCCAGCCAAAACCATTCTGCTACCAGCCGTAGGTGCCCTTGGGGGCCGACCCGGAGTTCCCGGTCGTCCCGCCGGTGCTGTAGATCTGGGCTCCGGTCCGGCCGCGGGCCTGGAGGTCTTCGTAAGGAGCTGCCCAGTGGACCCCGGTACCTTCGGTCAGGTCACCCCAGCCCCGGTGGTCGAGATACCAGGCCATGAAGTGGGTCTGGATGGTCTCGATCCGCTTTTCCCACTTGAGGGCTTCGAGCAGCCCCCCGCAAGCCACCGTTCCGCCGCCAGTGATCGCCGCGTTGGACGGCGTCTTCGGCACGCAGTCGGCGCCGCCGGGAACGGGCGTGGTGGCATCGAACGCGGTGATGGCCGGCAGCCCGCCATTGGCGACCCGGGTCTTGTTGACCAGAGCGGCCGCGGCGGCGTAGTTGCCCTTGCGGTACTGTCCCTCAGCCTCCAGCAGATCCAGCTCCGCCTTGGTGAAGAAGACCAGCGGGCCGTTCCGGGCCGTCCCGGCGCCCGAGGTCCTCCAGCTGTAGAACCGGACGAAGTCGTAGTTGGAGTAGCCCCACGAATCGCCCGAGAACGTGTCGTTGCCCGACGCCCGGTTCACGAAATACCGCTTGCACTTGAGCGAGGGCCCGCTGCACGAGGTGATGGCGAAGTCGGCCTGCTGGGCTGCCCGGGTGGCTCCCTGGGGGAACCGGAGGTCCGGGGTGGTCATGAAGAACGGAGCCGCCACGCCGCGCTGCGCGAGGGGCAGCGCGGTCCAGGCAGCATAGGCGCCCGAGTTGTCGGCCATGCCGATCACGAACGGCGTCATCTGGTGCCAGGTCGTGAAGGTATGCCACTGGGAAACCCAGAAGTTGAACGGTCCCAGGGTGGTCGAGGTAATGTTGTCGTGGTCCGCCGTGATGCCGTTCTGGGCATCGGCGATGACCGCGTCCCAGTCTACCGCGCCCCGCTCGGCCGGGTTCCGCGCCACATTCGCGCGGAGCCGGGCCTTGTAGCTGCGGGCCAGCTTGACGAATTCGGCTGCCGTCATGGAGGTGCTGCTGGGCAGCCAGGTGGACGGGAGCGGGAAGCCGTTCGCTCCGGCCGGCGGGTTGGCCGCGATGTCGATCGCCGCCTGAATGCCGGTAAGCGCCGCTGCCATCACTTCCTGGTACCCGGAAAGCTCGCCGGCGTCTTCACCGGTCATCTCGGGAGTGACGATCGCCGCCGAGTCGTAGGTCAGTGCCAGGTACCCCAGCGCCAGGCCCCGGACGAATTCGGCGAAGGCCCGGGCCCGGGCGTCCTGCGCCGGGGTGCCCATCGTGAACTCGGGATCGTTCAGCTTGGCCAGCACGTTGGAGGTGATCCGGGTGACCTCGTGCTCGATGAAGTACACCCGGCGATTCTCCGAAGCACAGCCGTTGCCGATCTGATTGTCATTGCCGGCCCGGGGGATGCCCACCCGCTGGCCCATGCAGTTGTTCGAGAGACTGGAGAAGTCTTCGTGAGACTGCACCCCCGCCATGCCCCCGACGTTGCCCAGGGCACCGTACATGGCGGTATGCCAGCGGAGATACTGGGTCCCCAGCAGGTTCTCGACGTCGGCCGGTGTCCGGAGGACCCGGTCGGTCTCGGGATTGTTGGGGTTCTGGACCGCGAGCTCGCACCCGGCCAGGCCGATCGCCAGGGCGAGCACGCCGCCTCGGATCTTGAATCGCATCATGTCGGCCGGCTCCTAGAAGCGCGTGGAGAGTGAGAACGTGAAGGTCCGGAGCGTCGGGAACCCGAAGGCGTCGGTCTGATTGATCAGGCCCGAGCCGGTCGGATTCGTAGCGGCATTGCCGCCCGCCGCACCGACCTCGGGATCGAGGCCGGTGTAGTTGGTGATGGTCAGGAGGTTCCGGCCGATCAGGCCGACCGTCCAGTCGCCGATCCCGGCAACCCGTCCAACCTTGTAGGTCAGGCTGACCTCGCGGAGCTTGGCGTAGGAGCCTGTTTCCACGATGTAGTTGTTGGGGCCCAGCACGTCATAGAACCCGCCGGTCCCGGTGCTCTCCGGACCGCCCGCCCGCCACGAATACCCTACCGGCTTCGCGGTTTCGACCGTCTGGTTGGCCTGGTCGAAGTAGGCGGAGCTGATGTCCAGCAGGCCCCAGCCCTCACCCTGGTTGTTGATCTCGTGCCCGATGGTGGCGTCGAGCAGGGTGTAGAGGGTCAGCCGCTTGTACTGCACGTCGTTGGTAAAGGTGAACCGGAAGTCGGGGAACACGTTCCCGATGATCTGGTTCTTGCCCACACCCTGGCCCGGCTCGCCCGTCAAGGGGCGGTCCACGATCGGGTGGCCCCAGCTCAGGGCATAGCTCCAGGGCGACTGGTTGGCCGGAAGAATGGTGGTCCACAGATTCTTGGTGATGCCGTCGCGGGTGGTGTTCCCGGCGCCGACCCACACCACCCAGCCCTTGTCGTCCACCTGGTACGCCTTGCCCTCGCCGCAGTCGGGCTGGACCGAGCTGGGCAGGTCGCCGCAGGTCTTGTAGAACTTCCGGCCGTAGATGTTGCCGTAGCGGTTGAGCGGGAATCCGTTCTGCTTCTCCTTGTTGGCGGTCATGAAGAAGAAGCTGCCGGTGCCCTGGCCGGTGCCGCCGGTATAGATGAAGTCGGGAACGAACAGCTCGGTGATATAGGTGCGGGTCTTGTCCCAGGTGCCCCGCATGTTCCAGTAGAAGTTCCGGGTGTTGAGCACCGGCAGGTTGAGCGCGACTTCGAAGGTCTTGTTGGTCAGGGTGCCAGCGTTCTGCCACTGGGTCGAGAAGCCCAGCGACGCCGGGGTGCTGACCGGCAGGATCTGGTCCTTGGTCACGCCGTGGGCGTAGGTGAACTCCACGCCCAGCCGGCGGAACAGGGTGAAGTCGGTGC
>Ga0209486_10000301_pt1 | contig 23003 bp, 19 predicted proteins | sample NCCompost_FD_187518 | JGI IMG/M metagenome (GOLD analysis project Ga0209486, IMG submission 187518) | Agricultural soil microbial communities from Utah to study Nitrogen management - NC Compost (SPAdes) (version 2) | ecosystem: Environmental > Terrestrial > Soil > Agricultural land | place...
ACTCGTCGAGCCGGGACACCAGGCAGTACTCGTCGGTCTTGTGCGCCATCGCGGCCTCTCCCGGACCGAGGATCACCGTGGGCGGGTTGCCCAGCGCCGGAGTGAGCACCGAGGCGTCGGTAAAGTAGGGAACTCCCCCGGGCGTGAGCCCCGGCCCGAGATATCGCTCGGCGATGCCGCACACCTGGCGAATCCAGGGATCGGCCGGATCGGTCGCCACGCTTTCCGCCTGCTCCAGCCGCTCGATGATCACATCCGGGCCCAGCTCGGCCTGGAGCCGAGCCCGCAGAATCTCCTCCTGCTGACCCGGAATTAGCCTGACATCCACGCCGATCTCGGCGGCATCGGCAACCAGGTTGATTCCGGAACCGCCCGCGATGGTGCCGACGTTGAGCGTGGGAGCGCCCAGCAGCGGATGGGGCGCGGTGCGGAAGTCGAAGCTCCTGAGCTGCTGGACGACCTCGGCGATGCGGTGGATCGCGTTGACCCCTTGGTCCGGCATCGATCCGTGGGCGGAGACGCCGCGCGCCGCGATCCGGTATCGCACGCAGCCCTTGTGGGCGATGACCGGCTGATTGCCGGTCGGCTCGCCAACCACCAGCGCTCCCACCATCCCGCCGAGGTCTAGACAGGTGGCCAGATGGCGGGCTCCTTCGCAGGAGGTTTCTTCGCCCGCGGTGATAATCAGCACGATGCCCGTCCCGCGCGAGCCGATTCCGGCCTGCCGAAGCGCGGCGACCACCATTGCGGCCACCGCGGCCTTCATGTCCGAGGCGCCCCGGCCGTAGAGCCGGCCATCGTCCACGGCGCCGGCGAACGGATCGTGGGTCCAGGCCGCGCTGCCCAGGGGAACGGTGTCGAGGTGCCCGGTGAAGCCGAGAGGGCGGCCCCCGCTGCCCTCGAGCGTGGCGAGCAGAGTGGTTCGGCCGGGAGAAAACTCGAAGTACCGGGTCTGGTATCCGGCCGCCGACAGAAGCCCGCCGAGAAACTGCGCCGGTTCCGCTTCGCGACCGGGAGGATTGATGGTGTCGAAGGCGAGGAGCCGGCGCGCGAGCTCGAGCGCGGAGAGCTCCGGCCCCCCGGGCGTCACCGGACCTGGAAGGTCATGGTGGCCCAGTTGGAGACGTAGTCGGTCTCCCCTGCGACCTGTTTCACGATGGAGATGAACTTGACGTAGTAGAGGCCCCGCCGCGCGATGCTGATGGTGACCTCGCCCCCCGGGCCGGTCCGGAGCTGCTGCACCGGGAGCCGAGCCCCGCCCGGGGTGCGGCCGCCGGCCTGGAGCGCCAGCCCTTCGACTCCGACTCCACGGACCAGGGCACGAACCCCGAGGGTGCCGCCGGGCTTCTGGAGGTAGGGATTCTCCAGCGGAATGATCTCCGCCGGGTAGCCCAGCACCGCGGCGTAGCCGTCGGACCGGTCGTTACCGACCTGGACGATGGCCTTCACGTGCTTGGAATAGCGTTCACTGGCCGAATCACCGCTGATGCCGGCCTCCCGGCGGGCCGCGATCACCTCGGTGAGCCCCTCCTCTTCGAGGTACGCGTTGAATTCCTGGCCGCTGATCTTGAGCCGGTTGGGATTGGTCGAGACGCCGAGCACCGAGGTGCCGGTACCTCCGGTGCTGATGCGGAGGAAGGTGCTGTCGCCCCGTGCGGTGACCCTGGTGGTGTCGAATCGGGCCCGGCCCTCCGGCGTCATCAGGCTGATGTCGGCGATCCGGTTCCGGTCGATCGAGTTTTCGCTGGTGGTGAAAGTGCCGTTGAGCAGCGGCACCACCACCTCGGTGTTCGGGGGAAGAAACCAGGACCGAAGCTTGAGGAACATGTCATGCGCCGCCAGCGCGGTCGCGCCGCCGAGGCAGAGAGTACCGAGCACCACGATCGACTTGCGCATGACGCCTCCTGGAAAACGGGACTGCCGCTCCAATCTATCGAAGAATGGCGGCTGGAGGGTGGGTCAATCGCAGCAGCCCGGGCGAGATCGCGGCCAGCAGCGCGAGAAGGAGGGGCAGGACGGCGGCCCGGAGAAGATGACCTGGCTCCGCGCCGGAGATCCCCGGCATCGCGCGCGCCAGCGCGGGCGCCACCAGGACCGCATAGAAAAACAGCCCGAGGACGCCGCCCATTATCCAGACGCCCGCCGTCCGGATCAGAACCAACCCGGCCATTCTCCGACGGGTGGCGCCTACTCCCCGCCGAAGCGCGAGCTCCCAGGCGATGGAATCTGCCCAGATCCGGGCGGTCGCGACGGTGCCCAGCAGGGCCATGGCGAGGACCAGAAATGCGGAAACCGCGAGGGCCGCACCCATCCACCGGGTGGCTCGCAGCTGAGAGTCGCGATGCCCGGCAACCGTTCCGAGGCTGATCAGCTCGCCCGGCAGGCCCAGTTCCCGAACCGACGAGACCAGGTCGGGGCTGCGGCTTCTGATGATCAGCTCCGCCTTTGCCGGGGGATGCTGCAGCAGACTCAGGTAGACCGTTTCGCGCGGCTGCTCGGCGCCGCCGATCAGCGGAGAGCGCCGGTCCTCGACCACACCGATCACCGTGTAGGGAGTCTTCGGCCAGCCCGGGCCGAGGTAAATGGCCCGGCCGAGCGCCTCGCCGCGCTCGAAGTACCGCATGGCGAGGTTGTGATTGACGACCGCGACTCGGCGGGCGCCGCTGGTATCGGCGGGCTCGAATCCTCGACCGGAGGTGATCCGAATGCCGTGAGCCCGGAACGAATCCGAGCTCACCGCGTGGGCCAGCGCAGTAAAGTTGGGCCAGCGGATCTGGATCAGCCCGAAGTAGCAGCGCCCGCACTCGGTGGTGACCTGATCGCTGGTGCCGAGGCCGAGGACGGCGCCGGCGCTGGTCAGGCTGATCGCCTCGGTGCCCGGAAGGGCGGCCACCGCACCGAGCAGCGAGGCGTAATGCTCGGCCCGTTCGGGCGGGTCGCTGGTTCCCGAGTCCACCTGGAACATCTGAGCCGATTCGAGCGGCAAGGCATCACCCCGGTCGCCGCCGGGAGGACCGCCCAGCAGCGACGCGGCCCCCATCAGCAGCGCGACACTCACCGCCACCTGATAGGCCGGGACTTTGAGGCTCACTTCCTGGTCGGGAGGATCGATCAGGTCCCTCGGGGATACCGTGCGAAGCGAAGCCAGACCGGCCAGCCCGATGACGGCGCCAAGGGCCAGCAGGGCCGTTGGATCGATCGCGAGCATCGCGGCTGACGGCCCTGGCCAGGCACGGCGGGCGGCAAAGATGAGCCCCGCTGCCAGAATCAATCCCGGCACCAATGCGATCATCGTGAGTGCGGCGGTCTCGACCCCGAGGGACAGGAAGGTCTGCCGAAGTGAGGCCCCCACCGCCCGGTGCACTCCGGCATCGCGGGCGCGCTCGCGCGCCGAGGCCGCAAACGAAGAGAAAATCGATACCGCGGCCACCCCGAATCCGATCCAGGCCAGCCCCGAGAGCAGCGAGAGCAGTCCGCCCAGAGACCGGCGTTGGGTTTCGGCAGGGGGGCTCGCCGCAGGGGTCCACATCAATGCCGGCCCCGGCGAGGGGATTTCCGGGAGGGAGAGAGCCGGACCGCGGTCAGCCTCAGTCCGGGCGAGGGACCGGCTTGGAGTCAGCAGCGCGATGGCGAGGACGCCCAGCAGGATGACCCCCAGCGCACCGCGCCAGTACATCCGGAGCCGGAACCCGGCCGACGCCAGGACCGCACGCAGCGGCCGCAGACTCATCGCCCGGTCCTCACAGGCAATACTGCTGCCGGGGCCGCCACTCGGCCTCGAAGGTCCCGCGGAGTGGGCCGGCTCCCGGCAATTCCAGCTCCGCGCTACCCCGGAGCCGGCCGTCGGTGCCGACGTCGTGGAGGGTGACCTTTCCAGAGGCCGCGGTGGAACAGCTCCCGGCCTGGCAGAGCGACCCGATCGCCACTTCGGTCTCGCTGGGCCAGCGGTAGGTGCCGGGGTTGAGCCCCGACGGAGAAACACCGGGACCTCTGGGATAGAGCGCCAGGCGGAGCTGCGGTGCCTGGCCGGCCTCGATGGCACTGTCGCCCGGAGCCAGCGGCGCGCCCCTGAGCACCACCATCACGGCGTGCCCGTCCCAGGGGGCGCAGCTCGGCCCCGCGTAGGCGTACTCGAACCCGGCCGGCGGCCCGCTCGGCTCGGACTGGGCCGAACAGGCAGCGACCATCAGGCACAACGACAGGCGTCTCATTCGAAAGTCTGTCCGAAGGTGATCTGGTTTCCGTCCTGGTCGAGCACCCGGAACTGGCGGAGTCCCCACGGCATGCTGACCGGCTCCTCCAGCACCCGGGCGCCTCGGGCGGTGAGCTCGGCGTGCAGCCCGTCGGCATCACGGATGTAGACGTAGCAGGATCCGATTCCCCGGTGCTGGGCGGTTCGCGGGATCAGGATGACCGTCACCTGGTCGCGGTCCATGACGCCGATGTCGTCCTGGGCATGATTGATCCGGAACCCGAGCACATCCCGGTAGTGGGCCACCGCCGCGGGAACATCGCTTACCGGCAGCTCCGGAAGGCTCTTTCGCAGCATCGGCTCGGGCGCCGGCACATCAGGCTCCTGGAACGATTGCCCGAACCAGAGGGAGTGGCCATCGGGGTCGCGGATCTCGAACATCCGCAGCTTGATCCAGTTGACCCGCTCCAGCTCCGAGGGCTTCCCGCCCCGTGCCAGCACCGCGTCGCGCAGCGCGGCGACGTCGGCGGTCTCGAGGAAGAGAATCGCGCTGCCCCGCGGCCGCTTCTGCCCCGTGCTGTCCCAGGCGGTGTCCGAGACTCCAATCTGAATGCGGGCCAGTCCCAGGACCAGCTCGGCCGCGGCAGGAAAGCCGTACTCGCCCTTGGCGGGCCGGGCCTCGAATCCCAGCACGTCGCGGTAGAATCGCACGCTGCGATCGACATCCGCCACGGCGAGGAAGCGGCTCAGTGGGGCGGTGATCATCGGATTCATGACACTACTCCTGGTGCTCGTGGCTTCCGGGGCGAGCGCCCAGGGGCACTTTCCGGAACGGCACCGGGGGCCGCTCCAGCTCCACCGGCGACTGACCCTGGGTGACCCGGTAGGTCCGGTTCACCTCCAGTCCCGGATGCGCGTCGCTGCTGCGCGCCGCATCGGGCCAGCGGATTCGGAGCTCGCGCACCCGGACCGCCCGACCCAGCCCGACCTGGAGCATGAGGCTTCCGGCGCCGAACGAGCCTCCTGTGCCCACCGTTCGACGGATGGTTCGCGACCCGCCGCGGGAATCCACGACCTCGAGCTCCACCCGCGCGCCGATGGCGGAACGATTGGCGGAGCGGCCCTCGAGCGCGAGCCGGATCCAGGCATTGCCGCGCCAGCCCGGATTCTCGAACAGCGCGCTGGCGAACCGGTCGCCGGGGAACGCCCCGCCCAGAACCATGTAGATGTCCTGGTCGCCGTCGCGGTCAAAATCCGCGAATGCGGTGCCGTGGCCCTTCCCGAGATGCCCGAAGCCTCCGGGCAGGGTGACCTCCTCGAACCGCTTTCCCTGCACGCTCCGGAACATTCGATTGGGGATGACGGCGTTGAGGTCGGGATTCCCGGTGCCGATGTAGAAGTCCAGCCAGCCGTCGTTGTCGAGGTCGCCGTAGTTGCTCCCCATCGCGTAGATGGCCTTGCCCATCAGGCCGGTGCTTTCGGTGGCATCCGAGAAGGTGCCGTCACCGTTGTTCCGGAAGAGCCGGGAGCTTTCGACCTGGACCGGCAGTCCGAGATACTCGCGGGCCACGGCGTCCTGAAGGGCGGGGGTGGAATGCAGATCGTAGCTCAGCACCAGGAGATCCTCCCAGCCGTCCTGATCGAAATCCCAGAACCAGGCCGGGAAAGAAGCCCGGGGAAGCTCGACCCCGGCCGGTGCGGCGCGCTCCTCGAACTTCCAGGTCGTGAGGCTGGTTCCGCCCCGGTTCACATAGAGCCGGTTCTTTCCCTGGAGCACCGACGCGAACAGATCGGGCAGGCCGTCGTTGTTGACGTCGCCCCAGACCACGCCTTTGACGAAGTCATCCAGGACGATGCCCACCGTGCGGGCCACTTCGGTGAAGCCACCCCGGCCGTTGTTGAGAAAGAGCTCGGAAGGATGGGAGGGACCCCCGTCGGGTGCGGTGGACTCGTTGCCGATGAAGAGATCGAGGTGCCCGTCCAGGTTGAAATCGGTCCAGGCTGCGGTCTGGGTGGGATGAAAAGACAGGAGTCCGGACTCGAAGGTGACATCCTCGAAGGTTGCATCGCCGCGATTGCGGAGCAGGGAATTGGGGTACCGACCCGCTTCGGCCATCCAGGCGCCGCGCAGCACCAGAATGTCCACGTCGCCATCGTTGTCGTAGTCGGCATGGACGGTGTTGAGGCCGCCGGCGATCCCGTCCAGCCCCGAGGTCGAGCTCTTGTCCACGTAGCGGCCCCGGCCGTCGGCCAGGTAGAGATGCACCGGGTCGGTCAGCCCCCATGACGTGGTGAAGACATCGAGGAGCCCGTCGCCGTTGAAGTCCTCGACGCTGAGTCCGCCGGCCAGTCCGGCGACGGCCACCCCTACCTCCCCCGCGATATTCGGATAGCGCGGGAACCCGGGCTTGCGGCGGGGAACCAGCGCCGGGATCAGGTAGCGCCGGGGAATGCTGTCGGGAAACCCGCCGATGGCCTGGTAGGCAATGTTGAGCAGCCATTGCGAGCCGCGATCATCCGGAAAGTGCCGGAGCAGCGTGGTGTACCGGTCGATGGCCCCTCGGGCGCCCTCCTGGCGAGCGTGGCGCGCCCCGTCATCCAGCGGCAGAATGCAGACGGTGGCTGCGGGATTCTCCTGGCAATTCTCCTGCTCTCCGAGGCGCAGATAAGCGAGTGCCGCGAGATCGAAGAGCGGCTTGGTTTCCCGGACGATGGTATCTCCCCACACCCGGGCATTGCGCATCAGGGTCAGAATCTCGGCGATCGCTTCCCGGGTCTGTCCGGCCATGAGGCGGGTGCGGGCCAGCAGGAACCGGTTCTGCACCGCGGTTGTGCCGGTCTGCCCGACCAGCGCCGCCTGAATGGCATCGGCGCGCTCGCGGCTGAGGAAAGGGTTGGAGAGCGGGTTTGCGACGGCCTGGGCGTAAATCACCGCCAGGGTATCGGCCATCCGCGCGGTGCCGTCACGCGGCGGGGCGGGCGGCGGCGAATCCCCGCAGCCGAGTATTCCGGACGGCAGACACGCGAGCAGGAGCAGGCCACGCGCGCGCATCAGACCTCGCGTACCGCCGCCGCCACGGCCCCCACCGCGCGGTCCACATCGGCCAGGGTGTTGTAGATGTGGGGGCAGAGCCGGAGCCCTCCGGTGGGCGCGCCGGCGATGCGGTGTCCGTGATAGAGCCGGTCGTGGAGCTTCTGGTGATCGAGGCCCTCGAACCGCCCCACCACCACCCCGAGCGAACAGCCCGCCGCCGACGGCGTGACCAGGCGATAGCCCGAAATGTTCCGGAGCCCCGCGGTGAGGCGGGCCGCGAGGACCTCCACCCGCGCCTGGATCCGCTCGATCCCGATACGTTCCACGAATCCCACTGCCGCTTCGATTCCCGCCATCACGCCCTCGTTCCGCTGCCCCAGCATGTCGAGCTTCCGGGCGCTCTCCGCACCGGGATCGGTGGGATCGCTGAAGCCCCGGCTGATCACCAGCGGGCGCAGCTTCGGCACCAGGTCGCGGCGAACGAAGAGGATCCCGCCTTCGCGGGGTCCCATCAGCCACTTCTGGGTGCTGGCGGTGTAGGAGCCGGCGCCCAGCCCGCGCAGGGAGAGCGTCATCGCCGCCATGCTCTGGGCCCCGTCGATATGCACGTGGATTCCGCGCTCCCGGCCCAGCCGGCACAGCTCGGCCGCCGGAAGCCGCATTCCGCTCGAGTTGGACACGTCCGAGAAGGCCAGCACCCGGGTCGCCGGGGTCAGCGCTCCGGTGATCGCGGCCAGCAGCTCGGTGCTGCTCCCCGGGTTGCCCGGCAGATCTACCCGCCGGACCGTGAATCCGCGCCGGGCCGCCTGCGCTTCCCAGGCCAGCCCGTTGCTGGGATGGTTCTGGTCGGTGATGAGCACCTCATCCCCGGCGCCGAGCTCGAGCCCGGCGATCACGATGTTGTTCCCCTCGGAGGCGTTTCGGATGATCGCGAACTCGTCGGGATCCCCGCCGAGGAACCGGGCCACCCGGCCTCGCACCGTCTCCCGCAGGGTGTTGAAGCGGGCCCGGTTGTGGAAGGAGACATCGGCGTCCACCGAGCGGTTCGCCGCTTCTACCGCGGCGATGACTTCGCGGGGCGGGGGACACATGTTCGCCGCATTCATCGGCACCAGCCGGTTGCCAAACCCGAACTCGGCCTGGAGGGTGCGCCAGGCGGATTCGCCATCCTGCATCTCGACCGTCCGGAGAGAAGGGAGCGCGGCGTACCCGGCGGAGATCCCGGCCAGGGCGCCCAGAAAGTCCCGGCGGGACGGGGGCGGGTTCATGGAGGCCCTCCCACGGTGCGGGAGATGATGGTGATGGGAGAGGGATAGCTGATCCGGCCCAGCGGCGTGTCGATGGTGGGCACCCCGCGAAGGGAAATCCTGGTCGGGTCACTGGACAGCCCCGCCACCGACGCGGCCAGATCCACCAGGCTCTCGGCCGGCCCGTCGAAGAACTGGAGCAGGTTAACCCGCATCCGCATGGGGAAGACCCGGGGCTGTCCGGGCGGAAACGCCAGGGTGGTATCGAGGGTGCCCGAGATGGTTTCCCTGTCGTTGAGGAACAGCGACCAGGCCAGCCGCACCATCGTGGCGGTCACGGTATTGTCGGGCGGGTTCTCGCCCCGCACGTCGAGCAGGAACTCGAAGGGAAGGTCCTTCCGGGCCACCGCCAGCCCGATGCGGCCCAGATCCACCGGACTCAGGTCGCGATAGGAGCGGATCCGGCCCAGGTCCACTCCGGCCACGGTCGCGTTACGGGTGCCGGCCAGCGAAAAGGCCACCTGGCGTAGCGCGGCGATCTGCTGAAGCGTCGCGCAGCCGGCCGCGGCCAGCAGGCCGCATCCCAGGAGACCGGTCCTGAGGGATACTCGCATGGGGTGCCTCCAGATGGCGTGCCAGACTGGATTATACCGGAGATCGGCCGGGACTGGCGGGTCCCGCCCGCTCCGACTACCCTTCGGCCATGCGAGTGATCCTTTCGGCGGCCAGCTATTGTCGGCACATGTATTACGCGTCCCGCGCAACGGGCCGTAGCCGGAGGCATTCGATCGCGTAGCTCGCACCGAATCCCTGACGCTCCGAGCGGCCCGTGAAAACCACGGGCCGCTTTTCTTTTTCCGTTCACCGGGGGGTTGCCATGCCGGAGTCGCTCACGACCGCATTCATTCAGCAGGACTGGGACGCTTACTCGGAGTCTCAGCACGCGGTTTGGGAGACCCTCTACGCCCGCCGGATGCCCTCGCTCCGGCACACCGCGAGCAGGGTCTTTCTGGAAGGGGCAGCGGCCATCGGGCTCGATCCGACCATCATCCCGGTCCTGGCGACCCTCAATCGCCGGCTGGTAGCCCGTACCGGCTGGTCGGCCGTGCCGGTGGAGGGATTTCTCCCGGCGGGCGAGTTCTTTCAGTGCCTGGCGCACCGGATGTTCCCGACCACGGTGACCATCCGCCCGGCGGACCGGCTCGATTACGTGCCGGAGCCGGACATCTTCCATGATGTGTTCGGGCACGTGCCGCTCCACGCCGATCCGGTATTCGCCGATTTCCTCCAGCAATTCGGCGGGCTGGCCGCCGCGGCGGCGACTCCGGAAGCGACCGAGCGGATGGCCCGGCTGTTCTGGTTCACGGTGGAGTTCGGACTGATCCGGGAGGCGGGAGCGGTAAAAGTGTACGGGAGCGGCTTGATCTCCTCCCATGCCGACGCGGCCAATGCGCTGGGCCCCACCTGCGAACGCCGCCCCTTCGTGCTGGAACAGGTGCTCGAGCAGCCATTCCGGATCGACGAGCTTCAGCCGGTGCTCTTCGTGGTCGAGGACTTCGGGCAGCTGTTCGAGGCGGTGGAGCGGCTGACGCAGAACTAGTGAGGAGTGTTGTCTCGTCGGCTCCGGAGGGAGAGGGTCCCTCCGGGGCCTGCAGTTCGCGGACATGCCGAAGGGTCATAACTCAGCCGGCCGCTCACTGACGCCCCCTATGGGACCCTCTCCCCCCTGCGCCTGAATACCTTACCGTCTCACATCTCACATCTCACCTCTCACATCTCACCTCTCACCGTCACTTCCGGCAGCCCGGCCGCTTTCCGCTTCGCGTTGAGGGCGGCGAGTCCGGTGGTCTTGAGCGCCGTCCACTTGGGCAGCAGGGCCGCCCACTGGGTTCGGGCCCGCCCGGCCGCGGCGATCTGGCTCGCGGTAGGCGCCACCTCGGCGCGCTGCATCGCCATGGCCGCGGCCAGCATCGCGGCGCTGGTCCCCGAGAGGGTAGGGGGCCCAGCCGGCGCGGCTCCCCCGAATCCGCCGAACCCCTGCTGGGGCCGCGGCGCCGGCGCCAGGGAATCCACCTGGGCCCTGAACCCGGCGACATCGTTTCCTTCCACTTTTTCCAGGGCGGCCGAGAGCGCCCTCCCTTCGAGAAACGCGGCCCGGGCTGCCCGGGCCCCGCGATACATCTCGAGCGAGAGGCTGTTGAGCTGGGCCAGCTCGGCGGCGGTGATCCGGACCCGGGGATCCAGCACTACCGCCAGCGGCTGGGTCAGACTCACCCCATTCGCGGTGAGCCGGACCGAGTAGCGGCCCGGCGGTGCCCAGGGCGCGTTGGTTTGAGGGTAAGAGCGCCGCGGAACGGCGCCGGTGGCCACCACGCCTCCGGGCGGATCGTCGCTGAGGGGAGCGTAGCGCATGTCCCAGGAGAACCGGTGCATCCCGGCTGCGTTGGAGAGCCGCATTGCCGGCGCGGGCCAGTAGAGCGGCGTGCCGCAATACGGGACCGACGGATTCTCCTGGCAGCGCCGGTTGTAGCCTTCGAAATCACGGGCCGGATCGGGGGGCGCGGGATCGTCGCTGGAGTATCCCCGCACCAGCTCGCCTCTCGAGTCGAGGATCTCGAGCTTGACCGGATCTGAGCTGGCGGCGGGAAGGAAATAGTCGAGCACCGCTCCAGGAGGTGGATTCTCGCCGCCGGGGATCTCCGGCGGCCAGGGGGTGGGATCGTTGGTGGCGAACCGGACCCGCACCGCCGGCGCGGGCTTGAAGAGAAAAGGATTGCCCGACGCCTTGGCCCGGGCCGCCTCCGCGGCCTGGCGCAGCGGCGTCAGGTTGTCGAGGATCCAGAATCCCCGCCCGTGGGTGCCCGCCAGCAGATCGGCGCAGAGGCAGGTGCTGTCGTCCTTCACGGCGAGATCGCGCACCGAAATCGCGGGCATGTCCAACCGCAGCGAGTGCCAGTGGTCCCCGTCGTCGAAGGAGACCCAGACCTGGGTGTCGGTTCCCGCGTAGAGCAGCCCGCGCACCCGGGGATCTTCCCGGATGGAATTGGCCACCGCGCCCGGTGCGATCCCGGTGTTGATCTCGGTCCAGGTCTTTCCGCCGTCCCGGGTCCGCCAGAAATGCGGGTTAGGATCGTCCACCCGGAGGGTGTTCGCTGCGGCGTAGGCGACCTGGGTGTCGAAGTGGCCGGCCTCGATGTTGAAGATCCGGGTCCACGGCGTGATCGCGGCGGGGGTGACGTTGGTCCAGGTGGTGCCGCCGTTCATGGTGACCTGGATGTTGCCGTCGTCGGTGCCGGCCCAGAGCACCGCCGCGCTCCTCGGCGACGGCGACAGGGCGGTGATCACCCCCAGCGGGGCCGGGGTCACTCCCCCGGCGTATTTCCCCGCGCTGGGCGGCACCGCCCAGGTCTGCCGGGCCAGGTCAGGGCTGATCCGGGTCCAGCTGTGTCCCCGGTCGGCGGTCTTCCACACCGCGTTCGAGGTATAGAACAGCAGGTCGGGATTGACCGGACTCCAGTGCAGCGGCATGGTGCGGACGTTCCGGTTGTAGCTCTCGCCGTTGGGACCCCGCGCGCTCATGTCGGGGCCCACCTGGGTGGTCTGTCCGGTCTTCCGGTTGTAGAACGTCACGGTGTTCCGGCTGCTGCCGTACACCATGTCGGGATCCTTCGGGTCGGGCGCCGCGATGCCGTATTCCTGGATGTTGACCGGATGCCAGTCGTGGAAGGTGATCTGGCCGTCCATGGACCGGCTGTCCACGCAGGCGGAGCCGGCGTCCTGCTGCCCGCCGCAGACCCGGTAGGGAAAGGCATTGTCGGCGGTGACGTGGTACATCGCCGCGGTGGGCTGAGTGTACCAGTTGCTCCAGGACCTGCCGCGGTTGGCCGAGACTACGGCCCCCTGGTCGGCGATGCTGGCGATGATGTCGGGATTGTCCGGATTGATCCAGATCCGCTGGTAGTCGTCGCCTCCGGGCGCCCCGCGCACCGCGGTCCAGGTGAGGCCGGCGTCCTCGGTCCGCCACATGACGATCGAGGCGCTGTACACCACGTTCTCGTTCTTCGGGTCCACCGTGAGGGTGGGCAGATCGCCACCGCCGATCCGGGCCAGGGGTCGCGGGTCGGGCGCCCGCCGGAGCGGGCTCGCCGCCGGGTCCGGACGCTGGGCCGCCAGGTACCAGTGCTCTCCGGCGTCATTGGAGCGGTAGATCCCTATCGGTCCGGCATTCCCGCCGGCCGGGGCGGCGGGCGCCACGATGGCATAGAGGACCCTGGGATTACTGGGGGCCAGCGCGATATTCGCCTGGAGCACGGCGGGGAGTCCCTCGCCGATCGGTTTCCAGGTGGTGCCTCCGTCGGTGGACTTGAAGAGCCCGGTGCCGGCGCCGCCGAACCCCCGGCCCTCGATGAAGCTCTGCTGCTGCTCCCAGAGTGTGGCGTAGACCACGCTGGGGTCGTTCTGGTCAATCCGGACATCATTGGCGCTGGTGTATTCGTCCTTGTAGAGCACCTTCTCGAACGTCCGGCCGCCGTCGGTGGAGCGGTACACGCCCCGCTCCGGGTTAGGCCCGTAGGGATGTCCCAGCACCGCCACGAAAAGCCGGTCCGGGTTGCGGGGGTCCACGTCGATCATCGCGATCATCTGGCTGTCGAACAATCCCAGCCGGGTCCAGGTCCGGCCCGCATCGGTGGACTTGTAGATTCCGTCGCCGGTGGCCAGATCGGGCCGGATGATCCCCGCGCCGGTGCCGACATAGATGATGGAGGGATTGGAAGGCGCCACCGCGATCGCCCCGATGGACCCGGTGGATTCCCGGTCGAACAGCGGCTCCCAGCTCGCGCCGTAGTCGGTGGTCCGCCAGACCCCGCCGTTGTCGAACCCGACGTAAAACAGGCTCGGCTGTCCGGAGACGCCGACCACCGACCGGCCCCGTCCTCCGCGCATCGGCCCGATCTGGCGCCAGTGCATCTCGGAGTAGAGGTCGGGGGTCTGGGCGGCGAGGCCCGCCGCCGCCGAGAGGAGGAGCCCCGCCGCCGGAATGGCTCGGGAGAAAAGAGTGCGCGCCACAGCCGCCTCCAGGGACCGGTGTTTCTCAGCTGAATGGATGACGAGTCAACCAAGTATAGTGCGCCGGACCATGTGGTTGAAAACGGCCCGGAATGGGCATGGAACTGAGAGTAAGTGCTTTTCCCGTTGACTGTTGACCGTTCACCGTTGACCGGTTAGTCTTCCCCCTCACAAGCGGGGGCCTAACCGCCCCCCACCCTGAGCCGGCAGCATGGGCGAACGGGTTCCAGAATCGCTCCCGCGAGCCGCTCAGCCGGCCCGGGAGCGCTCCGGAACACCCCGCGCCGCGGGGTGTTTTTTATTTCGCCACTTGAGGAGGCTGACCACTGAGCACAAACGAGCGCGAACGCCGGACCCGGGTCAACCGCATGATCCGAATCAGCCCGGTGCGGGTCATTTCGGACTCTGGCGAACAGCTGGGCGTCCTGACAATCGAAGAGGCGCTCGCCGCGGCGGAGGAGCGGGGCCTGGACCTGGTGGAAGTGGCGCCGACTGCGCGGCCTCCCGTGGTCAAGATCATGGACTACGGCAAGTACAAGTTCGAGGAAGCCAAGGCGGCCCGCGCGGCGAAGAAGAAGCAGCACGTCATCGACATCAAGGAGGTGAAGTTCCGCCCCGGGATCGATGACCACGACTTCGACTTCAAGACCCGCCACATGCGCGAGTTTCTGCAGGGCGGCGACAAGGTGAAGGTGACGATGATGTTCCGGGGCCGCCAGATGGCCCGGATCGATCTGGGCAAGGCGGTGCTCGACCGGGTCGCCCAGGCCCTCGCCGATATCGGAAAGATCGAGTTCGACGCCCGGCTGGAAGGGCGCAACATGACGATGGTGATCGCGCCGAAGTAGCGGGCGCCGTACCCCTGGGAGATCGCAATGCCGAAGATGAAGACCAAGCGTGCCGCCATGAAGCGGTTCACCGTGACGGGCAGCGGCAAGCTCAAGCGGGGCCGGGCCAACAAGCGGCACATCCTGACCAAGAAGACCCGCAAACGGAAGAATCAGCTCGGGAAGGCCGCGCTGGTGAGCTCCGCCGACTTCCGGCGTGTCAACCGCCTGCTCCAGGCCTAGGAGGACGATTCCATGCCTCGCGTCAAGAACGGTGTCGCGCATCACGCGCGGAAGAAGAAGATCATGGAAGCCGCCAAGGGCGGGTTCCAGGCCCGGAGCAAGCTCTACAAGGCGGCCAAGGAGAACGTCGAGCGCGGCATGGCCTACGCCTACCGGGACCGCCGCAAGAAGAAGGGCGACTTCCGGAGTCTCTGGATCACCCGCATCAACGCGGCCGCCCGGATCCACGACCTGAGCTACAGCCGGCTGATGGCCGGACTGAAGAAGGCCGGCGTCGAGATCAACCGGAAGGTGCTGGCGGATCTGGCAGTGCACGATTCGGATGCCTTTGCGCGCATCGCCGAGGTGGCGAAAAACGCGGCGTGACCGCAGCCGTCAGTCATCAGCCCTCAGCCTTCAGTCACATCTGTAGCTGACGGCTGAAGGCTGCAGGCTGAAGGCTTATTCCATGAATCCCACAGGTTACCCGCAGCTCGACTCCCTCCTCCCTCGGCTCGCCGCCGTGGCGCAACTCGATGCGCCCGGGCTCGAGGCGGAGCGCATCGCTGTCCTCGGCCGCAAGCAGGGGGCCCTGACCGCCGCGATGAAGCTGCTGGCCACCCTCCCGATCGAGGAGCGGAAGCGCTTCGGCGCCGAGGTGAACCGGGTCAAGGAAGCCTTCGAAGCTGCCTTCGCCGCTCGGGAGGCAGCCGTCAGCCATCAGCCGGCAGCCATCGGCGGGCAGGATCTCACCATGCCGGGTAGGGGCCGCTGGATCGGCGCGCTCCATCCGATCACCCGGGTGGTCGACGAAATCGTCGAAATCTTCCGGGAGCTGGGCTTCGCCGTCGCCGTCGGGCCCGAGGCGGAGACCGAGTGGTACAACTTCGGCGCGCTCAATTTCCCGGCCGACCATCCCGCGATGGACATGCACGACACCCTCTACCTGAGCCAGGGTCCCGGTGAGAAGGTGCTGCTGCGCACCCACACCTCGCCGGTCCAGATCCGGGTCATGCAGGGTGGGCCGCCGCCCTACCGGGTGGTGATACCGGGGATGTGCTACCGCAACGACACCGCGGATGCCTCCCATACCCCGGCCTTCCTCCAGATCGAGGGCCTGGCGGTGGATGAGGGGATCGGGTTCGTGGACCTCAAGGCGACCCTTACGCATTTCGCCCACCGGTTCTTCTCGCCGACGACGAAAGTGCGCTTCCGGCCCTCGTATTTCCCGTTCACCGAGCCGTCGGCCGAGCTGGACGTGGAGTGTCAGCTCTGTCACGGCAGCGGCTGCCCGGCCTGCAAGCAGACCGGCTGGATGGAGCTGCTGGGCTGCGGCATGGTGCACCCCGCGGTGCTCATCAACTGCGGGGTGGATGCCGAGCGCTACACCGGCTGGGCGTTCGGGCTGGGCCCCGGGCGCACCGCGCTGCAGCGCTACGACGTCCCCGACTTGAGGCTGCTGAGCAACGCCGATATGCGGGTGCTCCGGCAGCTTTCCGGCGAGCCGTTCGAGTGAAGGCCTCCCGCCGCTGGCTCGAAGCCTTCCTGCGCCGCTCCCTCGACCCGAGGGATGTGGCCGAGAAGCTCGCGATGCTGGGCGCGCCCGCCGACGCGGTCGAGCCCCTACATGCCGACCTCCGGGATGTCGTAGTGGCCCGGGTGGACGCGGTGCGGCCCCATCCCGACGCCGACCGGCTGCGGGTCTGCACGGTGGACGACGGTACGCCCGGCCGCCGCAACGTCGTGTGCGGGGCGCCCAACGTGGAGGCGGGGCGCAGCTATCCCTTCGCCCGGGTGGGCGCCTCTCTCCCGGGCGGGCTTCGGATCGAAAAGCGCAAGATCCGGGGGGAGCTGTCCGAGGGGATGCTCTGCTCTCCCCGGGAGCTCGGGCTGGGCAGCGATCACGACGGGATCATGACCCTCGATACCGATGCCGCGCCGGGAACCTCGTTCCTCGCGACCGTCGCCCTGGACGACGAGCGGCTGGAGCTGGATGTCTCGCCGATGCGGCCCGATCTCCTCGGCCACAAGGGCCTGGCCCGCGAGCTCGCGGCGGCGTACAAGACCACCTTCCGGTTACCGGATATTCCGGGAGCTCCTGAAGCCCTACCGTCCTACCGTCCAGCAACCGTACCGTCCACAACGACGGGCGGCGTCACGATCACCATTGAGTCCGGCTCGGCCTGCCGCCGATTCACCGGCGCGGTGATCCGCGGGGTGAAGGTGGGACCGTCGCCCCGGTGGCTGGTCCAGCGGCTCGAGTCCATCGGTCAGCGCAGCATCAACAACGTGGTGGATGCCACCAACTACGTGATGTTCGAGCTGGGCCAGCCCCAGCACGCCTATGATCTGGCCCGGATCGCCGGGGCCGGGCTCATCGCGCGCAAGGCCCGCCCCGGCGAGCGACTGGTGACCCTCGACGGCGTGGAGCGCTCTCTTCCCGATGGAGCGACCGTCATTGCCGACGGTAACGGGCCGGTTGGAATCGCGGGGGTGATGGGGGGGCAGGGCTCGGAAGTGTCCTCCGATACCACCGACATCCTTCTCGAGTGCGCCTGGTTCGAACCCCGGAGCACCCGGTTGGCCCGGCGGGCGTTCGGCCTCGCCACCGAGGCCAGTCAGCGGTTCGAACGGGGAACCGATCTCTGGGCGGTCCCCGACGCGCTGCGACGAGGCATCGCGGTCATCCTTGCCACCGCGGGCGGGCAGCTCGACGGCGAGCCGGCCGATTGCTGGCCCGAGCCCGCCAGCCCCGCCCGAATTTTTCTTCGCACCGCCCGGGTGGCCCAGGTGCTCGGCGTGGAGCTGGCGGTGCCGGTGCTGGAGCAGTGCCTGGTGGCCATCGGGTGCACCCTGGTGGCCAAGCCGGCCGAGGCGCGCCTGGCGGTGGAAGTTCCCGGCTGGCGGCCCGACCTCCGCGAGGAGATCGACCTGATCGAGGAAGTGGCCCGGATCTACGGCTTTGCCGAATTTCCCGACCTGCTGCGGCCCTTCCGGGCCGGGGCCCAGGTGGACGCGCCGATCGAGACCGCGCTCGCTCGGCTTCGGCGCCACTGCGTCGGCGAGGGGCTCTACGAGGCGATCCTGCTGCCCCTGGGCTCCCGGGACGCGCCCGACGCGGTACCGGTGCTTAACCCGCTCTCGGCCGAGCATGGATTCCTCCGCAGCCGGCTGCTGCCGGGACTGGTGCGGCAGGTGGAAGCCAATTGGGCCGCACAGGTTCGGGATGTCCGGCTGTTCGAGGCGGGTACCGTGTTCCGTCCCGGGGAGCCGGGGAAGCTGCCGGTGGAGCAGACCCACCTGGCTGCGGTACTGACCGGGGCGAGGGGCCCGGGTCATTGGACCGACGGAGGCCACCCGGCGGACGCCGATCTCTGGGATCTCAAGGGGCTCTTCGAGCGCGTGGTGTCTCTGGCGATTCCCGATGCGACGGTGCAAGTTGAGGGCGCGGGATGGATCGCCCGACTTCCCGACGGCCGTGAGGCAGGGCGAGCGGAGCCGCTGGGCGCCGATGCGCCGCCCTGGTCGGCGGCGTTGTTCGGCCTCGAGGTGGTGGTGGATGCGGTGCCCCGGCCGGTTCGTTCCTATCGTGCGCTCCCTGTGACGCCCGCGGTGACGCGGGACCTCGCGCTGCTGATTCCCGACGCCGTCCCGGTCGGGAGCGTCACCGGGGCCGTGCGGGATACCGCGGGGGCGCTGCTCGAGTCGGTCGGCGTGATCGACGAGTATCGCGGGGCGGGGCTGCCCCCGGGTCGCCGGGGCGTGGCGCTCCGGCTGGTGTTCCGGCGCAGGGATCGCACCCTGCGCGATGCCGAGGTCGAGGCGGTCATGCAACGCATCATCACCCAGCTGGGGCAGACGCTTGACACCACCGTACGCGCGTCCTGATCAACCCGCGCTCGCGCAGCTGGAGCGGCTCCTCGAGGCTCTCGAGAAGGAGCTGGCCGCCTGGCGGGAGCGCTGTCTCAAGGCGGAGCAGGACCTGACCCAGGGGAAGGGGAAGGGTCACAGCGGTCCCGAGCTGCTCCAGGCGCGGCAGCGGATCGGCGTGCTCGAGGGAGAGAACCGCACCCTTCAGCAGCGGATCGGATCGGCCCGGGAGCAGATCGAGCAGCTGCGCAGCCGGCTCCGGTTCGTCGAGGAGCACGACGCCGAGAGCGTCGCATGAGCGCCACCCGCCACTCGGTCAAGATCCAGCTGGGGGGCACCGAGCTCACGGTGAGCTCGGAGCACACGCCTGAGTACACCCGCGAGGTCGCGGCCCACTTCGATGCCGTGCTGGCCCGGATCCGGTCCTCGGTCCCCTCGGTGGATGCCCACCGGGCGGCGTTGCTGGCCGGCCTCGCGATTACCGATGAGCTGTTCCAGGCCCGGCAGGGCGACGCGGAGCAATCCGCGAAACTGACCGGGCTCACTGAGCGGTTGACGCGCCTGTTGCCGGTTGCGAAACGGGGCGGAGCCGCCAAGGGAGCCTAGCTTCCTGAGACTGACCCCGCGGCCTTCGGGCCGCGTGCGGAGATATCATGACCCCGAGCGTACTGCTCCCCGCACTGGGGGGGCTTCTTGCCGGAATTCTGCTCGCCCTCCTCGGCACGAACCTCTACCTCCGGACCCGCCGCCGTACCGGCGCGGCCCTGCTCGCCGACGCGGCGGACAAGGCGGCCCTGGCGCTGGAGCGCGCCGGCCACGACGCCGAGCAGGTCAAGGCCGCCGCGATCCTGGAAGGCAAGACCGAAGCGCTCCGGCTTCGGGAAGAGGGGGAGCGTGAGCTGGCCCGGCGACGGGAGGAAGCCGATCGGGCCGAGCGGCGCGCCGAGGAACGGGAAAAGGGCTTCTCCCGCCGCGGTGATCAGCTCGATCAGCAGGAGAAATCGTTCGCGGGAAGGCTCTCCGGGCTGGAGCGGCAGGAGACGGCGCTCAAGGCGAGGGAAGCCGGGATCGAAGCGCTGATTCGCGAGCAACAGGTCGAGCTGGAGCGGGTGGCCGGTCTCTCGGCCGACGAAGCCCGTCGCGAGCTGCTCCAGAAAGTGGAGGACGAGTCCCGCTCCCAGGCGGCGGCGCTGGGGCGGGAGATCCGGGAGCAGGCCAAGAAGGAGGCCGAGAAGGACGCCAAGAAGATCATCGCCCTGGCGGTGCAGCGCCTGGCCGCCGAGCACACCGCGGAGACCACCGTCGCCGCGGTGGCGCTGCCCTCGGACGAGATGAAGGGCCGGATCATCGGCCGGGAAGGGCGGAACATCCGCGCCTTCGAACAGGCCACCGGGGTGGACCTGATCATCGACGACACGCCCGACACGGTGATCGTCTCCTGCTTCGACCCGATTCGCCGCGAGGTCGGGCGACGAGCGCTCGAGGCGCTCATCACCGACGGCCGGATCCACCCGGGCCGGATCGAGGAAATCGTCAAGAAGATCCGGACCGAGCTCGAAACCCAGCTGGTCGAGCTGGGGGAGCAGGCCGCCTACGAAACCGGGATCAGCGGGCTCCACCCCGAGCTGATCAAGCTGGTGGGCCGGATGCGGTACCGCACCAGCTACGGACAGAACATCTACGACCACTCCAAGGAAGTGGCCTGGCTGGCCGGCATGATGGCGTCCGAGCTCGGGCTCAACGTCGCCCTGGCCAAGCGGGGCGGGCTGCTCCACGACATCGGCAAGGTGCTCACCCACGACAACGAGGGAACCCACGTCGAGCTGGGCGTCGAGGTGGCCCGCAAGTATCGCGAAGCGGTGCCGGTCATCGGCTGCATCGCCGCCCACCACGACGACGTCCCCCACGAGACCATCGAGTCGGTGCTGGTCCAGGCGGCCGACGCCATCAGCGGGGCCCGGCCCGGCGCCCGCCGGGAGGCCTTCGAGACCTACGTCAAGCGGCTGACCCGGCTGGAAGAGATCGCCGGCGGATTCGACGGGGTGGAAAAGACCAATGTGATCCAGGCGGGCCGCGAGGTCCGGGTCATCGTGGTGCCGGAGCGGATCGACGATCTCAAGGCGGCCGAGCTGGCCGAGACCATCGCGCGCCGGATCGAGAGCGAGCTCCAGTATCCGGGCCAGATCAAGGTCACCGTCATCCGGGAAACCCGCGCCGTCGGTCTGGCGCGATGACGGCGCGGCTGCTCGATGGGACCGCCATCGCCGCGGAGATCCGCGCCGAGGTGGCCGCCGAAGTCAAAGTGCTCGCGGCGGCGGGAGTCATGCCGGGCCTCGCCGTGGTGATCGTGGGCGACGACCCCGCGAGCCAGATCTACGTCAAGAGCAAGGGCCAGGCCTGCCACGAAGCGGGGATGCTCTCCGAAACGGTGCGGCTGCCCGCGGAGACCACCGAGGCCGAGCTGCTCGCGGTAGTGGACCGGCTCAACGCCGATCCGACCATTCACGGCTTCATCACCCAGCTTCCGCTGCCCCGGCACATCGACAGCGGGAAGGTCCTCAACCGGATTTCTCCGCTCAAGGATGTCGACGGGTTTCACCCGGTCAATGTCGGCAAGCTGTCGGTGGGAGACCCAACCGCCTTCAAGCCCGCCACCCCCGCCGGGGTCCAGCAGATGCTGATCCGGTCCGGGGTCGAGACCCGGGGAGCCCACGCCGTGGTGGTGGGCCGCTCCAACATCGTGGGAAAGCCGATGGCGAGCCTGCTGCTCCAGGATGCCCCGGGCGGCAATGCCACCGTGACCATCTGCCATTCCCGCTCCCGCGACCTGCCCGGGATCACCCGCCAGGCGGACATCCTGGTCGTGGCGATCGGCAAGCCCGGGTTCGTCACGGCCGACATGGTGAAGCCAGGCGCCGTCGTGGTGGACATCGGGATCAACCGGGTCAATGACCCGTCCCATCCCAAGGGCTATCGAGTGGTGGGTGACGTGGATTTCGAGCCGGTGGCGGAGGTCGCCTCGGCGATCACTCCGGTGCCCGGCGGAGTAGGAAAGATGACGATCGCGATGCTGCTCGCGAATACCCTTCAGGCGGCGCGCGCCGCTCTGGGCGGTAGGACGGCAGGACGGTAGGACGGTATGGAAACAACCCTGCCGTCCAACCGTCCTACCGCCCTTACCGTCTCTCAGTTGTTATCCACCCTGCGCCACTCGGTCGAAGGGGCCACCGGACAGGTCTGGGTCAAGGGTGAAGTAACTTCTTTCAAAGCGTACGGAAGTGGCCACTGGTACTTCAGTTTGTGCGATCCCGAGAGTGCGATTCGCTGCGTCATGTGGAAAACGTACACAGTAAAAGTCGGGGCGCCGGTGGTGGATGGGACCCAGGTCTATGCCTTGGGTACCCCCACCGTGTGGGAAGAACGGGGCGAGCTCAGGATGTCGGTTCAGGTCCTCCTTCCCACCGCCGGGATCGGGCTGGCCCAGCTGGCCCGGGAGCGGGTCCGCGCCGCGCTCGAAAAAGACGGCCTGCTGGAGGCCTCCCGCAAGCGGAGCTTCCCCCAGTTTCCCTCCCGGATTGCCGTGGTGACCAGCTCGGATGGCGCCGCGATCAGGGACATCATCACCGTCACCCGGCGGCGCTGGCCCCAGGTGCGGCTCCTGATAGTCCAGGCGACGGTGCAGGGCGCCGAGGCTCCCAAGTCGCTGGTGCGGGCGCTCGCCATGGTGAACCGGATTCCCCGCCTCGACCTCTGCATCATCGGCCGCGGGGGTGGCTCCAAGGAGGATCTCAGCGCCTTCGACGACGAGCGGGTCTGCCGGGCCGTTGCCGCGCTGCGTGCCCCCTGCATTTCGGCGGTGGGGCACGAGACCGACGTTTCCCTGACCGACCTGGTGGCCGACGCCCGGGCCGCCACTCCCTCGGCCGCGGTGGAGCGCGTCCTTCCCGACCGGGTCGACACCCTTCGCCACGTGCACTCGCTGGCCTCCCGGCTGGCCCACGGACTCCGGCGCAGGACCGCTCTGGTGGCGGCGCGGCTGGCCCGCAGCGGCGACCGGATGCAGGTGTCCATGAGCCGACGGCTCCAGCTTCCCCGGGCCCGGCTCGATCGGTATGCGGGGCAGCTCGAAGCGCTCAGTCCGCTCAAGGTGCTGGGCCGGGGTTACAGCGTCGCGCGGCTGCAGGACGGGACGGTGGTGCGGCGGACCGCGCAATTGCCCGCCGGCACCCGCTTCACCCTCCGGGTGAGCGACGGGGACGTGGCGGCGCGGTCGGAGGCGGGCCAATGAATTCACTCGGGCGCGAGGTGGCGAAGGCGCGAAGACGCGGGGTAACTCCAGGGGCGCCGTCGCGCCCTCGCGTCATCGCGTCCTGTCGCGGGCGAATCCCACGCTAGCCCGGGGAAGAATCAATGCCCGATCCGACGAGTGACAGCCTCTCCGCCGACCTGCGCCGCCTGGAGGAGATCGTGCGCGGCCTCGAGGCTGAGGACACCGACCTCGACCGCGCACTGCAGCTGTTCGAGGAAGGCGTGGCCCGGCTCCG
>Ga0209486_10000303_pt1 | contig 22870 bp, 17 predicted proteins | sample NCCompost_FD_187518 | JGI IMG/M metagenome (GOLD analysis project Ga0209486, IMG submission 187518) | Agricultural soil microbial communities from Utah to study Nitrogen management - NC Compost (SPAdes) (version 2) | ecosystem: Environmental > Terrestrial > Soil > Agricultural land | place...
GCGATCATCATCTACACCTCGGGTACGACAGGTAAACCGAAAGGTTGTCTGCTTACGCACGGAAACGTCATCGCCAACGCGCGCCAGATCAGCACGTGGCTCAGTTTCACGGCGGCGGATCGCTTGCTGTCGATGATGCCGTTGTTTCACATGAACGCCGTGTCGGTCACCACCATGTCGGCCTTGTATGCCGGGGGTTCGACGGTTGTCACCCCGAAGTTTTCGGCATCGCGTTTCTGGCAGATCATTTCCGATTACCAGATCACTTCATTTGGATCGGTGGCGACGATGTTATCGATGTTGTTGAGCTCGTATCCCGATGGAGTACCGACAGGACTGAGCACGAAGCAACTGCGTTTCGCAATGTGCGGGTCCGCGCCCGTGCCCGCGGAAGTCCTGAAACGATTTGAAGAGACGTTCAACTGTCTCGTCGTCGAAGGTTACGGCTTGTCTGAATCGACTTGCAGATCGACTTTTAACCCGCCGGATCAACGTCGCCGTCCTGGTTCCTGCGGCTTGCCGATCGGCAACGAAATGCGCGTCGTGGACGATGACGATCGCGCAGTTCCCGACGGCACGCTCGGAGAGATCGTGCTGCGCGGAGAAAACATTCTGAAGGGCTATTACAAGAATCCCGACGCCACGGAGATTGCATTTCGCAACGGCTGGTTCCACACCGGCGACATCGGTTATCGCGACGCCGACGGCTTCTATTACATCGTCGATCGCAAGTCAGACATGATTATTCGCGGCGGCGAGAACATTTATCCGCGCGAGATTGATGAGGTGCTTTATCAGCATCCGAATGTTGCGGCTGCGGCAGCGGTTGGTGTGCCCGATGATCTTTATGGAGAGGAAGTCGCCGCGGTTATTGTTCTGAAAGACGGCACGAAAGTTTCAGAGCAGGAAGTGATTGATTTCTGTAAAGCGCGGCTCGCCGATTACAAGTGCCCAAAGTCGGTGCAGTTCGTCCACGACATTCCGAAAGGCCCGACAGGAAAGTTGTTGAAACGTGAATTGGTCCGGATGTTGAAAGAAAATTAGCTCCTGCCGCCCTCGAGATTCGGCACCTGTGGCGTCACCGATGTTCGCTTAACGCGATCAAGTGCCCAGGCGCCAACGAGCCACAGTGCGCATATCCCGATCATGATCGGCGAAAACCATTTGCCATACAGACCATCAGGCGACCACTTCTCCGTCGCCGCGTGCAACGCTTCGCTGTTCGGCAGCAGTCCCGCTTCGGTGAATTCGTGGAAAGAGTAGATCGCGACCTGGACCATGAAGAGGAGGAGGAAGATGCTCGTCACCTGAAAGAAGCGTTTCACATTCAGCAGATGACCAAACTTGGCCCAGCCAATCGAAAAGGCCACGGCCGCGCCAAAACCGAGCAACGCGCCGTTGATTAAGTTCGGATCCTTCACCTGCATCAGCAGCAACGCTGTTTCCATTCCCTCGCGAGTAATCATCAGGAAAGTAAAAATGAAGATGCCGAACACAGCCGCGAGCCGTGAATTCTTCGACGAAACTTCACTCAATCGCTCGCGCATGCGCTGTTGGATTTTTGGACCGGAACGCCACATGTGAATCACGAGGGTCCCGACCATCACCACGGCGATGGCGCCAAGCACCGCCTCGCGCAGAGCCTCATTCCCGAAGAATTGGCTGACGTAGCCGCCGACAAATTCGCCAAAAATGCTCTGAATGGTCGCGTCGTCAACGCCCTTGTAGAGCACGTAAGCGAGTCCGCCGCTGGCGGCTAAGGCGACCACAATCGCGAGGTAAACCGAAGTATTCAGCCACTGTTGTCCGGATTTCCGGAGGTAAGCCAGGATGACGGCCACGAGGAGAAACGACTCGAATCCTTCGCGCAGCACGATGATGAATGAGTTCAGCATGGGCGGCAGTATAGTCTAGTTGAAAACAGTTTTCAATTTCAGTCGAGCCGCAAGATCACCCAACGGAAGGGCAGGGGTTACTGAGTTGCGGTGGGAAGAATGGCGAGATCCGCGCGCACCGGCCCTAGCTGCGTAGTCGCCGCAAACCGCAGCGGCAACCGCCGTTTATCGTCGCTGATCCACAGTCGCAACTGATACTTGTCGGGCTCGGGATCGTCGGTCGTGATCATCAACGCAATCGCTGGAATCTTTCGCGTGCCGAGGTCGATCGTTTCACGCTTCATCGACGTCACGTGCACAGTCTTCAGTTTGTTCTCAACCAGGACCGGTATCGAGCTTCGCTTCGTTGGATTCAGATTGAACATCCGCAGCGCATAGAAAAACGAAAGAATATCGTGTGTTCCGGCGGGAACCTCGATTCGGGCGTTGTTGTCGACGACTACGGTTCCCGTTTCCTGGTTCGTTGTCAGTGTTAGATTCACACGGCGTTTGCCTTCGACGAAATTCAACATCGTTCGATACGGCATCAAGCCTTTCGGATCGACGTAAGAGTCGATCTGATCGCGCGCGACAAATACACGCGCTGCTGCGTTCGTCGTCTGCGCCGTCACCGTAAGAAAGATTCCATCGCGATCGAAGTGTTTCGATCGTCCGCGCACCTGAAAGCTCGCCGTGCCCATCGACGTATTGCCTGTTCCAACAAACACCTGGTAGTTGAGTTGTTCGTTCAGCGGAAACGGCCATTCGCCTTCGACGAGAGGCGTAACTGGGGCCTCCGTTGTTGGAGCAGCCGGTGCAGGATTCGGCGCGACTGGCGCCGTGGGTTTGGCCACCATCGGTGGAGGCGCAAGCATTTCCGAAGCTGCGATTTCGGCGCGCAAATCACCGGAGTTCACGCGGCCGGTAAACAACACCGGCACGTGTCGCTCATCGTTGCTGAAGTAGATCTTTACGTTCTTCAAGCGCGAGTTCGCTTTGACTTCCGTGACGATCGTTTCGAATGAACCGACGTTTGTTCTGACCGTTTGACGGCCGACGACTTCCAACTCGACGTTATAGTCCACACCTTCGCTACGTACCGTCAGGTTGTATTCCGCGCCATCGTGTAACGGGAGTGCGCGCGCCCGGTAGAACGCGGACAGGAAATCGAACACGCCGGCTAACGCACTCAGTTTTCCTGGGATGGCTTCATTGCCGGCGGGCTGCGGGAACTCCTGGTTCGCTTGCGCAGACGCGAGTGCGTCGCGAGCGGTCTCCTGCGATCGAAACGGTAGACCTGTTTCGGGATCGATGTAAGTGATGTAATCGTTGTTTAGAGCGAAGAGAGCTACGTTAACGACGCCTGTCGTTTCGAGGTGTGCGCGGAGGTGAATGGCGTCGCGGCCGTAAAAGCTTCCGCGCGCTACAACTTCGAATTCCGCATGAGCGGCGCTGGGAAAACTCGAGTAAGAGATGTTGTATGTCAGTCTTTCGCCCACACGATAAGGTGCCTGCGAAATTGCGTGTCCACCGTTCTGAGCAGCGACTGGAAAGGCAAACGCGAGGATTAGGATTGCGAATGTCGAAATTAGCGGGGGTTTCAAGCTGAGATTCACCGTCGCATAATAGTTTTAAATCAAAAGATGGGCAATCGGCAATGCCTTTTGTGGAAGGCTCCGGTAAGTACACGCCCAGGGCTGATTATCGGTTCCCTTCGATTGCTTTCGCTTGCGAACCGACGGCGGCTTTTAAGCTCGCGAAACCCTCGCGCCGGAGAATCTCAACCAGTCCTTCATTGATTTGGCGCACGATGCGCGGTCCTTTATAGATAAAGCCGGTATACAACTGAACGAGACTCGCCCCGGCGCAAATCTTTTCCCAGGCGTCCTGCGCGGTGAAAATCCCGCCCACGCCGATTAAAGGGATTCGTCCGCCTGTCAGTTGGTAAAGTTCAGCGATCATCTGCGTGGCCCGGCTGGTGAGTGGCCTTCCGCTAAGTCCGCCGGCGCCACAGGCTTCGACGGTGCGCTTGTCTGTTCGGAGATTATCGCGGCTGATCGTGGTGTTGGTGGCGATTATGCCGTCGATCTGAAGACGTTGGATGACGTCGACGATCATTTCGAGCTCGGGACGTTGTAGATCCGGAGAGATTTTGACGAGCAGCGGCACAGGTGCTTGTCGTGCATAACGCTGCTGTAATTCCCGGTTTCTGGATTGCAGCGCGACGAGCAGGGAAGTGAGTTGCTCCGACTGTTGCAACTCGCGCAGTTGCGGCGTGTTTGGAGAACTGACGTTGATCGCGACGTAGTCAGCCAGTTTGTAGACAAGATCGAAACTCGCGAGATAGTCAGCCGTAGCTTCTTCTAACGGTGCGATCTTGCTTTTGCCGATACTGATACCGAGGACGCAGTTGTCGGGTCGACGATGTTCGACGCGGCGAGCGAACGCGGCGGCGCCGGCGTTGTTGAAACCGGCGCGATTGATGAGTGCCTGATCCGCGGCGAGTCGAAACATGCGGGGCTTCGGATTACCGGGCTGCGGATGAAACGTCACCGTTCCTGCTTCGATAAAACCAAAACCCAACGCTGCCAGCGATTCAAGCGCGATACCATTTTTGTCGAAACCGGCAGCGAGTCCCACGGGATTCCGGAAACACAGATTAAACAGATCTGTGTTCAGCACTGATGATTCAAATGGTGGCCCTACGAATTTACTAAAAAGCGGAAGGGAATGAAGTGCCAACTCATGAGCGCTCTCGGGGGGAAGTCGAAAAAGGATGGGACGCAGCAGCGACCGATAGACCATATGTATTGCTTTGTACTTTGTACTTTGAGCTTTGTACCTGGAAACAGTCAGTGGTCAGTGTCCGTAGTCAGTTATTGGCTTGAATTACAACAGACAACTGACAACGGACCACTGACAAAGTACCAAGTACAAAGTACAAAGTTCAAAGCTCCGGGTGCAAACTTGTCACCTCAAACGCTTCTTGTTAGTATCCGCTGAAATGGACTTCATCGAGAAGGCTCGCATCATGGACGGTCCGCGCATAAACCGTGCGCTCGCTCGTCTGTCTTCTGAAATCGTCGAAGAGAATCATGGCGCGGGCGATCTTTTCCTCGTCGGAATCCGGCGTCGCGGAGTGCCGCTCGCGGAACGAATAGCGGCGAAGATTGCCGATCTCGAAGGTGCACCGCCGCCGGTCGGCGTGCTCGACATCACGCTCTATCGCGACGACCTTTCAACTGTTGGCGCGAAGCCCGTGGTAAACCGCACCGATCTTCCTGGTGACATCGAGAACCGGAACATCGTCCTGATTGACGATGTTCTTTACACAGGCCGCACCATTCGCGCCGCCCTCGATCAGTTGATCGACTTCGGGCGTCCGCGCCGGGTGCAGTTGGCGGTACTAATCGACCGCGGCAAAGAACATCGCGAGTTGCCGATCCAAGCCGATTACATTGGCAAGCTCGTGCCGACAAAGAAGAGCGAAATCATCAAGGTGATGCTAAACGAATTCGACGAGGAAGAAAGCGTGGTAATCGTCGAGCGACCGTCGGAGACGGCGTAACGAAGCGGCCGACGGGCCGCTTTTTTTATGTTTAGTCAGTTGTTAGTAGTCAGTTGTCCGTTGTTGCAGAACACTAAATTCTGAGAACTGACCACTGACAACTGACCACTGACAACTGACAACTGACCAACGACAAGATGGCACAGGCAACTTTCAACCGTAAACATCTGCTCGGCATTCGCGAACTCGACGCCGAGGAAATTACGCACCTGCTCGACACCGCCGAAACGTTTCGCGACGTTTCCAAACGCGAGATAAAGAAAGTCCCCGCGTTGCGCGGACGCACTGTCATCAATCTCTTCTTCGAACCGTCAACCCGCACGCGAACTTCATTCGAAATCGCCGCTAAACGACTGTCGGCGGACGCCGTTAACGTCAGTATCTCAACGTCAAGCGTCACGAAAGGCGAGACATTGCTCGACACCGCCCGCAACCTGGAAGCGATGGCGCCAGATTGCATCGTCATTCGTCACTCGATGGCGGGCGCGCCGCAACATCTCGCACGCATGTGTTCTGCTCCGATTGTTAACGCCGGCGACGGTTCGCACGAACATCCCACGCAGGCACTGCTCGACGCACTTACGATTCGTGAATACAAAGGACGGATCAAGGATCTGAAGGTCGCGATCATCGGCGACATCCTTCACTCGCGCGTTGCACGTTCGAACGTTTACCTGCTGACGAAACTCGGCGCGAACGTTAGTGTCGGTGGTCCAGGAACACTCGTGCCGCACGAGTTCGGCGAACTAGTTGATAGTAGGCTTCGCGTCGAGAAACATTTCGAAGACGCGATTGAGGGCGCCGACGTGGTAATGATTCTGCGCATTCAGCGCGAACGACAAGACGCGGCATTCTTTCCGTCGATGCGCGAATACGCCGTGCACTACGGTCTGAGTCCGAAACATCTCAAGCGCGCGGCGCCGGACGTGATCGTCATGCACCCCGGTCCGATGAATCGCGGCGTCGAGATCTCGTCGGAGATCGCCGACGGCAGCCAGTCATTAATTCTTGACCAGGTGACCAATGGAGTCGCCGTGCGCATGGCGGTGCTGTACCTGCTTGCCGGCGGCAACTTCGAAAAGGAAGACGAAGCTCCGCCCGTAAAAAAAACAAAACGAGAACGCAAGGCGCCCCAGCAATGAAACTGTTGATTGCGAATGGTTACGTGATCGATCCGGCGCAACAGGTGAACGCCGGACGCAATGTTCTGATCGACGAAGGCCGCGTTGTGGGTTTGCTCGATCGTTCCGAGCCCGCTCCCGAAGACGCGCAGGTGCTCGACGCGACCGGGCTGATCGTCGCGCCGGGCTTTATCGACTTGCATACGCACCTTCGCGAACCCGGTCAGGAATACAAAGAAACAATCGCGAGCGGTGCGTCGGCCGCCGTAACCGGCGGTTGGGCCAGTATTTGCGCGATGCCCAACACCGATCCGATCAATGACAATCCTGCCGTCACTCGTTACATCATCGAACAAGGCCAGGCGGCGAACCTCGCAAACGTATTTCCGATTGGCGCAATTACCAAAGGCAGCGGTGGAAAAGAGCTCGCTGAAATGGGCGAGATGAAGAACGCCGGCATCGTCGCAGTTTCAGACGATGGACGTCCGGTGCCCACGTCGGGAATGATGCGCCGCGCGATGGAGTACGCCCGTGGATTTGACCTGACGGTCGTCGATCATTGCCAGGACCATTCGTTGAGTGCGGGTGGCGTGATGCATGAGGGACGCTGGTCGTTGATTCTCGGGTTGCGCGGTATGCCGGCGGCGGCGGAAGACGTCGACGTTGTTCGAGATTGCGTGCTTGCGAAACTCACGGGCGCGAAAGTTCACATTGCGCACGTGTCCACGCGCGGCGCGCTGGAAGCTGTGCGACAAGCGAAGAACCAAGGTTTGCAAGTGACCTGCGAAGTCACGCCGCATCACTGGACACTAACCGATGAAGCCGTCCAGGAATACGACACGAACACCAAAATGAGCCCGCCGTTGCGCAGTCGCGAACACGTCGATGCGGTGTTGGCTGGTATTAAGGACGGAACGATCGACGCCGTCGCTACGGATCACGCACCGCACCACGCGGATGAAAAGGCGCTCGAATTCGACCAGGCTCCGTTTGGCATCACGGGCTTAGAAACAGCCGTCGGCCTTGCTTTTGATCTGGTTCACGACGGTTTGATCGACCTCGAACGAGTGGTGCAGATGTGTTCTACAAACCCGGCGCGCATTTTTGGCCTCGCCGATCGCGGATCGCTGAAGGCCAATGCTCATGCGGACGTGACGATTCTCGATCCGCAGCTCGAATGGGTCTTCGATGTGAATCGGTCGAGGTCGAAGAGTCGAAATACGCCGTTTCACCAGCGGACAATGCACGGCGCGGCTGTTGCAACCATTGTCGGCGGGCGCTTGGTTTATCTCCATCCCGACTACTCACGAATGAATGAACTGAAGCACCGTGGCGCATCGGTGTAACACGGCATCAATTCTGAAGACTTCCGAAATAAGCACACCACATCTTCGCCGGAATATTTGCACCGCCGACACTAAAAACATTGCGTATCGGCGAACCTCGCCCTAGAATGCTCCGGACCAAGTTTCCGGTAGCATTTCAGACGCAAAAGTTCACGCGGTTTCGTCTTTGTTAACGCCCCCACACGTAGCAAAGCCGTTTTCGATTTCGCTTTTTAACAACGGAATAGTTTTAGAGCCCCGGTCTAAGAACCAACGGAGGTCACGATGAAGAGTAAGCTTCGCAGTCTTACCTGTATGGCCGCCCTCGTCACCCTGGTGTTCCCACCTGTGTGTTTCGCTGACAAAAAGAACGCCTCAAAGATGCTGAAGCAGCAAGAGCGGTATACATTGTCTTTGGAGTTGGAGTTTACGAAAAAGGAGCAGAACCCGCTGGAACATGCCATTTCCGTTCTGTTTGATGTCGGTCCGAACGGGTACGCGACCGGCTTTTTGGTAGGTAACGGATTGGTGATGACGGCGTATCACGTGATCTCCGGTAACCTCAGCACTACCAAGAAGGTGATGCTGGGTTTCAAAGCGAACGACGAACTGGCCGTCAAAGTTTTCGTCGACGGCTGTCGGGCTAAGGTAATTAAGGTCGACAAGGAAGCGGATCTCGCCTTACTTGAGATGTGCCGCAGTTCGAAGAATACCAAGGCGCCGAAATTCCAGACCGCGCCGAACAAGGACGACAAGTTGTTTTTGATCGCACGGCCACACGGCGATAAGGTCGTTAGCCACGGAAGTTTTTACGGCAACTACATGCTGGGAACCCAGGAGTACTGGTCGGTCAAGATCGATAGCCGCGACGGGTTCTCGGGTAGCCCGGTCTACAACGCCAATGCTGAAGTGGTAGGCGTGTTCAGCGGTTACGATTGGTCGCAGAAACTCGCGCTGATCAGTCCGAGTACGCGCGCGCAGAAGTTGCTGGAGGAATACCAGGCGGAAAACCCGTAACGGGATCGCAGCTTGATTATTGTTTGAGCGAGCGTTTTAGATGCTCGCGATGGATTTCTTTGACCCAGTAGAGTTCGGGGGCGCTAACGCCGACCAGTTTGCGCCCCGCGATTTGAGTGCAAACGATCAGGTAGTTCGTTAACTGGTTTGCCGCTACCCGCCAGCGCGGCAAAACCGTGTGCTCGAAGTTAAACCCTGCCTCCAGTCGCACTTTTAATCTTTCCTGATCCGACCAGCGCTTCTTCGAACTCTCCGCACCGTGATGCAACAGCACGGCGTCGGGAACAAACAGCAGCTTCCAGTTCGCTTTTGTCATTCGCCAGCACCACTCGGCGTCTTCCGAGTACATGTGAAACTGTTCGTTGAAGCCGCCGACCTCGTCGATCATCTCGCGGCGCGCAAGCATCGCAGCGCCGCTCAACCACGGCACCGAGCGCAGGCGATCGTGGTCCCAGTGCCCCCCAAGTAACAACTCACCGCGCAGGCGCCGCGGAAGCAGGTGATAGAGTTTCAACTGCGACAGGATCGTGTGCCACACCCGCGGCGGATTGAAAAACGCGCTGATCTGCAACGATCCGTCCGCGTTCAAGATCTTCGGCCCGCAGACTCCGATTCGTGAATTGGACTTGATCTTCTCCATCAATGTGTCGATTGTTCCGGGTTGCACTTCCGTATCGAGATTGAGGAGAAAGAGAAATGGCGCTTTCGTGACAGCGAAGCCCTGGTTGTTGGCCGCGCCGAAGCCGCGGTTTTCCGAGTTGTTGAAAATGCGAAGTTGCTGGTTCGCGAAGAGGGGCGCGAGTGGTTCGCTGCTGCGCAACTGGTCCAGGCTGTCGTCTGCGGACGCATTGTCGATGATAACGACTTCGTAGCTCGTGGTGGGCAGCGAACTGACGATCGTTTCGACGCAGCGTCGTAGAAGGTTGCCGCCGTTCCAGTTGATGATGATTATCGACAGTTCAGGCGGCATCGTTTCAGGAAACGAGATCCTTAGCAGCGCTCTTAAAGCCGTTTGCGTATTCGTGATAACGCCATGAGAGCAGTTCACGCAGTATTGTCGGGACGCGATTTAGGCGGCGCTCCGGGAGGTTTGCGCGCGCGTCGAGATGGCGCGAAAAGTCTCCGGCGAACGAAAGCGCTTGGCGACAGTCAAACTCGTCTTTGTGGTCCAACAGACGTTGTTCGAGTGTTTCGAGGATCCGGTGTAATTCTGTTATTGGGTTCGATCGCTTGAGCGCTTCAAAAGTGCTGGGCTTCGGAGCTTTCGGCGGAGGTGTTGGCGCGCCGATCTGCTGGCGCTCGTGTTGGCGGTACTTGACTAAAGGCGCGTCGATCATGATGACGTCGGCGACCGAAGCTACAGCGAGCGCGATCCAGCCGTCGTGAATCATCTGTATGTTCGTCGGGATTGGAAGCACCAGGTTCTTGTATTCGGATCGAAACGCGATTGTAGCGCCGGTTACGGTCCAGCCCGTTATGAGTACGTCGAGCGCGCGTCCGTGCGCGACCAGGTTTCGTTTATGAGCGTCGAAACCGACTTCGTCCCACATGCGGCGGCCTGTCGAATTCAGGTTTTCGTCGACGATTTCGGCATCGGAGAACACCAGGCCGGCTTTTGGGTTTGTGTTGAAAGCTGTATCGATTAGTTCCAGCTTGTCCTCACGCCAAACATCATCCTGATCGCACAGGGCGATGACGTCGCCGCTACAAAGGTTAATAGCCTGTTCGAAGTTTTTTAACGATCCTAAATTCTGTTCGTTCGAATAAAAGACGACGACAGGCGCCGATGCGTATTGTCTAATCACGGATTCAGTTTCATCAGTGGATGCGTCGTCACAGATCACAATCTCATTCGGTCGCCGTGATTGTGAGGCAATGCTTTCCAACTGCGCCGGCAGAAACTTCGCGCCGTTGTAAGTACAGATGGCGACTGAGATTTTCACGTGCCGTATTCTACCTAATAGACCTCGCGGCTTTGAACTCGTTGCTTCGTTGCGAGACTGAAACGAGACTCGGGGGTGCCGGTTCCGTTAATCATCGCCGTGACATACTCTCCGACGACTGGTCCATGTTTGAAGCCATGCCCGGAGCCGCCACCCACGATCCAAATGTTGTCAAACTCCGGATGGCGATCGATTAGAAAGTCTCCGTTCGACGTGTTCTCATACTGGCAAACACGTGTTTCCAACACCGGCGCGTCAGCAAGCGCAGGAATTCGTTGTGCGAGATACTCTCGCGCGGCTGTTAGACCGGCTTGCGAAACAACACGTTCACCGTTGTCCGGATCAAACTCTGGTCCATGCGCATCGATCGCGAGTTTGAACCCTCGCCCGTCGAGATTTGGAAGTCCGTAAACAAGATCGTTGAAGTCGATCCATGCCGGCATCGCCGGTGGTCCAAAACGTTCATCACCTGCCGGGACGCCGAAAAACAAGACCTCTTGACGCGTGACATGAATTAATTCTCCGAGTAGCTGGGGAAAAATCTTCGGCAGCCACGGGCCACAGGCAAACACCAATCGATCGGCGTTGATTCGTGAATCCGTCGTGACTCGCGCTTGCACGTAATCGACGCTGATTCCGCGCGCCTGCGCCACCACTGCCTGCACCGCGCGACGCGCCATTAAGACGCCAGAATCCGGTTCCAGAATTCCCCACGTCGCTTGACCGGGATCGATCTGAGGGAATCTATGGACCAGCTCCCCACGATCTAATTTCTCAAACCGGGTGCCGGTGCGTTGCAGTGTCGTTAGTACCGCTTCGCAATAAGGGTCTTGCTCTCGCGCCAACCAGAGAATGCCTGTGTTTTGAAACAGTGACACAGTCTGAGGCCCTGCTTCTTCAAACAACTTTTTCCACAGGTCGAGTGATCGTTGCGCCCAGCGCGTGTAAATCTCGTCTGGTCCGTAGCCTAAGCGAATCATTCGCGACTCTCCGCCCGAACTAGCGCGACTGTTGCCCGGACCATACGCGTCGATCAGCAGGACTTCCGCGCCCGCGCGGCGCAACCAGTACGCAGTCCACGCGCCAAACACTCCCGCTCCGATTACTGCGACGTCATACGTCTTGGTCATGCGCGTGATTGTAGCCTAATTGACATAGACCATGGATTGCAGGCAAATTGGTAGACACTCAACACAGGGAGGAAGACTAATGAAGCGCTTAAGTGCAATAGTGTCACTTTTTTCGCTGCTGGTGCTTGTCGCAGCGTGTAACGATCCCGCATCAGACGTCAATAAAGCGGTAACGAGCGAGGCTCAAAAGGCTGCATCGCCGCAGACGGCGGGGGGACAGAAATACGCAATTACACCGCAGAACTCGAAGATCGAGTTTATTGGCTCGAAAGTGACAGGTAGTCATAATGGATCGTTCGAGAAGTTCAATGGCGAGATTCATTATGGGAACAACGATCCCGCGCAAAGTCACGTGGCGATCACTATCGATGCGACTTCGGTTAAGACCGACGATCCGAAGTTGACTGAACACCTGAAGACACCCGACTTCTTCGACGTCGCTAAATTTCCCGACGCAAAGTTCGAATCAACCGCAATCAAGGCCGGTGGTGAGAAAGGCGCGACTCATACCGTCACCGGCAACCTGACATTGCATGGCGTGACGAAGTCGATAACGTTCCCGGCGACGATCGCTGTTACCGGCGACACGGCCACCGTTGATGCGAGCTTTGCAATCAACCGCAAAGACTTCGGCATCAACTATCCCGGTGCGCAGGATAATCTGATCCGTGATGACGTGGTAATGAAGTTGTCGATACGTGGGAATAAGGCAAGTTAGTCAGTAGTCAATAGTCAGTAGTCAGTGGGGTGGTCAGCGTTGCCACGGACAACTGACCACGGGCCACTGACTAAGTTTTCTAATTAACAGAAAACAGACGAAATACTTTCAACCTTCCGCCGTGCTTTCGGCGTGAGTGACTCGAGCGTTTCGAGAACTCGCTCGTGTGTCATGCCGGTTCCGAGATAGGTCCAGCGGTTTGCCTGGAGTTGCTGAGGGCGAAACTGTTCCTTCTCAGCCTCGCTCAGGCCAGTTCCGATCGCGCGCTCGAGGCTGTCGAGATCAAACTCGACCTGCTGCTTGAGAGCCCCATCGATGAACCCTCCAATCGCGAGGTACTCTTCCACCCCTTGCATGATCCCGTCTTCGTCGCGTCCCTGCGCCAACGCTTCAACCATCAACGTATCGAGCTTCGCGTGTTGCACCTCTTCGACCCAGTGATGTTTCAAGAGGCTCTTGAACTGCGGATCGAGTTGCTGGTTGTCGCGGATGCTCTCAACGTAGTGACGTTGGACCATCCATTCGATGTGCAGTGTTACCATCGCGACTCCGAGCGGGTCGTGTTTCAGTATCTCCGCCGCAACCGCGTCGGGCGGCCCAATTACGGCACATTCGACTCCAAAACCGTCTTCAAATTCCTGGCTAAAACGTTTGAACAACTGAATGTGCTTTGCTTCCTCACCGGCAAAACTCAACAGCGCGCGCACGCGATAATCGTCGCCGGCAAGGTGTGACCGCGCATGGTCCAGAACAAACGGTAAAATGAATTCCTCGACGAGACCGAAGATGCTCAGATAAGCGTTACCCCTGATCTGATTCAAGATTCGCTTCTCGTCCGGGTTGAGAAACGTCAGCGGCTCGACACGGGCCAACGACTCGGGCATGAACGGTTTGTGAAAGTCCAGTCGCTTTTCACCACCGATGATGTCCTCGATGCGCCAGTGAATCATTTCCGAGGCCGCCAACACTGATTGATAGGTGTATTTGTCGAGCATAATGGAACACCTCCTTGATGATTCCTTTTTATAACGCGTAAAAGACATGAATAAAGGAGCAGTGTATTCTGTGTGAAATGACCCCGGATCTCTCGCGCTACCATCAACCGATCACCGATCTGTTCAAAACAGACGACGTGCAGCGTTATCGACTGACCGAAGAGCAGGTCAGCTTTTATCGGGAGAACGGCTATCTTGCCGGTCTGAAAGTACTGAACGAAGAGCAACTTGAGGCGCTGCGTGGTGAGTTGGCCCAGCTGGTCGACCCGTCGCATCCGGGTCACGATCTGTTCTACGAGTTCAATGCAAACGAGTCTGCCGACCCGTCAAGAAGTCTTTTTCATGCGCTAGGCGCGTGGCGGATCAAACCCGCGCTGCACGACTTATTGTGGCATCCGGCGTTTGTCGTTCCGGCGGCTCAGTTACTGGGCGGGGCGGTGCGTTTCTGGCACGACCAGATTTTTTACAAGCCCGCGCATCACGGTGGTGTGGTGATCTGGCACCAGGATTATTCCTATTGGACCAGGACCACTCCGGTGGCCCATATTTCCTGCTGGATCGGACTCGACGACTCGACGCGGGCGAACGGATGTGTTCACTACGTCCCCGGCAGTCACCGGTGGCCGTTGCTGCCGCGCGCCAGTTTCGCGAACCATATGGATGCGATTCTCGACGCACTCGCGCCTGAGCAACGTGCGAACTTCAAGTCTGTGCCGATTGAGCTGAAGGCAGGCGAGTGTTCCTTTCATCATTCGTTCATGGTCCATGGCTCGTATGCAAACGAAACTGCGGTCCCGCGTCGAGCGCTGGTGATCAATGCTTTTCGTGATGGTGTGGTTTCCGCGTCCGATTCGCCTCTATTGGAGGGAGTTCCGGTTATCGCGCCAGGGCAAAAGATCGAGGGCCAGTTCTTTCCACTCTTATACAAACCTGAGTGAGCAGTTTTAAGAACGTAAACTCTACGGGCATGACTTTGCTTACTGGCTGGCAATCGATGTGGCAATCACTTGGCGCGTCGCATACAAATGACGAGCTCTTTTATCGGCTTGTGGCGTGTTACTCAGAACCGCATCGGAAGTATCACACGATGCAACACCTGCGAGAGTGTCTTGCACACCTCGAACGTGTGCGTTCATTTGCCGAACGACCGAGTGAGGTCGAGCTGGCCTTGTGGTTTCACGACGCGATTTATGATACTCACAAAAGTAATAACGAGGAACGAAGTGCTGAGTGGGCGCGCGACAGCGCCTGGGCCGTCGGGCTTTCTGACGAGCAAGCGATGCGAATTTACAATCATGTTGTGACGACCCGTCATCACGTGGTTCCCGCCACTCAGGATGCGATGATTGTGGTTGATATCGATCTCAGCGTTCTGGGTGCGGATACTGCACGTTTCGAGGAATACGAGGTCCAGGTGCGAGAAGAATACTCGTGGGTTCCCGATATTGTGTATCGACGCGGACGTCGAAAGATACTGCAGGACTTCGCTAATCGCGAGCGGATCTACTGCACAGAGTATTTTCGAATCGAATATGAGGCTCGAGCGCGCGAGAATATTGCTCGCTCACTAACGCGCTTGTAGTAGTCACCAGCGCGTGTTCTGTAGCTCACCAATCCAACCCGCCGCATCGCCAGTGGGATCTCGGGGTTTTTCATGAACCAACGCCAGACGTTTCCGGAACGGGCGTTTTCGGCGCTCAGCAGAATGATGCCTTGATCGATGCCAATCACGTCCGGATTTACCCAGCCGTTATTCGGATTGAAAGCATCGACGAAGCCATAGCGTCCGTAGATCTTCTCGCCGTACTTGTCACGCATTGTTCGGAGCGCACGCACAGCCAACTCCGGTGTGAACATCAATGAACCACCGGCAGCCGACGGCACAACGCTGCCGTCGATGTCGGGATCGTGCGGTGGCCCACCCCATGCCAGATAACCCTTGGCGCTGTCGGAAGCAGTAATGCCCCAGACGTCTGGACCATATCCGCGATATTGATGCGCCAGGCTGATGCAAAACGCGCGGTGGGCCAACGTTGCCTGGACAGAGTTTTCAAAGTAGTCGATGCGATCGCCCTGCGTTTCTTTCCGATCGCGATAATCAACCCAGGCGTGTGAGTACTGATGCATGAAGAGCGGCACGCCGATCGTCGTGAAGAACGTGTGACCGGAGTAACGATATCGATCTTTCCACAACGCGTACCACGACCGAGGAGAAATGGAATGAGTCGGCGATCCGATGCCGAGAAGATAGAGAATCGTGTCTTCGCTATATGTGTCCCAGCGCGGATTGAGAAAGCCCGTTTCCGGTTTCCAACCGTGGGAGAGGAGCAGCGGGTGGTGGTTGAGCATGAAGCGAAAGTCGACTCGATTGTAGATTTTAGTGGCAAGCCTCACGATTTCCGGATCGCTTGCAAAACACTGTCGCACCGTGAGAATGCCGCCTAGCAACAGTGCGGTGTCAATTGAGGAGACTTCACTGTTCCAACGGCGCTGCCCCGTTTTTGTGTCGAGCCAGTGATAGAACCAGCCCTGTTTGTGATACGCGCGATCGGCGAAGAACCGAAGTGTCACGCGAGTGCGTTCTTTCGCTGCCGTTGATTCGACCCAACGATGTTCGGAGGCGATACAAAGTGCGGTCAGTCCGAAGCCTGTCGCAGCGATGCTGCCGACGTTCTGGTGGTTTTCGTCGAGGGCTGAACCGTCAGTGCGGGCACGGTCGGCGACCAGGCCTGTCTGAGGATCCGCTTGCTGCCAAAAATATTGAAAGAGGCGTTGCTGGAGATCTTCGAGGAAAGCTTCGTCTGACGCTGAGAAAGTAGACTGTGCCGGCGCAACGCTCGCGCTGAATAGCACGAGGCAGAACGCCAGCAATGGAATGAAACGGAGACGGGGGGAAGCGGTGACACGGGGACGCGGCGAGGTAGCGAATCCATTCTCCGCTTCTCCGCGTCCCCGCTTTTCCCCTTCTGTGTTGTGGGGGCGATTACGTTTCCTATCTAACTTCAAACGTCTTCTCGATCACGTCCTGCGAGTTCGAACCGACCATGACGCGAAACTCACCCGGTTCAACGACAAACTTCATTTCGCGATTGTAAAAGCCGAGATGTTCGGGTCCGAGCAAAAAATCCACGCTTCGCTTCTGGCCGGGCTGGAGTGTCACGCGTTGAAATCCTTTCAGTTCCTTCACCGGACGGGCAATACTCGCCGTTACGTCACGAACGTAAACCTGGACCACCTCATCGCCCGCGCGTCTACCCACATTTTCAACCTCCGCCGTGACGCGAATCGTCCCGTTGGGCCGGATCTGCGTAGCATTCAATTGCACGTTGGTGATCTTGAACTGCGTGTAGCTGAGTCCGAAACCGAACGGAAACTGTGGGGTCCACGGAGCGTCGAAATACTTCGACGTGTAACGATTGTTGGCTTCAGGCGGCCGGCCGGTGTTCAAGTAGTTGTAATGGATCGGAACCTGACCTGTGACGCGTGGAAACGTAACCGGGAGCTTTCCACCAGGGTTGACGTCGCCAAACAACACATCCGCGATCGCATTCCCTGATTCCGTGCCGCCCATCCACGCTTCGAGAATCGCGGGAACGTTGTCGACAATCCAACCAATGGCTGGCGGACGGCCGTTTACGAGAACAACGATCGTTGGCTTGCCCGCACGGGAAACTTCTCTCACGAGATCCATCTGGCGTCCGGGAAGATCGAGCGTCACGCGCGAGGCTGCTTCGCCAACCATGTCCTTCGACTCGCCGACGAACACAATCGCAACATCAGAATTGCGCGCTGCTGTTACTGCTTCCGCAAACCCTGCATCCGAGTCGCCCGTGATATCACAACCCTTCGCATGTGTAACCTTCGTTTGCGATGAAACTTTATTCCTGATTCCTGCCAGCGGGGTGACCGTGTCTTCGTCGCGGCCGTCACCTGACCACCAACCCAATGGAGAACGTTTATCGTCTGCCAGTGGTCCAATCACGGCAATCGACCTGACACTCTTCGCCAGCGGCAACGTCTCGCGCTCGTTCTTCAACAGCACCATCGACCGGCCCGCGATCTCCCTCGCAGTCGCCCGACTGTCAGCCGTCAGATACGCAGTTTTCTCCAGCGATTCATCAACGTAAGGACGCTCGAACAATCCCAGCCGAAACTTGATCCGCAAAATTCTTCGCACAGCTTCGTCGAGCGTCGCCTGCGTCCACTTGCGCTCGGTCAGCAGCGCCTGTCCGTGTTGATTGAACAGACGGCTGACCATCTCCATGTCAACGCCGGCGTTCAACGCGAACCACGCCGCTTCTTTATCGTTCGCCGCGTAGCCGTGGTTGATGAGTTCTTTCACCGACGTGTAGTCGCTGACGACAAAACCGTCAAATCTCCACTCGTCGCGCAGGACGCTCGTCAATATGAAACGGTTCGCGGAGGTAGGAATCCCGTTCAACGCATTGAAGGCGCTCATGAATGTGCCGACGCCAGCATCGACCGCGGCTTTGAACGGCGGAAAATAGATCGAACGCAGCGTCTGTTCAGACATCTCTGTCGTGTTGTAGTCGCGCCCGCCTTCGGCAGCGCCGTACGCCACCCAGTGCTTTGCGCAGGCGAGAATCTTGCCCGGTTGCGAATAGTCGTCCCCCTGGAAACCGCGGACACGCGCACGTGCGAATGCCGAGCCTAGAAACGGATCTTCGCCCGCGCCTTCCGTAATTCTTCCCCAGCGTGGATCGCGCGCGATGTCGACCATGGGCGCGAAGGTCCAACGCAGACCGGCGGCGTACGCTTCCTTCGCCGCGATACTACTTGACCGTTCCGCGAGGGAAGGATCCCAGGAAGCAGCCTCCGCGAGTGGTATGGGAAAGATGGTGCGGTACCCGTGTATCGTGTCGAAGCCGAACAGCAGCGGAATCTTCAACCGCGACTCTTCGACAGCAACGCGTTGAAGTTGATTCGGGCGTCCACCGTTACGAACGTTCAAAGTCGAGCCGAGCAAACCTTTGCGTGCGAGCTCGAGATGTTCCGGCCGGAAGTTTCCGTTTCCTTCGCCGTCGAGCTGTTGCAGTTGGCCCAACTTCTCGCTCAGCGTCATCCGAGCAAGCAGCGCGTTGACACGTCTCTCGACGTCGTCGCGGCGCTGCGCTGAACTCGGCGGCGTCGAAAATGCCAGCGCAAGAACGACAAGCAGACACAGTAATAGTGGTAGGGGTCGTGTATGTTTCATGTCAGTAGTCAGTGGTCCGTAGTCAGTGGGTCAGCGGTCCAAGCAGAGGTCACAAACAACTGACCACGGACCACGGACTAAACCTTAGAACCTGAAGCGTGCCTGCAATTCTACTACGCGGCCCGCCAAACCCTGCGTCGGAATCCCAAACCGCGGATTGTTCGTAAGCACTCCGGGTTCGTTGGCCTCGCGGGGATTGAAGAAACCGATCGTCGTCGCATCGCTGCCAAACTCAAACGTCTTCAGATTGAGCTGATTGAAGACGTTGAAGAAGTTTGCACGCAACTCGAGATCCGACGATTCGCCGAGAAAACCACCGAGGCGCGTGTGTTTTACCAAACTCAGGTCCACGCTGAAGTACTTCGGACCGCGGAACGAATTGCGGCCAATGCCCGGAGGCGCGACGGAGTTGTTTGGTAAGTCGAATACGGTGAAAAACGGAGCGCCACCTCCCGGGAAATTGCTGCCGGTGATGAACGCCTCATCTGACGTGTCGAACTCCGTTGGTCCAATATAACCTTGCGGACGCACGGGGCAGAGAGATGGGCCACCGGGCGTGCTCGTGCAACCGCCGACCACCGGCGTGAACGGAAATCCGGTTCTCGCAGTCACGATACTCGTCACTTCAAAACCTCCAAACACCTTACCGACGAAATCGTTCCGCCTGCGGAAGAACGGCAGTTCGTACAAAGCTGACAGGTTGAAGAAGTGCCGCACATCGAAGTCCGATGGTCCACGTTCGGAGCTGTTGTCCTGCGGGAAGGTTTGATTGGTGACGAAACCTGGCCCTTCGTACGACAACTGATCGATGCTCTTGCTCCAGCGATAATTCGCCTGGAGTTGCAGACCATCAGAGAAGCGTCGCACGAGGTTCAGGTTCAGCCCGTTGTAGTTCGAGTTCACATCAGGTGTCGTAAAAAAGATCTGGAAGAACGCCGGGTTGTTTGGAAACAGGAAGTTTTGATTGACGAGACGAATCAGTTTGTGACCATTGCTGCCTTGATAACCGATCGTCCCCGTTAGTTTCGCCGGCAATTCCTGTTGTATTTCGAGCGAGTACGTGTAGACGTATGGATTTGGCAGATCCTGTGGCGCGCCCCAGAGCTCTACCGAGCCACTGTTTGGACCTCCTGTTGCGGGATTGATCCCACCGCCCAGCGCCGGGTTACGCGGAAAACTCGTAACCGAATTGCTCGAGCCTATCGCGTAAACAATCTCGCCGTCCTTGAATGGGCTTCCGAAATCTTCGTCCGCAGTGCCGCAGCAGATGTTAAAGCGACCGAAGAATGGTGGATTACCACGAACGTTCGCCAACGGCGCAACCGGAATGCGGTTGTAAGCGATGCCAAACCCGCCGCGAATCACTGTCGAGTCACCAGTTTCACTTCCCAAGCCCAGGAACCGCATTTGTGGGCTATAGGCAAAACCGATGCGTGGCGCGAAGTTGTTTCGGTCTGGTTCGTACAGTTCATCGACAACTTCGAGCCGTGAGTTAATGAGTCCGTTAGAGCCGAAGAACAAGTTGCTTAAGCGCTCGTCCTTTTCTTTTAGCGGCGAGTAGTACTCGTAGCGCAGACCAAGGTTCAGCATGAAATTCGGCCGCACCTTCCAGTCGTCCTGAACGAAGAAGGCGTAGTAGTTGGTCCTGAAGTAGCGTTGCGCGTCAGCGGGATCGCCGGTACGCGGATCAGCGTTGATGGCTTCAAAGATCGGCGTGTCGTTCGCCAGGTTGAAGAGGCCGCTGAACGAATAGAGCGGGCGCGAACCTCCGGACGAATCGCTGTTGTCCTGCTCGATCCGGAACACGCCGCCAAACTTGAACCCGTGATTGCCGATAACTTTGGTCAACGTGTCGCTGAACTCAAAAATGTTCTGCGCCAGAATTCCCGGCGTGTTCTCGCTACGATCTGCACCGAAGCGAATGCGATCGAAAGGCAAACCTTCAACTTCCACTCGCGGGATACCGAAATTTGTGTTGGTAGCATCGCGCTGCTGGTCCAGTGAAAAGCGCGTCGCATTGAAACGGGCTTCATTCACCGTCGTCGCCGAAATGATCCGGCGATAGATGATCGTGCCGGAACTATTGAGCGGTTTGAACGGAAGGTCTGCAATCGGGCGACCCTGGGCGGCGTTGTCGCTGCGGAAATTGTCCTGTCGAGTGATGTACGTGCTTAGTGTCAGGCTGTCATTCGTCGTGGGCAGGAAATCAAGGCGCACGTTGTACTGGTTGCCGCGATTAAAACCGGGAAGCGCCCACTGGATCTCCTGAATGTCCGGAATGCCGTCGAAGCCGCCGCCGGTCGGATTCCCGAACGGAACGTATTGACCCAACGAACCGGTGATCGATCCGATGTCGAGGCCTCCGGGCACAACACGACAACGATTCGGATCATTACCGAAGACTGCACAGCTCGGTGTGAATACGTTGATGATCCGCGGCGTAATCCCGGCTGTCGAAAGAATCTGAGCCGTTACGCCTCCCGGACGGAGCTGCTGCACCGCGGCGCGAAATTCCGGCGTCTCCGCAAAACCGCGACCGACGCCAGTGTTCGTGTTCCGCAAGCCTTCATAAGAGAAGAAGAAGAACGATTTGTTCCGGCCGCCGTACGTCGTTGGACCACCTTCGCCGAAATTCGGGAAGTAAAGTGGTCCACCGATGCTGCCGCCGAACTGTCGGATGTAATCGCTGACGCGAGTTGGTGGCGCGTTTGGTCCACCAAACTTGTTAAAGGCGTTCAGCTTCGGCGAGTTGTACTTAAGGAAAGCGGAACCATGAACGTCATTCGCTCCGCCCTGCGAAACGACTTTGACGTGCGCGCCAGAGTTGCGACCGTCTTCCGCCGAATATGTTGCCGACAGCACACGAACTTCTTTGATCGATTCCTGGTTCGGCGTGACGAGCGCTGCGCCGCCCCAGTTGAAACTGTTAACACTCACGCCATCGATCATGTAGTTGTTTGAGGACAGACGCTGCCCATTTGCCGAGATCTGCACCTGGTTCTCAGTTTGGAAGATCGAGTTGTTTGAACCACCGGGACCGGTAGTATTCGGCAGATTAACTGCTTGTCCATTGCTCGCGCGTGCGCCGTCGCCAAAGATTCCGGGAGTTAGTCGAACGAGCTCGTAAGGATCACGTCCCACTTGCGGCAGCTGGCGAATCTCTCTTGTTGTCAGGGCTCGCGAAACGTTTGCGTTCTCAGTTTCAATCGCCTGCGCGGTCTCCTCTGTGACGGTCACGGTCTCCGCAACTTCACCAGTCGTCAACATCACGTCGATGCCCTGCGTGTCTTCAGCATTGATGACAACGTTCTCGAACGACTGTTTTTTGAAACCTGTCTTTTCGATCACGAGGGAATACCGGCCGGGCGCCAGCCCCGAGATGCGATAGAAACCATCGCCACTGCTCTGCGTCGTTTGTTTCGCGCCGGTCTCCTTGTTGGTGAGAGTGACGGTGGCATCGGGCACGAGTGCGCCCGTCGAGTCCGTGACTGTCCCTTGAATGCCTGCTCTAAATTGTGCGTTGGCGGAAACGAGGGGAAGCAAAAGAAAAAGCCCGCAGACCAGAGCACGGGCTGAGAACGTAATTAGCCTGAACATCGATGAGCCTCCTTGTCGACCCAATGGATCAAACTGAGCGAACTGTTGGGGGAGCAAATCTTTTGGGGGTGTGCTGTTGGCATAAGTACCACCGAAGGAAGAAAACCGCAATAGGTTTTCCGTGAAGTGCGTGGTTGGATCGTCCGCACCTGTTAACACCCACCGAGCTGAGTGTCCAATAAACAAGACACGAATTGCTCATTTCCGAAGGAAATTCACAGTGAATAACAAGCCGGCATGCGAATTGACAGTCCGTCGTCAGCGAACCATGGGCCATTTAAAACCTCACGGCGAATCACGAGGCTCTGGTCTCTCACTGCGAACACAACTTCGACATGCTGCAAGGCCATTTTGATGACGGCACCGA
>Ga0209486_10000304_pt1 | contig 22771 bp, 12 predicted proteins | sample NCCompost_FD_187518 | JGI IMG/M metagenome (GOLD analysis project Ga0209486, IMG submission 187518) | Agricultural soil microbial communities from Utah to study Nitrogen management - NC Compost (SPAdes) (version 2) | ecosystem: Environmental > Terrestrial > Soil > Agricultural land | place...
AGAGTCAAAAACCACCTGGACCGACACTGATCGGCGTATGATGGCCCGCGCTCTTGAACTGGCGCGCAAGGGCATCGGTCAGGTGAGCCCAGGGCCGTTAGTGGGTTGTGTGATTGTCAGCCCAACAGGCGAGATTGCCGGCGAGGGCTTCTACCTTTTTGAAGAACTGAATCACGCCGAGACGATCGCATTGGCCCAGGCGCGTGACAAAGCACGGGGCGCGACTGCTTACGTTTCGCTTGAACCACACGCCCACCACGGACGCACACCGCCTTGCACTGACGCATTGCTGGCCGCCGGTATCAAACGCGTTGTCGCGCCAATCGAAGATCTAAATCCGAAAGTGTCGGGCAAAGGTTTTGCGCATCTGCGTGCGGCTGGTGTCGACGTTCAGACCGGTTTACTCGCAGAGGAAGCGACTGAGATCAACGAAGCCTATTTGCACTTCATGCGGACCGGTTTGCCGTTTGTTCATCTAAAACTTGCTGTTTCGCTCGATGGAAAGATTGCGACGCGCATGGGTGATTCGCGTTGGGTTTCTGGACCGGAATCGCTCGCCCGAACGCATGAACTGCGTCACGAGTACGATGCGATCATGATCGGAGCCGGAACCGCGGCGGTTGATAATCCGCTGCTGACCGATCGATCGGGACTGCCGCGGCGGCGCGCGCTGGTCCGAGTCGTCGTTGGCGACAGATCGCGTCTCTCACCAGACTCGCAACTGGCCAGAACGGCTGCCGAAGGAGCGCCGTTATTAGTCCTGGGTGGCGAGCTGACCTCGATTTTGAAAGAGCTGGCAGATCGATCGTTGCAAAGCGTGCTGATCGAGGGGGGGGCGGGCCTCGCGGGCGAGTTTGTTGACGCCGGACTGGTGGACAAAGTGACTTTCTTCGTTGCGCCGAAACTCGTTGGCGGAACGACCGCGCCGAGCGCTATTGGCGGTACCGGAGTCGAAAAGATGGCCGACGCGTTGGACCTCGAACGCTTGTCGGTGGTCCAGCGAGGCAAAGACCTGGAGATCTCCGGTTACCCGCGATACGCAAAAGGATGAACCCTCATCCGCTAAAACGGCCCCTGAAACGGTTGGCCCAACATTTCCTGCGAGACCCGAGAACTGTTCAACGTATTGTCGACGCATTGGATCCTAAACCCGACGAAACAATCGTCGAGATTGGACCAGGCACCGGCGCGCTTACGGTCGCGTTGCTCGAGCGGTCGGGACAGGTCGTAGCTGTAGAGTTTGACGAAAAGCTTGAGCCGTTTCTGCGCGAACGCTTTGCGGATCGCGCGAATTTCAAACTCGTGATGAGCGACGCGCTGACGACTGACTTCTGCGCCGAGATCCAACCTGCGCCACGCGCAAGACTCGCAGCCAACCTGCCGTACAACATCTCCACCGCCATCCTCCAGCGACTTATTTCACAGCGCGAGTGTCTGACTGAGATGGTGGTGATGTTGCAACGCGAAGTTGTCGAGCGCGTGCTGGCGCCGGCTGGATCAAGCGATCGTGGATACTTGTCCGTGGTGGTCGAGGCGTACGCCGACGCCGAGAAGCTGTTTGATGTCGCACCCGGATCATTTCGGCCACCGCCGAAAGTTTGGAGCAGTGTCATGCGGCTCACATCTAAGCCGGGGGTCATCGAAAACGAAGAATTATTCTGGGAAACGGTGAGTGCCGGTTTTGCGCAGAAGAGAAAGACGATTCTCAACAACCTGCGGCACGCGTCGGGACATTTGCAGGACGTACTTCAACGAAACGGCGGCGCGAGTATCGTGTTGTGCAAGGCTGAGGTCGAACCGCAACGCCGGGCGGAAACGTTAACGATCGACGAGTGGAGTCGAATCGTTGCCGCGATGTGAGCATTTTCCATTTGCCATTTTCCGTATTTCATTTGTCATTTCGTTGCCGGTGACACGCGATACACGAAACTCACGACGCAGGAACCAAATGGAAAACGACAAACGGAAAATGATAAATGGAAAATGTTCAACGTCGGTGTAGCCTGACTTTAATCCCTTTCTTCGGACGTAATGACAACACCGGAAGCACCTCAACTTTTTCATCCATGAGCGAAAACCTGAATCGCTGACCGATCGTCGCCAGCAACAAAACGATCTCCATCATCGCGAAGTAGTTGCCGATACATTGCCGTGGTCCACCGCCAAAAGGAAAGTACGCGTACTTCGGCAGTTGTTCGCTCGCGCCGTTGGACCATCGTTCCGGTTTGAACGCCGCGGGATGATCAAAGAAGCGCGGATCGCGATGAGTGGTCCACTGAAACGCAAACACCTGCGTGCCCTTCGGTACGTGAAAACCGCCCAACTCGGTATCTTCGATCGCCTCACGTCCGACTGCATAAGCCGGCGGATATAGTCGCATCGCCTCTTTCGCGATCATCTCCGTGTACTTCAGTTTGGGAAGATCCGACACATCGGGCGTTCGACCACCCAACACTTCTTCAAGCTCCGCGTGAAACTTCTTTTCCGCTTCAGGGTTTTCCGCCAGCAGGTACCAGCTCCACGACAACGACAAAGCTGTCGTTTCATGACCGGCGAGAAACAGCGTCATCACTTCGTCACGGAGTTGCGCGTCGTTCATTTGCGAGCCGTCTTCATCCTGAGCTTCGAGCAGCATCGATAACAGATCGCCCTCATCGGATCCGCTCGCGCGACGCTCGGCAATGATGCGATAGACGATGCGATCGATCTCGCTGACGGCGTTGAAATAGCGCCGGTGACCGGGCGTTGGAAGACGATTATCGAGAATCCACTTCAGTGTCGCCTGTGAGGCAAATGGTTTTACGAGGCTGGTGAGAATCTGTCCGACGTGGTCCGCGTCGCGAGAGACGTCGGAATTAAAAAGTGTCTTGACCACGATCTCGAGGGCGAGACGCGTCATATCGCGCGAGAGATCGCGGTCTTCGCCGTCCTTCCACGTGTCCAGCATGCGCTGCGCGTACTGGACCATAATCTCCCCATACGAGCTGATGCGTTGCCGGTGAAAGGCCGGTTGGGCCAGGCGTCTTTGCCGGCGCCAGAACTCCCCCTCGCTGGTGACGAGCCCGTTGCCGACAAGCCGGTGAAAAAACGGCGAGCGCAGCGACCCTGCTTTGCGGTAACTACGCGCGTTCGTGGTGAGGAGCGCCTCAATATCGCGCGGATTGTAAAGAAAGTAAGCGTGAACGTAGAGAAATCTCGTATGGACCACGTCTCCATAGTCGCGACAGCGGTCAATAAACCCGAGTGTGTCGCGATTAAACTCGCGCATCACCCCCATGATCAGTTGGCCTTTCGGCCCCGGCGGTCTTTTCTGCGTCATTGTGGAGATTTTATCAAGAGTAGTGTTTCGGTGCTGTCCACAGGCACGCAAAACCCGCCGCGGTGAACGTCAAGGTTTTTTCTTGGTCTCGAGCACGCCGCGGCGAAGGCCTTTCGCGGAGCTGTCGATGAGGTTGTCCAGGCGGCGGACCTGTGTCTCTTCTTTCTTCGCGCTCATGACCCAGAAGATGCACACCCTGCGAATTGAAGGTGGCTCGGATTGAAAGAACTCCCACGCGCGTTTGTGAGCGCGGAATTTCTTTTCGAATTCAGGTGAGAACTCGCGGGGTTTGTTTTCGAAGGCGTATATGCCGGTGCGTTTTGGATCGCGTAGCGCGTAAGCTTTGAGTCCGGCCTCCGCCATGCGCCCCTCTTTTTGCAAACGTTCGATGTGTCGGACGTTGACGTTACTCCAGATGCTCCGCGCTTTCCTTGGCGTGAATCGCTGCATGTAGCTGGTCTCGTCGATAGTCTTGCGCACACCATCGATCCAGCCAAAACACAGCGCTTCGTCGAGCGCTTCGGGGTAGGTGATGCTCTTCTTTCCCGAAGCCTTCTTATAGAAACCGATGAATAACTCGGTGGTCTTGTCGTGGTTCTTCTCCAACCACTCACGAAACTGGTCTGGAGTACGAAAAAACTTTGGCTTCATCGTCGAGACTATTTAGCGTATCGGTTTTTTCCCCGGTAACCAATACGGACGGAAATTTGAATTAGCGAGCCAGCGAATCGGCCCGACGAGCGAGTTGAGCGAGCGCGTCATGAATGGGAAGTCGATTTTGCTGATGTCGTCACTCGGCCGATGATAGTCAGTGTGCAAACCATAACTTGAAATTGTGTGGGCCACTACACCGCGCAGCGCGAGCGTGTAGTTGTCCGATCGTTGGAAGAAATTCTGTTCGGGATGAGGATCGGCAACGAGCGCCGCGCCGTGTTTCGCGAGGGTTGGGCCAAGATCGGACCGATCGTAACCAGTCAGCCACAGCGTCGCCGGCGGCACTTTCGCATCCGGCCTGCCGAGCATTTCGAAGTTGACGTTGGCGACGATGTCGGTGAGCGGAACCGGTGACTTTGCAATAAAGTAGCGCGAGCCGTAACCGCCTTGCTCCTCACTACCAAAACAGACGAAATAGATCGTGCGGCGTGGCCGGCGGCCGGCAGCGAAGACACGCGCCATCTCCAGCACAGCAACGCAACCGGAAGCATCGTCGTCAGCGCCGTTAAAGATCTTGTCGCCGGTAGCAGCTTCGCTCATTCCGAGATGGTCCAGGTGGGCACTGAGCACGATCACCTGGCTGGCGGCCTTCGGATCCGAACCGCGCAGTACGCCCACTGCGTTCCAGGTCGAGCGTGCTTCACCAGCTTGTACCTGACCTGAGAATTCGGCCTTCGCACCGTTGCCCAGCGCAGTCAGCGCATCGAGTGCCTGCTGGCTGAGGTTAATCACCGCAAACGGCTGATCACCGTTTGTTTCACCGCCAATTCGTGCCGGCAGCGACGGCAAACGTGCGTTTCCCGCTTCGCGAGTGCGCCGGTTGTTTTCCGATTCCAACAACGCTACCGCGGCGGCGCCAGCTTCATAGGCCTTCATGATCGTTGGTTGTCGCTTCTGTGGATCACTAAACGACTTGAAGACGACAACCGCGCCTTTTGCGGGCGTGCCTGCGTCGTCGATCACTTGTATATCGCCAGTGATCTTCGTCGCGCGCAGAAACGACACGAGAAAATCGCGACCGAATTGCCACGTTTGAGTGTTGGCGCCGGAAGTAACAGTGAATGACGGTGGCGCGCTAAACCTCGTCGACTCAAGCGTCACGCGCTGCACGAATTCTTTATTGCCAGAGGCATCAGCATCGCCGCCGGGCTCAAGTCCAAACGAACGAAACTGCGCGCCGATGTATTCAGCCGCGAGTCGCTCGTTGTTTGTGCCGCTGCCCCGCCCTTGCAGCGCGTCGCTTGCGAGAAAACCAAGCTCGGCACGAATGTCGCGCTCGCGAATGAGCGCCGGCGCTGGCGCCGGACGCGCGCGCCGGCCCTGTGCGGCGACAGGTAGCGGCGCAGTGATCAGTAGAAAGGTGACGAGCAGCGTTAGAGCGAGACGTTGAAGATTCATTTTTGTGTTTCCCAGAGGGATCGAACTGTTTAGTGCTCTCAGCGATCCCTCGGCGTCACTCTGTGTCATCTGCGTTTAATGGTGCGAACGACTATTATCAACGCAGAGAACACAGAGTGACGCCGAGGTTGCAGAGAAGTTCACGGGTTAGCGTGCCGTCGAAGTGCTCGATGGACCAGCGGCCTTCTTGATGTACTTGTCGTACCAGTCCAGGTATCGCTGCATCCGATCGCGTTGATAACTCGGCCGCTGGATGCCGTGGTTCTCGTTCGGATAAATGATGAGCTGCGTGTCGACTCCCAGCGACTTCAAAGCCTGGTACATCTGCTGACTGCCTTCGATCGGCACGTTGAAATCGCGCTCGCCGCCGAGAAACAGCGTCGGCGTCTGAATGCGATCCGCGTGGAGGAACGGATACGAGATCTTTACGTAGGTTTCCCAGGCCTTTGGGTTCCAAGGTGGTCCAATTTCGTGATCGTATTGAATGATGTACTGGTCGGTACCGTAAAACGCGATAGTGAAAGCGACGCCCGCGCCGCTTGTCGCCGCCTTGAAACGATTGTCGGTGGCGATGACGTAGTCAGTGAGAATACCGCCGTAACTCCAACCACCAATACCAAGTCGATCCGGATCGGCAACGCCCATCTTGATCACATGGTCCACTCCTGCGAGCAGGTCCTGAACTTCGTAGTTGCCCCAGTCAGCAAAGATCGCTTTCGAGAATTTTGAGCCGCGACCGGCGCTGCCGCGATAGTTCACCGCCAGCACAGCGTAACCGTGAGCTGCGAACATTTGTCGTTCGAGACTGAACGAATGCTGGTCCTGCGAGTTTGGCCCACCATGGATTCTCAACAACAGAGGCACTTTCGTTCCTTTGACGTAGCCGACGGGATACGTCAGCAGCGCATTGACCTGCGTGCCGTCTTTGCTTTTGAAACCGACTTCTTCGGTGATGCCGAGATCAAGTTCCGCGAAGAGTGCGTCGTTTTGTTTCGTTAACTGGCGCAGCTTATCGCCGTCGACGACATAAATCTCGGTTCCTTTCGCGTTACCGCCGGTTAACAAGACCGTCCTGCCGGCGGCGGAATTCAGACTCGAAACAACGACGGGCGGCGACAACAGCCGCTCAACTTTCCCACCCGACACGTTCGCTCTTGCCGGATACACCGATCGATCGTCGACTACGAGGAAACGGATCCATTGGCCATCAGGACTAAACCGCGGCGCGCCGACGCCACGGTCCAGTTCTTCGGTCGCTTTAAATCGTTGTGGAGGCTTGCTCCCGTCGGTGGCGACCAGCATTAGGTGGTCCATGCTGTACGCGCCGAACTTCATCTCATCGCCTTCGAGAAAAGCGATCGTCTTTCCATCCGGGCTCCACTCGGGGCGCGAACGTCCGGCGCGAATGCCTGGCGGCGTCAACTGTTTTTCCGTCGAGCCAGGCTTGGCGTCGACTACGTAAAGTTGCGCGGCCGGATCGCGATCGGGATCGTCCGCGTGATTACTCATGAAAGCGATGCGCGCACCGTCGGGCGACCACGCGGGCGAGCTCTCGTCCCACTTGCTCTTCGTCAGCCGGTCGAGTTTTTTCGTTTCGAGATCGAAAAGATAGATGTAGGTATGACGGCCGGACAGCAGATATCCCTGGCCGTCCTGCTTGAATCGATAACGATCGATTACGATCGGCTTCGGCACGCGCGGCGGTGCGGTCACCCCGGGTTGCGGAGTTGGCGTAGGTTCTGATTCAGGATCTGGATCGCCGATGACCAGTGCCAGACGTTTCGAGTCGGGCGACCACTCGTGTCCTTGCAGGCGTCCTTTGATCTCGGTAAGTTGATAAGCCTCACCACCGCTCCGATCGAGCAGCCACACTTGATTGCCGCGCGCTTTGCCGGGTCGTGACGAAGTAAACGAAATATACTTGCCATCCGGACTCCACCGCGGCGAGCTCTCGCTTTCGTTGCTAAACGTGATTTGCCGGTTGTTGCTGCCGTCGATGTTCACCATCCAAATGTGTGAATTTGAGCGGTCCGCTTTTTCGTCGATGGTGCTTACGACGTAGGCCACCCAATTACCATCTGGCGCGACTTGCGGATCGCTGACGTTTCGAAAGCGGCTGAAGTCTTCGACTTTAAGCGGACGTCGCGCGGTTTGGGCTGCTGTCACCGCAGCGAGCGCGAGCAGCAGGAACGGGATGACGAAAGACTGACGTCTTCGGAGCATTGGGGTGACCTCCTGAAAGGTAAACTGTTTTTAGTGCGATTACGGCAGCGCGCAGAGCGGGCAGTTTACCAACAGGGGACCAAAATTGACCACCAGAAAGTCTCCCGCAAAGGCGCAAAGACGCAAAGAGAAACTGCTTTTCTTTGCATCTTTGCGCCTTTGCGGGAGGTTTTGAATGATGCAACTCACTCACCGCGGGTGATGTACTGACGACCAGGCGCATAGTTGACGCGACGTAGTTCCTTCATGCGGCCATCGTCGAGCGTCCCTTCCACGATCTCGTAGCCGAGCAAGGCAAACACTCGTCCGCGCAGGAACAAAGGCCTCGCGTTGCCGTACCAGTCAACGCATGACGCACGACATTTATCGTCGATCGCGTTTTCCGATTGCGCGCCGAGCTCTCCGATTTCACGAAACTTCAGCGAGTCGTTGCGCAGGAAGAGAATCGCCGCAGAGTCTTCAAACAGATGCCGGTAGCCCGCCCGACCAGGCAGACTTATCGGAAGGCCAAGCGTTCCCGAATCATCGCCATCTGGTTTGTAGAAGAAACCATGACTTCGTAGTTCACCCTGAGATGCTCCTTTTCGCGTGTACCGCGATGCGATCTCGGGCCAGTCTCCCAGCCGCAGGGATGTGAAGTGCAGATCCTTTCCGTCGGTGCCGACAACAACTGCGTCTGAACCCATTTGTTCGATGCGATCCACGCCGTGCGGCAGAATCATCTGGTGCGAATTCCCTCGCGCCCAATTGACCAGGAAGAGGTTCGATTGAACCGCCTCTTTCGTTGGGCGACCCCAGCCGCTGCCGGTGCCGTAAATCAAATAGTCATGCACAAAGCGATTCTGAAATGTGTAGCCCTCGGGTTTTTGCAATCGCCGGTAACGCGATGCGGGAGCTGCTTCGCTGCCGTCAGTAAAACTCGAAACCGGAACACGCATCAACGCGAGTGAGCCTTCAGCCAGTTCGGCACCCCACATGCCGTCCCCACTCGATTCCGATCGCAGGAGGACGTTTAGATGCTGATCCTCACTCTGAAGGAACGAGAACTGGTCCACCGGGCTCCCGGATGCGCGCAAGGCGCTGGGACCTGAACCATCAAGCGGCATGCGAAACACGATCGACGGCGATTTATCTTTTGCATGACGCGCCCATGAGCTGGTCCACACGTAGACGGCATCGGGCGAGACGTAGAACACCCGGCCCGCTGGTCCAAGCACGGATGTACCCTGACACTCGAACCCGCCATTAGCGAGATCGCATACCGTCACAGTGTGCATGGCCATGCCGTAGTCGATGTCGAACTCAGTCTCCGGCCGGTAAACATTGGTTGCTGCGACGATGCGTCGAAACTCATTAGCACGCGCGCCACGATGCCAGCGGCGCACCGCCGGAAATGACGCAAACGGATCTTCCATCCCCGGATACATGTACTGCGGCGCGTAGAAGATCAGCTTGTTGCCTACCAGGCGGCTCGCGTAGTTGCGAGAGGAGTAGTAGTCGTTCGAGCGCAGGTGATAAGTCGAGCGATAGGACAGTCGACCTTGATCGTTGATATTGAACAAGCCGACTTCCGTGCCGCCGCGATCGTAGCTGTAACCGATAACGACAACACTATCGCCGGAGACGAGCATCTCGTCATACCAGGTGGATTCGGGATTGATGTCTGGGGCAAACGCGTCAACGGCAGACACCGGGTTCAAACTGTTATCTCCGATCTTCACTGTGAAGAGTCGACCGCGGCGCAGAACGAGGAGATGATCGCCATGGACCTTAACGATCCCGCCTTCATCGACACCGGCGTGCTGTGTGTTAGTGACGGATTCTTCCTTATCCTTGCCGGCTTCGGCCTTGGCCAGTGGTGCCGGGGCGCTGTTGGCGTCAGCTGCTCCCGCCGAAAGACCGGCGGCGCGGCGCATGTTCTTTTTCTGCTTTTGGGCGAGCTCGCGGAAATAGCGCCTCAACTCCTGTTCAGAATCGAAAGCACGCATCGTTTTTGTGGCTTGGAGCGTTGACGGGGAAACGGGCGGTATCGTTTCAGTTGGTCCGGCCATATAGGCCACGAGACTGGAAGTGACTATCGCTGCAACAGCAAGCGGCAGGAAAAGAAAGGATTTCATGACGGGTTTAACCTCGCGTTTTCAATCTCAAACTAGTGAGATGAACGCGCTCCGAGCGAAAACTTGCATGACTAACAGTGGATTAGCGCTGCCACTCGCGCTTGAGGAGGCCGTAGAAGTAAGCGTCCTGGAGCTCGCCGCCGACGTGCCAGCGTTCGCGGAGGAAGCCTTCGCGCTGGAAGCCGAGGCGTTCCAAAGTGCGGATTGAGGCGTCGTTGCGAGGATCGACGTCAGCTTCGAGGCGACGAAAGTTCATGACGTCGAACGCATGGACGATCAACGCCTTGAGTGCTTCATTCATGTATCCCTTGCCCCAGTAAGCGCTGCCCATCGCGTAGCCGATTTCAGCACGGCCGTTGCTGATACTCAGGTTGAAGAGCGTAACTGTGCCGATCAGTTTGTTCGTGTCGCGCAGTGCGAGGCCCCATTTCATTTGGGTGTCGCTCAGATTGTGCTGCACGATTTCCCGCTGCATCGCGGCCGCCGCTTCTCGATTAGGGAGTGGACCAGAACTCCAGTAACGCATCACTCGCGGATCGGAAAAGATCTCGTAGATCGCGTCGACATCGTCTTCCGACGCCCAGCGCATTACGAGACGAGGTGTGGTGATTGTTGGTAACGAGTTTGAATCCATGGGCCACGATTGTAGCGAGGGGTGACCACGAAGGGCCACCCCTCAACAATCGGGAATTATTTGTCGTCGTCTGGTGGGATTGTCAGTTGCTGTCCGATCTGGATCTTGTCGGGATCGTTCAGCTTGTCGCGGTTCGCGTAAAAGATCCGCATGTACTCGTTCGAGTCGCCATAAAACTGCTTGCTGATCTTCGAAAGATTGTCGCCACTCTTCACTTCGTATGTTTGACCTGCTGCACCCTGACCGCCACCGGCTGCGGCGCCGATTGCTCGGCTCGAATCGACGGTAATGTCGGCAGTGATGTCGTCAGCATTGGGATTGGCTAGTTTGACCTGGTCCCAAAACTTACTCTTTGCCTCTTCCGAAGGCGCGATGGCGCGAATGAAGAGCTTGTTGTCCTGAACATGCAGGTTCAGAAACTGAATCTTTTCGTTGTCAGAAACTGTGAGCACAGTTTGGTACTTCTGCTTGAGCTCATTAAATCGTTGTTGCGCGCCCTGTTGCTGCTCAGCGTCCGCAGCACCGCGTCCAAACATCTTGTCAAAGAGTCCCATAATGATTTCCTTTCGTTTAACAACACAATTGGGGGGATATTCAGGGGGATAAGTTTCGTGGTGGAGGTGTGCGAGGATGATACTACTTCTCGTCAGCAGCGCAACATGTTTACCGTAATATTTCGGTCACGAGTTTGTCGACGTGAATTCGGGTGGTGTCGAGCAATGGCATACCGTCATGCTCCTCATCGCGCAGCAGGAGTGGCAACTCAGTCCCGCCGAGAATTACACCCTCTATGTTGTCGCGACGTTTCATCTCGATTGCAATCTCGAGCAGACGCGCGCGCGTTTCCGGAAGAAAGATATTTTTCAGCAGTTCACCGAGATAAATACCATGAATGTAATCCTGTTCCTCCTCGGCCGGCACAACTAACTTAAGCCCGGCCCGCGAGAACACCTCAAAATAGAACCGCGCTTGCATCGTGAATCGCGTGCCGAATAAACCGACAGTCGTCAGTCCTCGCGCCTGTACCTCTTCGCACGTCGCTTCGACCATGCTGATCAATGGAATAGGCGAGCGCTGCTGAAGTTCATCGAAAACGATGTGCCCCGTGCTCGCGGTGAGCGCTCCGACATCCGCACCAGCCTTGTGTAGTCGTTCGAACTCGAAGGCGAGACCATCGGCCACCGAGGCGAGGTTCCCGGCCGTCATCCACTCGATCATCTGTTTGAGATCGATGCTGGTGATAATCAGCGGCGGCGAATGACCCTCTGCCTGTTCACGATACTTTGCGACAAGCAGACGGTAGTATTCGATCGTCGACTCCGGACCTGTGCCGCCAATCAAGCCCAGCGTTTTCATTGTTGAGTAGTCGTACTCTTCGTTATCTCACCGACGTCGTACTCGGGTTTCGAAACGCCCATGATCCATTTATCAAACCAGCCAACGATGTGTTGCAAACGCTCGATGCGATGCCACGGTTGGCCCGAGCGCGAGAGCTCGTGCGACTCGTTTGGAAAGCGCACCATCACCGTCGGTATCTTGCGATACTTCAGCGCGCGAAACATCGCTTCGCCACCTGGACCGGTCGGCGTTCGCCAGTCAACCTCGCCGAGAATCAACATCAACGGCGTCTGGATCTTGTTGACGTAAGTGATCGGCGATCGACGTCGATAATCTTCCGGATCTTCAAACGGCGGCGCCTTGAACCACGTCGGATGGAAGAGGGTGAAGTCCGCGGTGTACCACCAATCGGTCCAGCTCGCGATATCGCGTTGCGAGACGGCCGCCGCGAAGCGTGTTGTTTGACCGATGGTCCAGTTTGTTAACAGACCGCCGCCACTGCCGCCAGTCACCGCGAGTTTCTTCTCGTCGATGTAACCGCGACGGATTAACTCGTCAACGCCCGCCATCAAATCTTTGTAATCGTCGCCGGGGTAGTTGTGCTGGATGATGTTGCCAAACTCCTGACCGTAGGTGGTGCTGCCTCGCGGGTTCGGATAAAGCACCACGTAGCCTTTGGCCGCCATCCACTGAAACTCGTGATCGAAGATAAAACCGTACGCAGCGTGTGGTCCACCATGAATGTTCAAAATCAACGGATACTTCTTGTTCGCATCGAAGTCGGGCGGTTTTTGTACCCATACCTGGATCTTTTTGCCGTCGAAACTGTTGTGCCAGATTTCTTCAGGTTCGGTCAGGTTTAGTTTTGAGAACAACTCGTCGTTGAGACGCGTGAGTTGTTTTGGTTGCGCGCCTGCTGTGTCGAGCCAGTAAAGATCGCCGATGCGCGTCGGCGTGGAGATTAGAAGCGCAAATTTTGAAGCGTCGGGAACTGTTCGGAAATTGACGACCGCGTGATTGCCGGTAGTGATGTCTGAGAGCTTCCCATTCGTAGCATCAAACGATCCGACATTCGCTTTGCCTTCCTTCGCGTAGCCGATGATCACGCTGCGTCCGTCGGCGGACCAGACGGGCAGATTGCCGCCGCCGGAGCGCGGTGCGACGTTGTCGCCGGTCAATCCGCTGGCGATGTCGTAGTCGAACGAAGCGGTGAGGTTTCGCGGTTTCGCATTGGGGGTCATGTCCATCACCCAGAGGTCGGGTTGTGAATACGAACGAATCGGTTGACGAACGGAACCGATCATTGCGAGTTGTTTGCCGTTAGGGCTGAGGACGAACCCGCCTGCGCCCATTTCGAACGTCGTGAACTTCGACGGTGTGCCGCCGGTTGCGGCAACGGAATAAATCGTGGTTGACGCGAGTTCGTAGTAGGGTTCGTCGATCTGATCCGATTCGAAGTAGACCGTTGAACTGTCTTTGGACCAGAACGCGCCGCCCTCATCGTAACGTCCGCTGGTCAGTTGCTTCGGCGTGACTTTTTCATCGCCGGTCTTCGGAGCTGTAACGACCCAGATGTGCTGCGGATGTTTGAAGTCGAGATACCCGGCGCCGTTTGAACGGTAAACAGCGCGAGTGATCACTCGCACGTCGCTCTCGCGTTCGGGCGGCGTGGGACTCGCTGAGGGAGCCGGCGACGGTTGACCTGAAGGCGTGTTTTGACGCGCAGCCTTCGCAAGCTCTTCAGGCGTGGCGGAGTTGTAGAAGAGGATCGACTTTCCGTCCGGTGACCATTGTGGACCACCCGCGCCGCGTGGCAGTGTCGTGAACTGAAAAGGCTCGCCCCCGCCCATTGCCAACATAAACAACTGTGGCGGTTCCGTTCGCCCGCTCACCTCCAGCGCGCGCACGAAGAGCAGATACTTACCGTCGGGCGACCAGCGTGGAGTTGTGTCGCGTGGTCCATTCGTCAACTGGCGCGTCTCGCCGGTAGCGGTCGCGACAGTCCAGATCGCGGTGTTGTAACCGTCCTTGCGGTCGTTCACCGTGACGCGAACAAAAGCGACGCGCGATCCGTCGGGCGCGACCTGCGGGTCACCGATCCACACGAAGTTGAAGAGATCCTTCTCCGTAATGTTTCGTTTTTGAGCAAGTGCGGGCGCTCCGAGAGAGACGACGACGATGACGACTGCAAGCAGCGAGACACGAAAACGCATAAGGGTTTTCCTTTCGGCAAACGGGTGTGGTTGGCGTATTTTACAAGAGAGCAGCCCTTTTAGTCTTGGGGTGTTCGGCAAATCGCCGACTAAGAAAATGTGACTCGACAAACCTGGCAATTAAAGTCTTTGATCACAGGACCATTTAATACTCTTGATACACATCGGCTTTCTTGGACCGCCTACTAAACGTGAATGGAGGGATCGTCGGATATTTTGGAACTTTGTTCTTCTTGTCGCGTCTAAGTCACTGAAGGCTCTGCTGCAGTAGGAAATACAAAGAAGTTCTTTGTTGACAGTGTCTCCAGCTGCAAGTAGATTGCGAATTGAGTTTCCCCCAGCATCAAATTGTCGACGTACCTCGCCTCGTAGCGATCAACTCGAGTATGACGTGAACTTGTCCGTGCAAACACGCTTCTGAAGTTCGCCTTAAGTTTTTGAATTAGTAAAAAAGCTCCGATGTCAATGGCGTGACGACGGAGCTACCCGTTGAACCTTACCCTCTGCCATAGTGTGCAAAGGATCAGTTCTCGGCGGAATGATTCTAGCCCACCAGCGGCAGGGGCTCAATCTCAAGGAGCTTCTGCGATGTCAATACTTAACAGTCGTCTGAGGAATGGGTCTGTCCGGCAAGTAATCGCGATTGGTGTGATCGTGGTATTGATCAGTCTGTCAATACCTGGGCCGGTAGCAGCGGCAGCGCTCAAATCCACCCGAGAAAGTGTAAATGAGACCACCAGCGAAGTAAGCAGTTGGGTTGCGTCAGTCCTGGAAACGCTGAAAAAAGGCGCAACTCCAGATCGCGAACGTAAAGGCATTCGACCAGCGGCTGCGACAACCCAAGCGGAACGCGAAGCGCAAGTGGCGGCGATTCAGGTAAATCCTGCTGCTGAAGTGCAATTGAGTTCGCGGGAGCCTCGGTTATTTTCTGCGGTTCCACTGGGTGGAGACGGCAATGCAATTCATGGCTTGCTACCCCGTTGGAAATCCAGCAACAAAGCGGTGCTTTTTATACGGCCCAACGGTCAGGCCGTAGCAGGAAAACCCGGCGAAGCGATCGCGACAGCTCAGGCCGGTAACAAGCATGCCTCAGTCCGCGTAACCGTTGTATCGGCTGCGACTAATGAAAACTTTGGCGGTAAAAAGAAAGTGGACTCGACCAGGAAGGAGGGACAAGCAACAAATCGCACCGACACTTCTCAACTTCCACAGCAGTCCGGCGGGAAGCTACAACGTGCGCACGCAACGACCAAACGCATTCCCGGCGTGATAGCATTTATCCGACCTCCAAATGACGATCCATTGCCGGACAACGAAACAACCTCACTTTATTCAGCCAACAACGTCATCGGTGCGCCAATGGGTAAAAAGAAACCTGGCGCGATGACCATGGCTTCTGCAGTACCAACCAATGAGAGTGGAAATAACAATTTTAACTTTGGTTTGCCGATAGTAAATCTCGCCGGCCGCGGCATGGACGTGTCGCTCGGGCTAATCTACAACAGCCTGGTCTGGAATAAGTCGACCAACCCTTCCAACGGTTCGACGTGGATGACCTACGATGTCGATACCGGTTATCCGGCTCCTGGTTTTCGTCTCGGCTTTGGCCAGATAGAGGATCAGGGTACCGCGGGTTTCACTCTCACCGAACCGAATGGAACGCGGCACGCGCTCGTGCAGACCAGTGCCAACAACTACGACACTAATGACGGCTCGTTCATCCACTTCACCGGCGGGAGCGGTTGGGGCACGCTGTTTTATCCGGACGGAACGCAAGTGTTTTACGGCGCATCTGGCGGCGGCTATCGCAGCTACCCAACCTGCATCATTGATCGCAACGGTAATTTCATTTTAATCAGTTACGTGAACAGCGTCGGACCAAGGATCAATACCGTTCAGGACACCGTTGGAAGATACGTGCGTTTCTACTACGATTCAAACAACGACCTGGTGACCATCACAACACCAGGACTTACGGGCCAGTCAGATTTGCAAGTAATGCGGTTTTATTACGAGAACCTAACTCTACCTTCAGGCCTGTTTGGGTCGGGTATAAATGTCGCCAAACCTGTGACTGCACGTGTTCTCAAGTATGTATACTTGCCCGCCAGTAGCGAAGGCAGCAGCAGTACCAGCGGCGATATCGGATACCGGTTTGATCATTCGGCGTATGGAATGATCTATCAGATGGTAAAGTTTCGCGGAATGACCGCCAGCACGACTTCGACAAGCACCACTGGTACAGTCACCGAAGGCACCAACACCACAGCCGCAACGACCACTTACGGTTACCCAACTTCAGCCAACAGTCTTTCAGACGTGCCTACGTTCTCGACTCGTACTGATGAGTGGGCGGGACGCACGACCGGAGGCAGCGCACCGCAATACCAGTTTTCTCTTTCCGAACAAACAACCGAAACAATATCTACTGTGACTGCTCCGGACAACACGGTCATGGAAACGCGCAGCATCAAGAGCGCTGGCGCATGGAACGATGGATTGATTACCGAAACTAAAGTGCAGCATTCGTCTACGGTCTACCGTAAGACTGTCATGGCCTGGGAACAGAATCCGACCAACGGCACGCCGCGACTCGCCAGCATCAGGACTACGAATGAGACTGGTAAAACCAAGGCCAGCGTATTCAGCTACGACTCAAGTACGCCTTACAACAACATCTCCGTAATTAGTGAAAGAGATTTCACTACTGACGGAAGCGTCTCGTCGACTCAGTTGCGCAAGACGGAAATCACTTATGTCACATCTTCGAACTACCTGAGCCGGTACTTGTTGCGATTACCATCGATGGTCAAAGTGTTTCCGGACACTTCGGCGACACCGGCATCTCGCGTTGACTACGCGTACGACGCTGGGGGCGACGGTCTAGCCCTCACGGCGCGGACCAACATTGTAATGCACGATCTGTCGTTTGATCCGTACCAGGAGTTGCAGGAAAACTGCGACTGGGAATGCGTCGAGTGGGGATACAACGAGAGTGGTTTCTACGGTTGCCTCCAGTATGATTGGGTGTGCCATTGGTATACCCCTTACGATCCCAATACGGATTACCGAGGCAACGTGACTACTGTTACGACCTATCCGGACGCCAGTACAACCACAGGCGCAATTACTCATAACACCACCTACGATATCGCCGGCAATGTGGTGACGGCGCAGGTTGATTGTTGCCAAACGCAATCGTTCACCTACTCGAGCGCCAACAACGACTATGCTTATCCGGTCACAGTTACTAACGGCAATCCCAGTGGGCTGCACCTGACCAGCAGCATCAGCTACGACATGAATACCGGTCTGGTGGCAACCACAACCGATCCAAACAACCAGCCAACTTATTTTTCTTATAACCCGGATACCTTGCGCACCGATCAGGTCGATTTCACTGACGGCGGCCAGATTTCTTTCGACTATTCGGACGCGCTCACAGCCGATAGCGCAGGACGTTATCACTCACACCTCGTTGCCACGACAAAACTGGATTCGACTCGGAATATCCAGAATAAGACCTACTTCGACGGGCGTGACGAAGTCACGCAAACCTTCTTCGGCTATACCTCTGCTAATGGCTGGTCAGTCATGGATACAGAATTCGACTCGATGGGCCGTCCTTACCGCACCAGCAATCCATATTACTGCACCAGCAATTACGGTACTTGTTCCATCAATCCTTCGGGCATTTGGACTACTCGTACGTTTGATAGATTGGGCCGCATAACGCAGGTGACAATGCCACGAGGCGACGATGCCAATCCTTCGCTGACGACGACCGTGCAAAACACTTTTGAGGGTGATGTTATTACGATTACGGACCAGGCCGGCAAACAGCGAAGGCAAATCATCGACGCGCTCGGTCGCCTCATTCGCCTCGACGAGCCGAATTCCTCCGGCAGCTTGGGCACAGTCAGCTCGCCGAACCAAGCCACTTCTTACATGTACGACGCGCTGAACAATCTGGTGAAGATCACCCAAGGCTCACAGAATCGTTATTTCAAATACGACTCCCTGTCGCGTATGATTCGCGAGCGGCAAGTCGAGCACTCGACAAATTCCGCCTATAATCTGAGTGATCCCCTTACCGGCAACAGCTCCTGGTCGCGGAAGTTTGAGTACAACTCGCACGGTTTGCTAACACGCAGCAGCGACGCGCGGGGCGTGCAGGCAGACTTCTCTTATGATGTACTCAATCGCCCGACGCTGATTGACTATTCCGACTCAACACCAGACGTACGTTACTACTACGACTCGCAAGCCTTACCGAGCGGCGCACCTAGTTATAGTAAAGGTTCGTCGAATGGCCGGCTGATCGCCATCCTCTATGGCAGCAGCTCTTCGATTACCGGCACGTATTTCGGCTACGACGTGGTCGGTCGGGTTAACGTACAGAAACAGGTGACGGGATCGAACACTTACTCACTCGGCTACACCTATAATCTCGCTGGACTTCTGGCGACACAAACTTATCCGACCAATCGGGTGCTGACGCATTCTTACGACGACGCCGGACGCCTGTCACAGATCAACGATGGCACGACGACGTTTGCCTCAAGTTTGAGTTATGCACCGAGTGGCGCGATGCTGTCAGAAACGTGGGGCAATGGCGCCGTTCGTTCAATTGCTTATAACAATGCGTTGCAGGTGAGTCAGGTTAAGCTGAAACAAAGCAGCGCTGGCTCTGAGTTGCAACGTTACGACTACCTGTATGGGCAGGTGACACAAAGCAATGGCAGCGTTGATAAGTCGAAGAACACTGGGCAGATTGCTCGTATTGACGGAATTATCGACGGCTCGTCCACTAAGGAATGGGAGCAACGCTACTCCTACGATGAACTCGGCCGGCTTTCTATAGCTTCGGAATACCAGCAAGGGACCGGCAGCACTCCGAGCTGGAAACAGGAGTTTAGCTACGATCGCTTCGGTAATCGTTTTCAGTCAGGCGCCGGAAACACAGGTGTTCCTTTTACGACAGTGCTTTCAAGTGATATCGATGCTGCCACCAACCGTTTCATCTCTACCGGCGCCACACCCATTACGTACGACGCAGCCGGAAACATTACGCAGGACAGGAAGTTTCGGCTCGATCCGCAGGGCGACGGCATGAACTACACCTACGACGCCAATGGTCGCCAAATCACTGCCGCCGGCACGGATGAAATAGGAACGCAGAGTTCGGTCTACGACGGTGCGGGCCAGCGAGTTCAAACTAGCGGCAACAACGTCACGCGTCAGATGGTCTACGACATCTTTGGTCAGCTGGTAGCAGACTATAAAGGTAGTTTGCTCGAACGAGAGAATATCTATCGTAACGAGCAGTTGCTGGCTGTTTATGACGCCGCCTCGAATTGCTACAAGACGATCGATCAATTCATCAAGGATTTCTACCAGGGCGCTCTGGGAAGGCAGCCAAATTCGACCGAGTTAACGAACTGGACTACGACACTGACACTTGCACAGGCTCGTGGCATCCGTCCCTTTATCGGAGCGGCGCAACAGTTAGGTAACTCCTTATTCACCTCTGCCGAGTATCCAAGTGGTAATACTTCCACTCAGTTTGTGACCGATCTGTACGAGGCATTCCTGCAACGAGCACCGGATACGTCTGGCCTAAATCACTGGGTCAGCCAGATACCTTTGGTTGGGCGCGACAATGTGCGATTAGCATTCGCCGTCTCTCCGGAATTCGCGGAGAATGGGACCGCAGTGTGTCCCGGAACGAGTAGCGGCACAAGCACCAGTGCGAATTTGAAGTACGTGTTAACGGATGCGCAAGGCTCGGCACGCGCGCTGATGAACAACAGCAGTAGTGGCACCAGCACTATTATTTCACGCCATGACTATCTGCCGTTTGGTGAAGAGATCTGGGCTGGAGTAGGGCTGCGCAATACGGCTAAGAAGTACGCTGTGACGAATAGGGTGCGTCAGAAGTTCGCACTGACCGAGCGCGACGAAGCGACAGGATTGGACCATACATGGTTCCGGAAATACGAAAGTTACGCGGGACGTTGGACCAGTCCGGATCCGATGGCGGGAATGATCTCAAATCCGCAAACCCTCAATCGTTATACCTACGTAAACAACGATCCGGTTAATGCGACCGATCCGACTGGCTTGATGCCGCAAATGTGCGGCGTGGAGTACAGTTTTCAGGACTGCGGTGGAGGATCAGGTTTCTGGGGCGGGGGACGAGGCTTTGGGGGACACATCGCTGAGTTCGAACGGCAGTACGGTGGCATGCCACCTAACGTCAGAGCTGGTCTGCAGATTCACTACGAGTGCCTCAACAACGCAGTCAACGGGAACGGATATCTGACGAACGAAGAGGTTAGAGATCTCAGCTTCACCATCCAATACACGGTTGACGAAGAGGGAAACATCATCGAGACCTGGTTTGTCATCGACGTCGACATTGTTATTGAAGAAGATCCATTGATGACTTGGTTAATCGGCGGTTACGGCGCTAAGGATAGCTGGCCGCCGCCATGGCCCAGACGCGCAGATGGTTACGATCCAAGGTTCGGGTGGAGAACGTTCCCGGCGCCACCGATGGAGCAATTTCCAATAAAACCTACCATTGGTCCCAGCGGGCCCAAGGTCGGCCCCGATTTCGATCCAAATGTGGTGCCTTCTAACGCCTCGAAGAGTAGTCAAGCGAAACGCGGCCTCGCAAGACTAATTGAGCATATACTCAGCGCGGTGGGCAACAGAATAATGATCATCATTACCGTGCCGTACATGTTCGCAGATCCGTGTCTGAAGAATCCGGCAAACAGGGGTTGTAGCCCAACGTTGAAAGGCTGAGTTGATTTGCTTCTCTCACGAGAGGTTCTGGCTTTGAAGCTGCGCAATCCCGGCTAGGTGAAATCCACAGGCCCAAGATTGCGCAGCATCCCGTCGTTGCCTGGCAACACTGATTAATGTAATAGACTGCTTATATGTTGGTTGAACTGGAAACGAGTCGCTTTCGTCGCACCGCGAAATGGCACGTTTGGCGTGTGCTGAAGTGGATCAACCAGGAAGATCTTAAAGATTTACACGCCATCAAGATCATCGACGACCGTTCCAATGATCCTGAATACGTCAAGCGTCCACGTTACCTGAGCGGCTTTCTGTACAATGGGCACTACGAGTTCAAAACGAAAGATCGGCAGGCGCGAGTGGTGTTGTATGCAAACGATATCTTTTTTGGAATTCCCTACATCATGATGCATACGCCCGTAGCGACCTTAAAAGTGGCCAGTACACTGGCTCATGAAATCGGGCATCACGTCGTTGCGACGAAAGGCTATATTTATAAACCGTGGGAGAAGTACAGGCCCTGGAATGGAGTGAATGATCCATGCGAGGAAAAAATGGTCGAGCTCTACGCGGCCGACGTAATCGAGAGAATGGCGCGACACTGGCGCTATAAGTTTGGCAAGTTCTTAGCAGGAAAGTTGGCGAATTTTCTGTACGATGCGGGTCGCCAGGAATACTGGGACGGCGATTATGTAAGATCGGCTAAGTTGGCATTCCATGCTTACCATCTCGATCCGACGAACCTGGCCGCAAACCAGTGTTACAGGCATGCAATGGAGAAGCTAAAGACTCAAACACCGTCTCCTCTAAATGACTCCGAAAGCGACTGGCTGCTGCACGGGTACGACGGTAATCCTCAAGCAACGTTACAAAAATGGAGGCTAAGCCAGGCCATAGAAAAACGAAGGAGGAAGAAGAAGCACAGATGAGCGCGCGTTTTTTGCAAATACAAACTACGACTTTCGGTAAACGTAATAGACAACGCCGGAGTGATCGTCGGTCACGAGAAACGCGTTTTTTCCGAAACTGAAAACATCCGCAGGGCGGCCGTTGATGTTGGTGCCGTCGAAGAAGCCGGTGATGAAGTCTTCGACCGTGGCGCTGCCGGATTCCTGGATCTTCACGACGGTATACCCACGTCGCAGACGTCGCTTTGTCGAGCCGTGCAGGGCGACGAGGAAGGAATTGGCCAAAACGGGATCGTTAGTTGAATCGAAGTACTCGAGTCCGAGCGGCGAGCTGTGTGCGGGAAAGGGCCTGTGCGCCGCGGGCACTTTGCGACAGTCGAATTTCTTGTTGCGCAAGTTGAACTTCGGATCGGAGAGAATTTTAGTTCCGGCCTGGAAACAATATGGCCAGCCGTAATTCTTTTCAGCTTCGATTGAATAAAAGGTATCCGCGGGACGGTGGTCGCCGAGATGATCTGAACCCATGTTTGTGGCCCATAACCGATCCTTTACCCACTTGATTCCCACGGCGTTGCGTAGGCCACGTGCGTAGTAACGCTGATTTTTTCCATCCGGATCCATCTCGACGATCGTTGCCCGCACTTCTTCCTTCTCTTCACAGGCGTTACAACTGCTCCCGACGGCGACGTAAATCTTCCCGTTGCCGCCGACAACAACGGTGCGTGTGAGATGCCAGCCGCCGTACTTGTAACCCAAACCATAGTCCGGAAACGTTGCCAGCACCTCCGGCTCGCCCGAAGGCGCTTCACTGCCGGCCTCGTAACGATAACGAACGAGACGCTCGGTTAGCGCGAGATAAAACCAGCGTGTGCCGGATCGATCAGTGTAAAAGGCGATGCTGTTGGGATTGCGCAAGTCGCTGAGATACTTCGTCAGCTTTTTGAACTGCCGGGTAGCGGGATCGAACTCGTCGAGAATGTAGACGACGCCACGCTTGTTGTCGGTGAGGTTATACATGTCCGTGACGAAGATGCGATCGTCAGGACTGCGGGCCATGAAGCGCACGCGCTTCAGACCCTGCGCTGCGACGCTGATGC
>Ga0209486_10000305_pt1 | contig 22768 bp, 20 predicted proteins | sample NCCompost_FD_187518 | JGI IMG/M metagenome (GOLD analysis project Ga0209486, IMG submission 187518) | Agricultural soil microbial communities from Utah to study Nitrogen management - NC Compost (SPAdes) (version 2) | ecosystem: Environmental > Terrestrial > Soil > Agricultural land | place...
ACACGCATCTTGGCGGCGACGATCTCGATCAGCGCGTGATCGAGTGGATGGTTGCCGAGTTCAAGAAGTCCGACGGCATCGATCTGGGCAAGGACCGCATGGCGCTCCAGCGGCTGAAGGAGGCCGCGGAGAAGGCGAAGATCGAGCTGTCGACGGTGATGGAAACGGACATCAACCTGCCGTTCATCACGGCGGATCAATCAGGTCCGAAGCACCTGCAGATGAAGCTGACGAGGGCGAAGTTCGAGCAGCTCGTGGACGACCTGCTCGAGCGGTCGATGGCTCCCGTGCGCCAGGCACTGGCGGATGCGGGGCTGCAGCCGTCGGACATCGACGAGATCGTGCTCGTCGGCGGCTCGACGCGCGTTCCGAAGATTCAGCAGCTGGTGAAAAGTTTCTTCGGCAAGGACCCGCACAAGGGCGTGAATCCGGACGAGGTCGTCGCGATTGGCGCGGCCGTCCAGGGCGGCGTCCTGAAAGGCGAGGTCAAGGACGTCCTGCTGCTCGACGTGACACCGCTCTCGCTCGGCATCGAAACGCTGGGCGGCGTGATGACGACGTTGATTAACCGCAACACGACGATTCCGACGCGCAAGAGCGAGATCTTCTCGACGGCGACCGACAGCCAGACAAACGTCGAAGTCCACGTGCTCCAGGGCGAGCGTCCGATGGCGCGCGACAACCGCACGCTCGGCCGCTTCCAGCTCGTGGGCCTGCCGCCGGCGCCGCGGGGTGTGCCGCAGATCGAGGTCGCGTTCGACATCGACGCCAACGGGATCGTCAACGTCACGGCGAAGGATGTGGCGACCGGCAAGGAACAGAAGATCACCATCAGCGGGTCGTCCGGCTTGAACAAGGACGAAGTCGAGCGGATGGTGAAGGACGCCGAGGCGCACGCCGCCGACGACAAGGCGCGGCGCGAGGTGATCGACGCCCGCAACCAGGCCGACTCGCTGGCCTACTCGGTCGAGAAGACGATTGCGGAGAACCGCGATCGACTGCCGGCGACCGATGTGAGCCGCGTCGAGAGTGCGATTGCCGCCGTTCGCGAAGCGGTGAAGGGCGAGGACCTGCAGACCATTCGCGCGGCGAGCGAGGAGCTGCAGAAGGTGTCGCACGCGATTGCCGAGCAGCTCTACAAGCAGCAACAGCAGGGCTCAGGCCACGGGCCTCAGGCCTCGGAGAACGAAGACGTCAAGGAAGGCGAAGTCGTCGACGCGTAACGAGTTCGACGTGATCGTGGGGCGGACCCTGTCGGGTCCGCCCCACGAAATCAAGAGGGAGGAAGAACAACATGGCGATTATCAAAGTCGATCCGCTTCGGGAATTTGCTGTCATGCAGGACCGTCTGAACCGCCTGTTCGGCAACGTCTATCTGCGTGACGAGGACACCGGCTTCCGCGGCAACTGGGTCCCCTCGGTCGACATTTACGAAACCGAGAAGCACGATCTGGTGCTCCGCGCCGAACTGCCGGGCATGACGCAGCAGGACATCGAAGTCACCGTCGAGAACGGCACCATCATCATCAAGGGCGAGAAGAAGTTCGACCCCGAAGTGAAGGAAGAGCACTATCGGCGGATCGAGCGCGCGTACGGCACGTTCCATCGTTCGTTCACGCTGCCGACCACGGTGGACGCGGGGAAGGTGACCGCCGAGTACAAGAATGGCGTGCTGACGATCACGCTGCCGTTCAAGGAAGAAGCGAAGCCGCGGACAGTGAACGTCGCCGTCGCGTAAGCGTCGGCGACGCCGGATGGCTTCAGGGTTCAGGCCTCGGGCCCCAGCACTCTGGGGCCTGAGCCCTTGGGCCTGAGGCCTCCCCAGTGCTACTGTTCTCCTCAATGGAACCCACCGACGACGCACCGGAGATCCAGGCAGATCCAGAAGTCGAACAGCCCGTCGAGCGGCCGCAGGCGCCGCCCATCGAGAGCCGATTCCTGTTCGTCGACGTCGCCGCCATGCGCGCGAAGCAGTTGCGGCGCGGCGCCCGTCTGCGGCTGAACGAGGAGGACGGCTGGGATCCCAACCGGCCGACGGTCTACAAGGCTGAACGTCTGGCGATGGAAGAGGTCAAGCACGGCCTCGTGCTCTACGAAGTTCCGCCGATCAAGCCAGCCACTGCCTGACAGCACGTCGTCGGGCCGCACACGCACGTCGCGTCCCTCTGGTAGGCGGACCGCCCGCGTTCCTGCTAATCTCCTCGTTCATGCAGCGAACCAGGGTCCTCCTCGCGCTCTTCGTTGCGGCTGTCTTGCTCGCGCCGGTGTCTGCGCAGCAGCGGCGGCAGCCGCCTCCATACCGGATCCTGGTGAGCAACGACGACGGGGTGAACGCTCCCGGCATCGCCGCGCTGGCGCAAATTCTTCAGGCGATCGGCGACGTGTCGATCGTCGCGCCGGCCGAGAACTCGAGCGGCGCCGGGCATTCGATCTCCACGGCCAACGACGCGATCATCCGTGAGGACCTGACGCTGCCCAACGGCCTCAAGGCAATCGGGCTCACCGCCACACCGGCGAGCACGGTCAACGTCGCGATACGCAACATCCTGAAGCCGCGTCCCGACCTGGTTGTCACCGGCATCAATCGCGGCTACAACCTCGGGTACTCGGCGTATGTTTCGGGAACGCTGGGCGCCGCGCGTCAGGCGGTGATGCTCGGCGTGCCGGCGATCGCCGCATCGCTGGCCGCCGTCGGCGTTCCGCGCGATCTGCCGTACGCGGCGGAAGAAGTGCTGGGTGTGGCGAGGCGGCTCAAGATGTACGGTCTGCCGCCGCGCACGTTCCTCAACGTCAGCATTCCCCAGATGCCGAAAGACGGCTACAAGGGCTATGTGGTGACGACCCTGGCCGCGCAGCATGGCGGCGAGGAGAGCTACGGCGAGACGAAGCACCCTGGCAACGGGCGCACGGTCTACTGGAACGTCTATAAAGAGGGTGCGTCAGCGGGCGCGCCGCAGGGAACGGACGTGTGGGCGGTCGCCAACGGGTATGTGTCCGTTACCCCGATGAAGGTGGGCGAGACGGACGAGTCGCAGATCAACACGCTGAAGGGCTGGTTCAAGTAAACTTCGCGCAGACCGTGGCGCGGACCTTGTCAGGTCCGCGAGGCGCGCCTGACAAGGCGCGCCCCACAACGGAGTGAAACATGCGACGACTGATCATCTGCTGCGGAATCGCGCTCATCGCTGTCGCGGCCTACCCATCCGGCATCACGGGGCAGAACGCGCCGCGCGCGCTTGCCCCGAACGAGCGAAGCGAGTCGAGGGGCGAGGTCACGTTCGCGCGCGACGTCGCGCCGATCCTCTTCGCCAACTGCGCCTACTGCCATCGTCCCGGCGAGGTCGCGCCCTTCTCGCTCCTGTCCTACAAGGAGGCGCGGCCGTGGGCGGCGTCGATCAGGAACGCCGTGTCCTCGCGCCAGATGCCGCCGTGGAATGCCGACCCGCACTTCGGGAGCTTCCGCGATCCTCGCCGTCTGACGGACGCGGAGATCGCCACCATCACCGCGTGGGTGGACGGTGGAGCGAAGGAAGGCAACCCCGCTGAGACGCCGGCGCCGCCGCAGTATGCAGACGGCTGGCAGATCGGCGAGCCCGACCTCGTGCTGACGATGACCGAGCCGGTGAAGATTCCGGCGAGCGGAACGATTCCGTACATCACCGTGCCGACGAACTACGAGTTCCCCGAGGACACGTGGATTCAGGCGATCGAAGTCCGCCCCGGCAACCGACGTGTCGTGCACCATGCCGTCGCCTCGGCGTCGGTGCCGAGCGACAACGGACCGGGCGGCGGTCAGAACGTCCATCTGTATTCGCCCGGACTCGAAGCGATGGTGTGGCGCGACGGCTACGGCAAGTTCTTTCCGAAGGGGACGCGCATCTCGTTCCAGATGCACTACAACGCCATCGGCACCGAGACGACCGATCAGAGCAAGGTGGGCTTCCGGTTCGCGCGCACGCCCGTCCACACGCCGGTGAATACGACGATCGTGCTCAACAGCGCGATCGTCGTGCCGCCGATGGTGCAGAAGCACGAGGTCATTGGCGCGTTTCAGTTCCCGAGCGAGGCGCGGATTCACGGGCTGCGCCCGCACATGCACCTGCGCGCGCAGCTGGGAACCGCCTCGGTGATTCGACCGGATGGCGCGCGCTCCGTCCTGCTGCACATCCCGCGCTGGGACGATTCCTGGCAGAACTATTACGTCCTGTCGAAGCCTGAGCGCGTGGCGCAGGGAACGATCCTCGAATACCTGGCCAGCTATGACAACTCGCCGGCGAATCCGCTCAACCCCGATCCGACGCGGCCCGTGCCGTGGGGACAGCAGGTCTGGGACGAGATGCACTCGGTGTATATGACGTGGACCGCGGTCAACGACAGGAACCGCGACGACAACGAGCCGATCCAGATTCCAGCGAAGCGGCTTTTTGCGGGGAAATAAATCGTTCGGATCGTTCGGATCGTTCGGAACGTTCGGATCGTTCGGATCGTTCGAATCGTTCTGTTCGAACGACTCGAACGACTCGAATGTTTCGAGCGATTATTTCTTCGGCGAGATTCGGATCAGCCGGCCCGTCGACGGCGGCGGGGCGCCACGGCCTCCCTGCGGATCCGTCAGCACATAGAGGTAACCGTCCGGTCCCTGCACCACGTCGCGGATGCGCTCCTTGTTCTCCATCAGGAAGCGCTCCTCGCCCACCACTTTGTCGCCTTCGACGGCGAGCCTCACCAGCGCATTGCTGCCGAGCCCGCCGATGAAGAGACTTCCTTTCCACGCGGGGAACGCGGAGCCCGTATAGAACGTCATGCCGCTCGGCGCGATGTTCGGATCCCAGTAGTAGACCGGCTGCTCCATCCCCGCTTTCACCTGCTCGTCGCCGGTGATGCGGCCGCCCTGATACTCGATACCGTAGGCGATGGTCGGCCAGCCGTAGTCCCTGCCCTTGCGCGCGATGTTGACCTCGTCACCGCCGTTCGTCCCGTGCTCGACTTCCCACAGCTCGCCAGTCGTCGGATGCAGCGTTGCCGCCTGAACGTTGCGGTGGCCATAGGACCAGATCTCGGGCCGTACCCCGGCCTTTCCGACGAACGGGTTGTCCTTGGGAATGGAGCCGTCCGCATTGACCCGCGCAATCTTGCCAATCAGGCTGTCCATCTTCTGCGCCTGCATGCGTCCGGGAATGGCCGAGCGATCCCCCATGGTGATGAACAGGGTGCCGTCGCGACCGAACACCAGACGCCCGCCGAAGTGCGCGTTCGACTGCAGGGACGGCGCCTGGTGGAAGATCACCTCCACGTTTTCCAGCCGCGGCGCGGTGGCGTCGTCGACGAACCGTCCGCGTGCGACGGCTGTGTTGTTCGTCCCGTCAGCCTGCAGTTCACTGAAGCTGAAGTAGAGCAGCCGGTTGGTGGCGAAGTTCGGATCGAGCGCCAGGCCGAGCAGCCCGCCCTGCCCGCGGCCATCCACTTTCGGCACGCCGGCAACCGGTGCGGCGACCAGCGAGCCGTTCGCGTTCACGACGCGCAGGAGGCCAGGCGTTTTCTCGGTGACCAGCATTTTTCCGCCCGGCAGGAACGCCAGAGCCCATGGGCTCTGCAGGTTCGAGACGATGGCGGTCTGGTCGAACGCCACGTTCGACTTGCGTTCCGGTGCCTGGTACTGGCCGGCGACTGCCGGCTTCTGGTGCGGCGCCTTGGCGGGCCGCGGATCGAGGTACGGCGCCTGCGCGAACACCGCGACGCCCGCAATCAAGAGAAGAGAGCCGACAAGCGTGTTTTTCATAAGGGGTGAATTTTACACTGTGGAGCCCGGCTTTGGCCGATCCACGATCTGAATCCCTAGACGTTCAGAATCGCGAAGCACTGCTCGAGGCTCTTGACCGCATCGCGGCCGGGCCCCGGCCTCCACTCGTGCGCGACGAAGCCGTCGTAGCCCGACTCGGCAATGGCGTTCGCGATGAACCGGTGATTGAGCTCCTGCGTGTCGTCGATTTCCTGACGGGTGGGGACGCCGGCGACGTGGATGTGGCAGATGTACTGAAGGTTGTCGCGCATGTTCCGCACGATGTCGCCGTTCATGATCTGCACGTGATAGATGTCGTACACGATCTTCATGCGTGGTGAATTCACCCGCTTACAGACGTCCCAGCCCCACTCGAGGCGATCGAAAACCTGATCCGTCCGCTGGTCGGCCACGACCTTGGAGTTGGTGATCTCCATGCACAGGTTGACGCCTTTCTCCTCCGCGTAGCCCTTCACCTTGCTCAGGATCGCGGCGGCGTTCTCGGCGCCTTCCTCCCTGGACATGCCGCGGCGCTCGCCGGGCAGCGCAATCAGATTCGGACAGCCGACGTCGACGCACATGTCGATGCCGGCGCGAATGGCCGGTTCGAACTTGGCGTGGAGCTCCTTGCGAATCAGGCCATCCTGGAAGCTGGTGCCCGTGCCGGTCATCATCGTCGGCGCCAACCCGTATTTCCTGAGGGTGGGGACCTGTTCGCGCGTCGGCAGATCGACGCCCTTGAATCCAATCTTCGACAGAATCTGGCACCGCTCTTCGAACGAGTACTTCGTACCGGTCCAGACCGACGCCATGACGCTCTGACGGATCGGCATCCGCTTCGCCGTCGCCGGTTTCGTCTGTGCCGCCGCAACGGAGGAGGATTCGCCAAGGGCCAGCGCCAGCGGAGCCGCGGCCACACCTGCCAGGAAATCTCTTCTATCCATGGCGCGGAATATACCCCGTGCGCGACCGGTTTGTCGTGCGGCTATTTCGCGCGAACGACGTTCAGCGCGATGGAGAAAGGGGCGCGCGCCGCAGGCTGAGGCGGCCTGGCCGCGGCCGGCGGGAGCAGTGCGTCATCGAGTTTCGCCGTCACCTGGATCCGCGTCCCGCGCGGCAGACTTATCGGCTCTCGGAACCAGTAGCGCCGCGCCCAGTCTGCGCGCGGGCGAAACGAAATCAACTCTTCACGCGAACCGTCGGGCCTCAGCGCCACCGCAGTGAGACTCGCGCCGGACAGATTCGGGTCTGCATAGACGGCAAGCGCGCGCACGTCTTCGCCGACCGTCGTCGTGACGGTTTCGGGGGTCGTGCCGTTCGCCTGGCTGAGCGCGCGCAGCACGTGCACGTCCGCCGCGCCCGCGTCCGCGAAATACAGTCCAATCGTGCTCTGATCCGTCATCGCCTGCCGCTCGTGCTGCCACGTTTTCCGATAGTGGATGCGCACCGCGAGTTGGCCGCCGGCTTCGAACGCGAGGCCTGAGTCCAGCGCGACCGGATGATCGCCCGGCAGCCAGAGCGCGACGAGCCGCTCCGGCGCAAGACCAGGAAGGCCGCGCTCGGAGAACCCCGCCCGGATGGAAATCGTGGCGCGCCGGACGATTGCCGGAGTTCCCGGCAGCAGATCGACAGCGCGCAGCGGCCGGTTCGGAACCGGAATCTCAATCTCCTCGACGTGCTCCGAGGTGTCGCTGCCGATCTGCACGGCACGCAGGGGAATCGTCTGGTCGGGCGTGCCCAACGCCCAGTGTGGCCGGAACGCCGCGACCGGATCCTGAGAGGTCTGTCCGGGAGGCGTTCCGCCGCTGGCCCACGTCAGCAGGACGTTCATCTCGCGCGCCGAAAAGTGCTGCAGGTTTCGGAAGCGGCCGGCACTGACATCGACGCCCCACGGCGGCATGTGACCGGCCATCAGCTCGACTCTGATCGATTCGCCCCACGGCACCGCATCCGCGTGAGTCAGCAGCGACATCGGTGCCACGCCCCCCGGTGCATGACACGACGCGCATCGTGCTTTCACGATCGGCAGCACGTCGTCGCTGAAGGTGAACGGCGAGGTAATCGGCTTGTGCGCTTCGATGAGCCTGGTCGACGAGCACACACACGCGGCAAATGTGGCGGCGACGATGCCCCCTGCCCGGAGCGAGCGCACGCGAGTCGAAGGGGTCATGGCGCGGCCCCGAACACCTTCGACACCTCTGCCATAGCCTGCGCGAAGGCACTGTAGCCGTCTTCGACCTGCTGCCGGTTGCCGAGATCCCCGAACGAGTCGAGGAGCCAGGCAAAGCGCACGACGCGCTGGAGCGCAGGCTCGGCCGCCTCGCGCGCGGCAGGAGCAAGGTGCCCGATGTGCGGTTCGAGGGCGATCGCGAGGTCCTTGGCCTGAAACGCCGGGACCCAGACTGCTGCGAAGTTGCCCTGGCGAATCAGGTCGCGAATCTCGGCGTCGCGCGCCTTGAGCTGCGCAAGGATCTCCGGAATCGTGTCCGGAATTTCGGTGGTCGGTGGAAGCGGCGGCGCGGCCGCGGTGTCGGCGCTTTTCGTTTCAGGCGCCGGAGCCGCGGGTGTCGTCGCGCGCGGCGCAGGTGTTGTGCGCGCGTTTCCGGCGGCGCTGCGGACCGGTGTTGCCACGGGTTCTTTCGTGATCGCCGCGAACGTGAAGTCGAAGCGGTATTCGGGCGCGTCGGGCTTGAGCCTGATCTTCGCCGTCATTGCCGCAGGGAATGCCACCCCGGTCACGCGTGCCTCGAGGTACGCACCGTCGCGCGACGGCCGCAGCTGAAAGGCGGTCACATCGCTGGATGTCCGCGTCTTCGCGTCGTAGCGCTCGTTCGTGACGACCCGCGCGGCAACGCGCCGCAGCACCGCCGGTGCCAGCGGCCTCGCGTAGTCGTCGTACACGTACAGCCGGAACACGCCCGGGCGCGGATAAGTCCCTTCGACGTGATGCCAGTTGTCCGCGGCCATGAAGAACTGTCCGCCGTGCTGCGGATTGTGATTGCCGTGCGGCCGCAGCGTGCGCCGCTGAACGGTCGGACTGCCGTCCGGGCACGTGCCTGGCTCGATCCGATCGATTCCCGGCTGCGATGCGCAGGTCCACGTCACGGCGACCCGCGCCGCAACGAGTGGACGCCCACAGATGCGGCACGTCCCTTCTTTCTCGGAGATTTCCCTCGTGTGTATCGGACACAGCCACGACGTGTCGAGCCGGACAGGAACCAGGCTCATCTTGCAGATGGGGCACGAGCCGGGCTTCGCCTCGACGACGTCCGGATGCATGGGACATGTCATCGATAACCGTGGAAGGGACCTTGTCAGGTCCGTCGACGGAGTTCCGGCGCGCTGTGCCCCGATGAGGGCCGCCAGCAACAGCAGCATGCAGACCGATAGTCCGCTCGTCAGCCCGACGATTCCTGTGACTCGCACCGCATCCCGATATCACCGCTTTTTGACCCACGGGTCAAGTTCGCCATCGATTCCGGACTCTGTTCATTGGGCGGCAGCCTCACCACAAACCGCTGGTCCAGATCGCGGAAGTGAGCGAGAGTTGCGGTCGCCTTTCTTCGCTGTTTCTGACTGGAAAGAAACTCGATCAGCCGGTCACGCTTCGGCTTCACGACAAACGACCGGATCAACGCCTCTTCTTCGTTCATCATCTCTCTCGATGTGCTGGTCAGTTTACGCTCTCTCTTCGGCCTGCTGGCGTGACCACGGACTAGGTCAGAGGCGCCACGTTTTTTGGTCATCCCGTCGAGGCGTTTGGCGATACGATGCGGACCAATGAAACGGGGACAGCGTGGAAGTTGGGCGTTGGGCGTTGGGAGTTTCCTGGTGCTGGCGAGCGTAGCGAGCGGGCAGGTCCAGCCGGCCGCCGTTCCTGCGGCGCGTTTCGTCGGCACCTGGGTCGGCACGCAGGCGTGGGCGATCCCGAATCCGCCGCCTGGCGCGAATAACGAGCAGCCGGTCACGCTCGAACTGCAGGCAGTGGACGGCAAGATCACAGGAACAATGCGCCCGTTTCTGGGCGGCGACGATGGCGCGACGATTACGGAGGCGACGATCGTCGGCGACGAGCTGCGCGCGACGGCTGTTGTCGGCCGTCCGCGCCCGACAGCTGGCCGAGGTGGCGGCCGTGGAGGCAACAACGCGACGCGGATCGCCTTCGTGTTCCGCAACGACGGTGTGAAGATGACCGGCACGGCGGACGTGCGGATGGGCGAGGTGCCGTGGACGAAGTTCAAGTACGACCTGGGGAAGAAGCGCTCCCGGTACTAGTGGGTTGCCTGGGTTACTTGTGACCTAGGCTACGCAGGCTACACAGGCACCCAGGCTACTCAAGCGGCGGCGTCGTCGTGTGCCAATCGGTGGCCCGCTCGAAGGCGTCGGCAACGCGCAGAATCGTCGCTTCGTCGAACATCCGCCCGATCAACTGGAATCCAATCGGCAGCCCCTCGGACAATCCGCAGGGAATGTTGACGCCCGGCAATCCGGCCAGATTGACGCTGACCGTGAACACGTCGCCGAGATACATCTGCAATGGATCGGCGGTCTTCTCGCCAAGCTTGAACGGCGGCACCGGGCTGGTCGGCATCGCGACGACGTCCACCGAGGCGAAGGCCTGCTCGTAATCGCGCCGTACCAGCGTGCGCACCTGCTGCGCCTTGAGGTAGAACGCGTCGTAGTAGCCGGCGCTCAGCACGTAGGTGCCGAGCATGATCCGGCGCTTGACCTCTGCGCCGAATCCCTCATCACGCGTCCGGCTGTACATCGTCTTCAGCGGACCGTCCTTCGCCGCCGGGGAGCGATAGCCGTACTTCACGCCGTCGTAGCGGGCGAGATTCGAGCTCGCCTCGGCCGTGGCGATGAGGTAATAGACCGGAATCGCGAACTTCGCATGCGGGAGCTCGATGTCCACCAGCGTCGCCCCGCGATCGCGCAGTGTCGCCAGCGCCGCGTCGAATGCGGTGCGCACGCGATGATCGACACCCTCGGAGACGAAGGCCCGCGGTACACCCACGCGCACCCCGCGGATGTCGCCGTTCAGCCCGGCGGCGTAATCGATCACGTCCGTCGTTGCCGACGTTGCGTCGTTCGGATCGTGTCCGGCAATGATCGACAGCGCGATGGCGGCGTCGCCGACGGTCCGCGCAAACGGTCCGATCTGATCGAGCGACGAGGCGAAGGCGAGCAATCCGTAGCGCGACACGCGTCCGTAGGTCGGCTTCAACCCGACCACGCCGCAGAACGAGGCCGGCTGCCGGATCGATCCACCAGTGTCGGAGCCGAACGCCAGCGGCACACACCGGGCGGCGACGGCCGCTGCCGAGCCCCCACTCGACCCGCCCGGCGTCGCGTCGAGATTCCACGGATTGTGGACGGGGCCGTATGCCGAGTTCTCGTTCGACGATCCCATCGCGAACTCGTCGCAGTTCGTCTTGCCGACGATGACGGCGCCGGCGGATTCGAGGCGGTTCACAACCGTCGCGTCGTAGGGCGGAATGAACGAGTCGAGGATTTTGGACGAGGCGGTGGTGCGCATGCCGCGCACGCACATGTTGTCCTTCAATGCGATCGGCACCCCGGCGAGCGGTCCGAGCCGTTCGCCGGCCGCGCGCTGGCGATCGATCGCGGCCGCGCGCGCCAGCGCGCGTTCACCGTCCACGTGATTGAATGCATTCAGCGCCGGGTTCACCGACGACATCCGGTCGAGCGTTGCGCGGCAGGCTTCGACCGCCGAGATGGCGCCAGCGGCGATGTCCTGGCGGAGGTCGCGGGCCGTGCGATCGACGAGCGTCACCCGATCACCCGTGGCACGCGGAACAGGCCGGAGTCGTGCGCGGCGTCGGGTGCGTTGGCGAGCGCGTCCGCGACAGGCAGCGACGGCCTCGGCTCGTCCGGGCGTTCGGCACCCGTTGCCGCAGTCACGTGCGCCGTCGCCGGCACGCCGGTGGTATCGACGGCCTGGAGCTGCTCCGCGTAGTTGAGGATGTCGGCGAGCTGCCGCGTGAAGAGCGGCTTTTCGTCGTCGGTCAGCTCGAGGTGCGCCAGCGCGGCGATGCGCTCGACGTCGGCAATCGTCAGGGAGGACATTGGTTGATTATGTCCGACAAGCGTCCGCTACAATTCCTCGTCATGCGGGCCGGCACACTTCTTGGCGCGTTATTGCTCATCTCAGTTCCAGCCGCGGCCGCGGAGACGCATGACATCGGGCTCACGGCCAAGGGCGGAACGATTCGCGCGGCGATCGTACGCGGTTCTTCCGATTCCGCGCCCGTGGTTGCGATCGTCGGCGGACTGTCCGGGCAGGACGCATCGAGCCGCGCCGTGCTGGACGCCATCGACGAATTCGACCAGCAGCCGCAGGCCAGGCGGCGATACACGCTCATTGGCATCGCGGCAGCGAACCCTGACGGCTCGGTACTCGTGTTTCCGCCGACCGGCACTGCCTACCGGGTCAGCACGGAGTCGCATGTCCTGTGGCGGTGGATCGGCATCCATGCGCCGGATCTGGTGCTTATTGCCGGCGCCGACTCCGCCAGCCTGACGCTGGCACTGTCCGAGCATCCGGTTGCCGGCATCGGCCGTATCCCGGCACGCCGCCTCGACGCGAACGCGCGCCTGCTGCAGGCAATTCCACAAACGATCGTCGAGTCGGAGGCGCGCCGTGAAATCAACGGCCGCCGCCGGCGTTCACCTCGTGAGGTGGCCGGGCAGCTGGCGAAGATCTACGGGCAGGACTTCGAACAGTTCACCTACATCCCCGGCATGGCGTTGATCGGCCGGCTGCGGCTGGGACAGACGGCGGACGTCGAACGGCTCGTTGCGCCGTACGTCACGGGTGTACGGGATCCACTCGAGCGGCCGAACTCGCTCGTGCTGGCCGGACATCTGGTGATGGCCGAACTCGCGGCGCGGACGGAGAACCCTGCGTATCTCGCGGCGCTGCGGAAGGCGGTCGATCTCGGGTTCACCGAAAGCGGCGAGATGAAGGAGTCGATGCCGTTTCACGACGAGATGAGCGACTCGCTGTTCATGGCCACGGCGATTCTGGCGCGGGCCGGCGTGTTGACGGGAGAGCGCCGCTACTTCGACATGGCCGCTCGCCACGTCGCGTTCATGCAGAAGCTGGTGTTCCGCCCAGACGGTCTCTACCAGCATTCACCGCTGACCGACGCAGCGTGGGGCCGTGGGAATGGGTTCCCCGCGCTCGGCCTGGCGCTGACGCTGGAATCGTTTCCGAAGGATCACCCGGGATTTGCGCCCGTTCTCCAGTCCTTTCAACGGCACATGGCGGCACTTGCCCGGTTCCAGGATTCGGACGGCTTGTGGCACCAGGTCATCGATCATCCAGGTTCGTATGCCGAGTTCTCGGCGACGGCGATGATTGGCACGTCGATGCTGATTGGAATCCGGCATGGCTGGCTGGACGCGAAGACGTATCAGCCGCTCGTCGACGGGGCGTGGCGCGCTGTCAACACGCGCACGGCATCCGACGGCGTACTGCTCGACGTCTGCGAATCGACGAACAAGCAGCGAACGCTCGACGATTACCTGCGCCGTGCGGCGTTGACCGGCCGCGATCCGCGCGGTGGTGCGATGGCGCTCGTTTTTGCGACGGAGCTGGCGGGTCTCGGGCGGTGAACAGACGCGCCGCGGTGGCAGGGACCTGGTACTCGGACAATCCATCGCGTCTGACGGACGAGATCGATCGCTACCTCGATCGCGCGGACGTCCCATCCGCAACCGGACGGGCGCGCGCGCTCATCGCACCCCACGCCGGCCTGATGTACTCCGGCCCTGTGGCGGCATTCGCCTATAAGCTGCTTGCCCGCCGGAGCCGGTTGCCGCACACGCACCGAGAAGGCGGGCCGTACGGCGCCGTCGTGCTGGTGGGGCCGTCGCACTTCGTCCCGTTTCGTGGCGTGTCGATCTGGAATTCCGGCGCGTGGGAGACGCCGCTCGGTCCGATCGCCGTGGAGCGCCAGCTCGCGGAGACGATTCGCGCCGAATCCGAAGCGATCGTCGAGCTGCCGGCCGCTCATGGGCGCGAACATTCGCTGGAGATGCAACTGCCCTTTATCGCGCGCCTGCTGCCGGGAGTTCCCATCGTGCCGCTGGTGATGGGGTACCAGACGCGCGAGACGGCATTCGAGCTCGCTGACGCACTGGCGCACGCGATCCGCCGCTTCAGGAACGACTCGAACGTCCCGAACGATTCGAACGACTCGAACGTCCCGAACGATTCGAACGACTCGAACGTCTTGTTGATTGCGAGCTCCGATCTCTCGCACTACTACGACGCAGATGTCGCCGCTCGAATGGATGCGGTCATGATCCGGCATATCGAGGCGCTTGACCCTGGGGGATTGATGACCGCGCTGGAAGAGGAGCCGCGCCATGCCTGCGGCGGCGGTCCCATGGTGTCGGTGCTCCACGCCGCGCGGCAGCTGGGCGCCACTGAGGCGCATGTGCTGCGGTATGCGGACTCCGGCGATGTGTCCGGGGATAAATCGTCGGTCGTCGGTTATCTCGCCGCCGCGGTGCTCTGAATGATGTTCGAACGCGACGATCGCTTGCGGTTGTTGTCGATAGCCCGCCGTGCCCTCGAGGCGCGCGTCCGCCGCGAGCGCGAGCCGGCTCCTGAAGGCGGCGGTGCGCTCGACACACGCCGCGGCGCGTTCGTGTCGATCCACCTGCGCCACGCGCTGCGCGGGTGCCTGGGACGCCTCGAGCCCGACTGGACGATCGCGCGCGTCGTGCAGCATCTCGGACGCGCGGTCGCCTACTCCGATCCGCGCTTCGCGCCCGTGCAGCCCGATGAGGTGGACGATCTGTCGATCGAAATCTCCGTGCTCAGTCCGGAACGGGAAGCGGCGTCAACAGAAGAGATCGAGATCGGGCGCCACGGTCTGATCGTCGAAAGCAACGGCCGTCGCGGCCTGCTGCTGCCCCAGGTCGCGAGGGAGCATTGCTGGGACGTGGAAACATTTCTCAGGCACACCTGCCTGAAGGCGGCGCTGTCACCGGACGCGTGGCGTGCGGGCGCGCGCATCTTGCTCTTCGAAGCGGAAGTGTTCGGCGAGTCGAGGCAGGAAAGCCGCCCGGAAAGCATCTACTGAGCGACCTCAGCCGTGGGGCAAACCCCCACACGACGCGCGACCGCACGATATAGTTACATTTCCCTCCGGCGCTGCGAACGCACCCAGGGCACAGGACGAGATGCAACAGATCCTTGTCGTCGACGACTCGCCGACGATTCGCCGGATGGTGCGCGCCGCTCTCGCGCGATTCTTTCCGACCGTTGAATTCCTCGAAGCAGACACCGGCCTGCAGGCGATCGAACGCCTGGCAGTCGGCTCCATCGGGCTGATTCTCCTCGACCTGAACATGCCGGACATGCACGGGCTCGAAGTGCTCCAGTTCGTTCGCTCACACGCGAAGTACCGCAACGTGCCCATTGCCGTGCTGACGACTCGCGGCGACGAGGAGAGTCGAGCCGCGGCGCTGAAGGCAGGGGCATCGGCGTACCTCACGAAGCCGTTCTCGCCCGACGCGCTTGGGCGGGAGGTGCGAAAGCTGCTTGCCGGCGGTGATGGGCTCACCGCGAGTGCGTGATGAGCGACGAGTTCCTCGACCGCTTCCTGAACGACTACTACGCCGAAAGCGAGGAGCATCTGGCGACGATACGCCGCGCGCTCCTGACGCTCGAAGGCGGGGTCGGGCAGGCCCGCCCTGATCCGGCCGTGACCGAAGAGCTCTTTCGTAGTTTTCATTCGATCAAGGGCATCGCGGCGATGGTGGAGCACCGGGAAGCGGAAGCACTCGCGCACGAGATGGAAAGCTACCTGCGCACGATTCGCGACGGGCAGGTCCGGGTGACCACGGCCGGCGTTGACGGGCTGATCACCGGAACGCGTCATCTCGAACTGGCGCTCGGTGCCCATCGCTCGGGCGAACCTCAGCCCGATACGACCGCGGCGCTTTCAACCCTGCGCGCGCTGTCCGCGGCCGATGAGACGGCGGCGGGTACCGCCGCGTCCGCGGTGGTTGCCGTCGATGCGCCGTGGCGATGCGTCTTCACGCCGTCTCCGGGCCTGCTGGCCCGTGGGATCAACGTCGACCTCGTGCGATCGCGCCTGCGCGCACACGGAGAGATTCTTCGCGCGCAACCGCTGATCGGCGATGAGGGCGCGATTTCTTTCGAGTTCTTCGTCACAGCGGCGCCGGACGCGAGCGTGCGTGACGAGTGGGCCGCCGATGGCATCGTCTACGCGACCGTCGAACCCGGCGACGCGCTCCCGCCGGTACCCGCAGCGGCGCCAGCAGAGACGTCCGTGCTGTCGTCGGGCCATTACGTGCGCGTCGATTTGGCGAAGCTCGACGATCTGATGCGGATGATCGGTGACCTGGTCATCATGCGAGCCCGCCTCGTCGATGGGCTTTCCGCCGTGGAACCGCATGTGCCGGCGAGCGTCTGGCGGCCGCTCCAGGAAACGACGGCCGGCATCGAGCGCCACCTGCGCGACCTGCGCGAAGGCGTGATGCGCGTCCGGCTGGTCCCCGTCGGCGAAATATTCCGCCGGATGCCCTTCGTCGTTCGCGATCTCGCGCGCGACAGCGGCCGCCGCGTGAAGGTCGAGATGCGCGGCCAGGAGACGCAGATCGACAAGTTCCTCGTCGAGCGGATGATGGATCCGGCGCTGCATCTCGTCCGCAACGCGATGGCGCACGGCCTCGAACCGGTCGATGAACGCATCGCGGCGGGCAAGCCTCCGGAAGGCACCATCTGGCTGACCGCCTCCGCCGCCGGTGAAGCCGCGACCATTGAAATCAGCGATGACGGACGCGGCATCGACGCCGACCGCGTTGTGTCCCGCGCCCGCGCCGCCGGTCTCGCGGTTCCCGCCGTTGTCGACGACGGTGCGCTGCTGGATCTGATCTGCTCGCCGGGCTTCTCGACGCGCGAGGAATCGGACCGCGCCAGCGGCCGCGGCTTCGGCATGGCCGTCGTCCGTCGTACGGTCCAGGAACTCGGCGGATCGTTACGGCTCTCGACGGAGCGTGGCCGCGGCACGAGATTCACCGTCGAGCTGCCGCTGACGCTGGCGATTACCGACGCCCTGCTGGCCCGCATCGGCGCGCACCAGTTCGCGGTGCCACAGGCGGCAGTCCGCGAGGTCGTCGAATTCGAGGAGGCTGCCATCCGCCGGCTGGAAGACGGCGAGGTGGTGCCGTACCGCGGCGTCGCGCTTCCTCTTGTGCGGCTGTCGCAGCTGCTCGGAATCGAATCGGCAGGTGGGAAGCGTCCGCACGCATTCATCGTTGGGCAGGGGGCCGCGGCCGTCGGTCTGGTCGTCGACCGCATCGTCGGCCAACGCGAAATCGTTGTGCGGTCCACTATTGATCCGCTGATTCGCGTCGACGGCGTCGCCGGGGCAACCGATCTCGGCGATGGGCGCGTCGTCCTGATTCTCGACGCGGGCGCGATCGCGCGCGCGGTCAGGCAGGGCGCGGCGTCGCCGGCGCGAGCGGCGACGGCGTAGGAGCACGCATGTCCGAGACCAAAGATCACTACATTCTGTTCAGCGTCGCCGGGACGACCTACGCGCTGCCCAGCCAGCAGGTGGCACACGTCGAAATGGTGGAGCAGATTACGCGTGTGCCGAATGCGCCTCCGTTCGTCGACGGCGTCGTGTTCTCGCGCGGGCAGGTTGTCCCCGCCGTCAACATGCGCGCGCGGTTCGGATTCGAGCGCGCCGCTCATGATCTGCGGACCAGGCTGCTGGTGACCCAGGCCGCGGGGCGCAGTGTCGGACTGCTGGTCGATGCCTGCCGTGAATTCCTGACGCTGCCGCCGGCGGCGATTCAGCCGCCGGGCGAAAGCCTGGTTGCAATGAGCACGCGCTACATCACCGGCATCGCGACACTCGACGACCGGCTGATCGTGATTCTCAATCTCGGGGCGCTGCTCGACTCGGCAGAGCCGATTCTGGCCGCGTAAGCGGATCTGGAGAGACGTAATGGCGACGCAGAAGCGAACCACGAGCGGCAACGGCAACGGCCACGGCCGGCAGGGGGTGTTCGATCCCGGGCTGGTGCTGGCGCAGGCGCAGCAGGTCACGGCCTCGGCGAATCAGATCGCCGTCGTCGCGGGCGAAGTATCCGATGGCGCCGAGGAGCAACTCCGGTCGCTGACTGAAGCTACCGCCAGCCTGAGCGGCATGAGCGGGTCGCTCACCGAAACCGCGAGCAACGCAGAAGCCGTTGCTGCCGCCACGGAGGAGCTCGTCTCCGGGATCGCCGAGATGGCGGCGTCGATCGAGCAGGTATCCGCCGGAGCGTCGCACGTCGCGGCGGCGATCGCACAGAACGCCTCCGCGCTGCAGGAGACAGCCGCGTCGATCCACAGTGTGACCGACACAGCACGACAGATGGCGGGATCCGCCGAAAACGTCTCCACCTCGATGGCGCAGATGGCCGCGTCGATCCGTGGTGTCTCCCGTGATGCCGAAAACGTCACCGTGTCGGTCGAGCAGACATCCGCGTCGTTGACGCAGATGTCGGCCTCGGTGAAATCGATCTCCGGCAACGCCGACGACCTGGCCGCCGCGGCCGAGGAAACGGCGTCATCGATCAACGAGATGGCGGCGTCCATCGAGGAAGTCGGCGCGATGAGCGAGAACCTGGCCACGATGGTCGAGCAGAACGCGTCGGCCATCGATCAGACGTCCCGGTCGACCGAAAGCGTCGCGCGCAACGCCCGTCAGATTACCGAGGCGGCCACGTCGGCCGCCGCGAGTGCCACCCAGATGGAGCGGTCGATCGAATCGGTCGCCACCCTCGCGCGCCGTGCCGACGAAGTCGGCCGCCGCGTTGCCCAGGACGCGGAGGAAGGGGGCGCGGCCGTCCAGCGGTCTATTCAGGGCATCGGCCGGCTTCGCGACACCATGTCCCAGTCGTCGTCGGTGATGAAGGAGATGGGCAAGCGCACCAGCGAGATCAGCTCCATCGTCGACACGATTAACGTGATTGCCGAGCGCACGAACCTGCTGTCGTTGAACGCGTCAATCGAAGCCGCCCGTGCCGGAGACGCCGGCCGCGGCTTCGCGGTCGTCGCCGAAGAGATCCGCAACCTCGCCGATCGATCCGCGAAAGCGACGGCCGACATTGCCGCGATCATCAAAGGGCTGCAGGAGGTTGCGCAGGAAGCGGTCAGCGCGTCCGCGGAGAGCCTGCGGATCGCCGACGACAGCAACGCCGTCGCCGAGACCGGCGCGGCCGGCTTGCGCAAGATTCTGAAGGGAATCGGCGAAACTGTGGACTTCGTCGGTCAGATTGCTCGCGCCACCGACGAGCAGCGTGTGGCCGGACGGTCGGTTGCCATGGCTGTTGCGGCAACCGCCGAACAGGCGACGCAGGTGGCGGCGGCAACCGCCCAGCAGGCGACGGGCAGCGCCACCCTGGTCCAGTCGACCGGGCAGATGCGCAAGATCGCGCAGGAAGTCACGAAGGCGGTGGCGGAGCAGAGCCGCGCGTCACGCGACATCATGAAGGCCGCGCAAAGCACCGCACGCCTGGCCGTGGAAGTGCGTCGTGCCACCACCGAGCAGACCACGGCGATGACGCAGATGACGCAGGCGACCGAGTCGCTGCGGCGTGGCGCGGCAACGACGGCGGGTGCGTTCGCCGAACAGGCGACGGTGAGCGAGCAGATCACCGCGGCAGCGGCTCAGCTGACCCGGCAGGCGGCCTCGGTGACCAAGGCCATGACCGAGCAGACGTCAGCCGCATCGCAGATGATGGCGGCGATCGACTCGGTGCGCATCCAGAGCGACCAGACGGCACAGGCGGCGGCGGAGCAGACGCGCACCATGCGCGACATGGCGATGTCGGCGCAAGCCACCGCCCGCGACATTCAAACCATCACGAAGGCAAACCGTGAGCACTCGGCGACCGCGGCGCGCCTCATGGCGCAACTCGATGACGTCAGGCGCATCACCGACCGCAATACCGCCGGGGTGAAACAGACCCGCGGCGGAACGGCGGATCTGCTCCGGCAGGCGGAAACGCTGACCGGCATCATGAACGGGGCGTTCGGATCCAGGGGCGGCAACGGCCGCGCGCGGCGCTGAGCGGGTCCTTGAACGACGCAGCGGGAGTCGGGGTTCTCACGACCGACCGTCAGCTTCATGTCCGCAGCTGGAATCCCTGGCTGGCGGCGGCAACCGGGCGCGATGAGGCACAGGTCCGGGGTCTCGCGCTCGAGGAGTTGACGGGCGGGCCGACGTCTGCCTGGTACCACGATCTCTTCGTCGAGGTGATCGAGAGCGGTACGCCACGCGTGCTGGCGCCTGCCTTTCATCGTTTCCTGATCCCCTGCCCGCCGCAGGAACCTTCCGCGCACTTCGATCGGATGCAGCAGCGCGTCACCGTGGCGCCACTGCGTCACGACGCGACCATTGTCGGGTTGATCATCACCGTCGAAGACGTCACGTGGCGGCTGGACGCTGAACGCGAGTTGGCGGCCGAGTTGCAGCGCACGGGGAACGTGGCCGCAGCGGTGGCGAATGTCGGCGCTCCTGACTGGAGAATGCGGCGAATTGCCGTCGAGACGCTGCGGCGTGCCGCCTCGCGCCACGACATCGAGCATCTGATTCAGACGCTCCGGCGCGATCACCACGACATTAATGTGCTGAGCAGTGCCCTGCAGGTGCTGGTCGCCGCCGACATCGACGTCGCGCCCGCGCTCGTCGAGCTGCTGTCCGACAGCGACGCGAACCTGCGCATGCATGCGTGTCTTGCCCTCGGTCAGCTGCGCAGCCACGCCGCGGTGCCTGCGCTGATCAGCGCGCTCGAGGATTCCGACGCGAACGTCCGTTTCCACGCCATCGAGGCGCTCGGCGACCTCGCCGCGGCCGACGCGGTCGAGCCGCTCGCCGCGATTGCGGCGTCCGGCGACTTCTTCCTGGCGTTTGCGGCGATCGACGCGTTGGGCAAGACCGACGACGCGCGGGTTGCGCCCAGCCTGTGCGGCATGCTGGACGACCAGTCGCTGCGCCGGGCCGTCGTCGACACTCTGGGATCTCTCGGCGACGAAGACTGTGTGGCGCCGCTCGTCGCGCTGCTCGGCGACGACGGCGATAACGCCGCGGCGATCGCGGCGGCGCTCGAACGGATTCATGGGCGCTACGAAGACGCCTACCAGATGGGCGCCCACATCGCGGACCTCGTGCGAGCCACGATTACCTCCGCAGGCATCGCCACGCTTTCCGATGCCCTGGCGCGCGCCTCCAGTGATGGCCCCTCGCGGCCGCTCATCACGGTGCTGGGCTGGGCCGGAGCGGCCTCGCTGCCGGCGCTCCTCCGTGTGCTCGACGATACGAACGTGCGCGCGTCGGTGGACGCGGCGTTCCTCGCCGTCGGCGGCGAGGCGGTTGCGCCGCTGCTTCGTCAGCTCGAGGACGGTACGCGCGAGGCCCGCATCGCGGCTGCCACCCTGCTTGGCCGGCTCGGCGACGAGCGCGCCGTCGGGCCGCTCATCCAGCTGCTGGACGCCGCCGATGCCGAGCTTGCCGCCGCGGCCGCCGGCGCGCTCGCCTTGCTGGGGGATCCACGCGCGCTCGACGGACTGCTCGCGTTGTTCGCGCATCCGCGCGCGTCGGCAAGGCAGGCAGCGATTTCTGCGATAAACGCTATCGGTGCAGAAGGCACTGCAGCTGCGATCGCCGGACGGTTGACCGATTCCGACCCCCGTGTCCGCGAATGCGCGATCCGAGTCGCCGGCTATTTCGGGTTCGCCGACTGCATCGCGCCGGTGCTGGCGGCGGTGGACGACGCGGATGAGGATGTCCGCCGCGCGGCGATCGAGCAGCTGCCGCTGCTGAGCCATGCCGCCGCCATTCCGGCGCTGGCGTCGGCGATGAGCCGCGACACGCCGCGGAACCGTGCGGCGGCCGCACACGCCGCCGGATTCGCGGACGAGGCGACGACGGAACAGGCGCTGACGCGGGCTCTGGACGATGCGGACGCGTGGGTGCGGTATTTCGCCGTGGGCAGCATCGGCCGCCGGCAGATCCTGTCCGCCGCTCCGGCGATGGTCCAGCTCGCCCTGCACGATTCCGCCGCCCAGGTTCGCATTGCGGCGATGCATGCGCTCGGCGTGCTCGATGCCCCACACCTCTCCGGCGTCGCGTCCACGCTCATCCGGGAGGACGATGCGGACCTCGCCGCCGCGGCGCTCGCGGCGCTGTCGTCGGTGAGCGACCCGGGCGTGGACGATCTGCTCGACGAGACGGCGCGCGGAGCGAACCGCGCATCGCGAATTCCAGCGGTGCAGGCATTGGCCTCGCGCCCGCGCGTGCGATCGGTCGACGTTCTGTCCTGGGCGGCTCGCGTCGACGACCCGCGCGAGCTGCGGAGCGTGGCGATCGAAGGGCTGCGGCGGCTTGCGGCATCATCCGCGGACGTGACCGCGGCGGCGGTCGAGGCGCTTCTCGGCTTGAGTGCCGAGCGCGAGACGCGCGAGGACGCGCTCGCCGCGCTGGCGAGTCTGCCCGAGACGGCGGTGGAACCGGCCGGTGCGCTGCTGACGAGCGGCCCGGTGGCGGTCCGCCTTGGCGCCGTCGAAGCGCTGGCGCGGATGCGCCATCCCAGCGCGTCCGCCGCGCTGGCGCGGGGATTGGACGATTCTGCCCCCGCCGTGCGGTCCAGCGAATCTTGTGCCATCTCCGCTGCCAGGCGCTCACGTGGACGTTTTGACCCGCCTGCGGGTCGAACACGAAGAAGTGCAGCGCCGCCGGAAGGTTCGGCATCCGCTTGAGGATGCCGTCGAGCCACACGGCCAGCGCTGCGCCCAGCGGCAGCGACAGCAGACCACCGATCCCGAGCGCGCCTTCTCCGAGGCTCTTCTCGGGTCTCGGGATCAGGATCGCGGGGTCGATCTCGAGCTTCGTGCCCAGGCCGGCGCACGCCGGGCAGGCACCATGGGGC
>Ga0209486_10000306_pt1 | contig 22719 bp, 22 predicted proteins | sample NCCompost_FD_187518 | JGI IMG/M metagenome (GOLD analysis project Ga0209486, IMG submission 187518) | Agricultural soil microbial communities from Utah to study Nitrogen management - NC Compost (SPAdes) (version 2) | ecosystem: Environmental > Terrestrial > Soil > Agricultural land | place...
TCGACACCTACGAGACGATCACGGATTCCGGCGGGCCGGGGAAATTCCGCGGCGGCAACGGCATCCGCATCGGCTACCGGTTCCTCGAGCCGGGCGAGGTCTCGATCCACGACGACCGCTGGCTCACCTATCCCTGGGGCGTCAACGGCGGCCTGCCCGGTTCGCGCAGCCGGAAACTCCTGCAGCGCGCCGACGGCAGCGAGGAGCTCCTGCCGTCGAAGACCGATCGCGTCCAAGTCGAGCCGGGCGACCTGCTCCTGTACGAGACCTGGGGCGGCGGCGGCTGCGGCGACCCGCTCGAGCGCGAGCCCGCGACCGTCGCGTTCGACGTAGAGGCCGGCCTCGTCAGCGAGGAAGGCGCGCGCCGTTACGGCGTCGTGCTGAAGAACGGGCGCGTGGACGCTGCGGCGACGAAGTCGCTGCGCGCCGGGATGGCCGCAGAGCGCGGCCCGGTCCCGCTCTTCGACCGCGGCTTCAAGGACATCGCGGAGCTGAAATCGCGCTGCCAGGCCGAGACCGGGCTCGATGCGCCGGCCGCACCCCGGTTCCAGGAGCGGATCGACGCGCGCAAGCGCGGCGCGGCGGCGCGCAGCTGACGCGTATCATGCTAGTCCACGGGAGAGGCAGCGTGCGCGCAGTCGACAAGGCTTACGACGCAGTGCGGTCCGGCATCATCGCCGGCCGCTACCTCGCCGGCGCGCGGCTCACCGAGCAGGAGATCGCGACGACCGTCGGCGTGAGCCGCACTCCGGTGCGCGAGGCGCTGCGGCGCCTCGACGCGGAGGGGCTCGTCGAGTTCACGCCGAACCTCGGCGCCATCGTCACGGTCTGGTCGGAAGCCGACTCGGACGAGGTCTTCGACCTGCGCGCGATGCTCGAATCCTACAGCGCGCGGCGGGCGACGCAGCGCGCGACGCCGGAGCAGATCGCAGAGCTGCGTGACCTGGCGGAAACCCAGCACCGCGAGTCGGTCGAGCGCGGCAGCGGGCACCTCGAGCGCATCGCGGACCTCAACAGCCGCTTTCACAGGCGCCTGCAGGAGGCGGCCGCGAGCGCGCGCCTGTCGCGCGCCCTCGCCGCGCTGATCGAAGCGCCGCTCATGATGCGCACCTTCCAGAAGTACACGCCCGAGGACCTCGAGCGCAGCGCACTGCACCACCTCGAGATCGTGCGCGCGCTCGAGGCGCGCGACCCCGAGTGGGCGGCGTCGGTCATGCTGTCGCACGTCCACGCCGCGCGCGGTGCCCTGAACCGCAAATGAGCGGCGAGATCGAGCCGGCGCCCGCAAGCCGGACGCTCGCCCCCGGCACGAAGCCCGCCTTCCTCGTCGTCGACTTCGTGCGCGCCTACCTGTCGCCCGCTTCCCCGCTCTATGCCGGCGTCGAGCCAGCGCGCGCGGCCGCAGCGATGCTGCTCGGCCTCGCACGGGCCGCCGGAATCCCGGTGATGCACACCAACGTCGTCTACGAGCCGGGCGGCGCCGACGGCGGCGTGTTCTTCCAGAAGCTGCCGGCGCTCGCGAGCTTCGAGCGCGGCAGGCACCCGGAGCTCGCAGCTTTCGCCGAAGGCCTCGAGCCGGTGCCCGGCGAGCCGGTGTTCAGCAAGCAGTACGCGAGCGCGTTCTTCGGCACGAAGCTCGCCGAGGCGCTGCGCGCGCGTTCGGTCGACACGCTCCTGATCGCCGGCGTGTCGACGTCAGGCTGCGTGCGCGCGACAGCGGTGGATGCCTGCCAGCACGGGTTCGTGCCGCTCGTCGTGCGCGAGGCCGTCGGCGACCGCCACCCGGCGCCGCACGAGGCGAACCTCTTCGACCTGCAGGCGAAGTACGCGGAGGTCGTCAGCCTCGCGGCGGCCGCGAAATACCTCGCGGGCCTGCGCGGCTGATCAGAGCGTGAAGTCGACGGTGAGGCGCGCCGCGCGCGGCTCGACAGGGTGGACGTGGATGTCCGCGACCGGCGCCGGTTCTCCCGGAAGCTGCGACTCGTAGAAATACCGGATGTCGCTCGCGTCCTCGCCAAACAAGTTGAAGATTCCGAACGTCACTTTCAGGCGTTCCGAGAGGCGGCGGCCCGCCTCGAGGTTGACCAGCGTCGAGCCCGGCGCACGCACGCTGTCGTCCTCGATTAGCGCCGACGGGCCGAGGTAGCGCAGCCGCGCGCCGCCGAACCATCCACCGGCGAGGTCGAAGGTCACGCCGAGCGAGGCGACGCGTTCCACCGCGCCAGGAATGCGGTCGCCCGCCGGGTCGTCGTCGCGAAAGCGCGGTTCCGACCAGGCGAGGTCCGCGTCGACGATCATCCAGTCGGTCGGTCGTGCATACAGGCCGAGCTCGACGCCGCGCCGCCGGCTCGGCCGGCTCGCCTTGGTCGCGCCGCCGTCCCCGATGAAGAGCAGCTCCGAGTCCACCTCGAGCTGCCACAGCGCAAGCGCGAGCTGCACGCGAGGGATGATCGCCGTGCGCAGGCCCGCTTCCATGCCGTCGGCCTCGACGAGCGGCGTCACCGGGTCGACGGGCGTCACGCCGTCGATCGGGTCCACCGTGATCGTCGCGCCGCGGATGTCGTTGCCGTGGAAGCCCTGGCCCGCGGCCACGAAAAACTCGGTCTCGCGCCACGGCCCGAACACCAGCGACAGTTTCGGGCTCGCAAGGAAGTCGTTGCCCGAGCCGGAGTTGGCCGCGAGGTCGCTGTCGACTTCGTAGTCGATGGTGTCGAACCGCAGGCCGACTTCGCTGCGGAATTTCTCCGTCCAGCGCGTCTCGATGCCCGTCCATGCGCCAACCTGGGTCTGGCGTACCTCGTCCTCGCGGATCGTGTCGTGGCGCTTGCGCGCGGTCGTGAGGTAGAGGCCGACCGGCGCGATGTCGTCGTGGCGAAGCTCGAGGCCGGTGCGCAGCTGCCAGCGTGCGTCCGCGGCTAGCGGCTGTGTCCAGGCGAGGCTGCCACCGAACACCTGGCGGTCGTCGAATTGCTCGAACTGGTCGCCGTTCACCGGGTCGAGCGCGTAGGTGAAGTTGGAGAAGAGCTCGAGGCGATAGTCCATCGCCCAGGCTGACCAGTCGAGCCGCCGCGCGCCGAAGTTGCGATGGCCCTGGCCCGACAGGGAATGACGATGCGTCTTCCCGCCGCTCGAGGGATCGATGAAGCCGAAGCGGCCGATCGTGCCGTCCCGTACCGCACGGAGCGGTACCTGGTCGGTTGCCGTCCATTCGCCGTCATAGGCCATGAGATCCACCGACCAGGCCCCTTCGTCCGTTCTGCGCTCGTAGCGCGCGACGCCGTTGGCCTTCCGGAGATCCTGCGGCAGCTCCCAAGGGCCGTCCGTCGTCTTGTATTCGAGCGCGAGCAGCAGGTCACCGCCGGCGAGTGGCAGCGAGCCCGCCGCAAAGGCGCGGAGGTATCCGTCCTCGCCGCCCGTGAGCGAGAGCACCGGCTGCTGCCGGTCGAAGTAGCGGAACTCGGCGGCGCCGGCAGCGGAAAAATTGCCGAACTCCGGGTAGTACGTGCCCTTGTGGTAGGTGACGCGCTCGATCAGCTCCGGGATCACGAAGTTGAGGTCCATGTAGCCCTGGCCGTGCCCGTGCGTCGGCATGTTGACCGGCATCCCCTCGACCTGCGTCAGGAAATCGGTGCCGTGGTCGAGGTTGAATCCGCGCAGGAAGTACTGGTTCGCCTTCCCGTCTCCGGTGTGCTGAGTCGCGATCAGGCCCGGGACGACCTCGAGAATCTCGCCGGTGCGCAGGAGCGGCCGGTTCTCGAGCTGCTCGTGGAAAACCGTGCCTTCGCTCGCCGCGCGCGGCGCGCCCGCGAGTGCAATGCGGCCGGCGGTTACGACGATTTCATCGAGGTTCGCGGCCGTCACTCTGCTGGCAAGCGCCTGGCCGGATGCACCGGCCAGGATGACCGAAACCAGGAGACGCCCCGCATTCATGTTCTTATTACGTTTCAGCCCATAATACGGATGCATGGGCCCGCTGCATGGAATCAAGGTCCTCGACCTCAGCCGCATCCTCGCCGGTCCCTGGGCCACGCAGTGCCTTGCGGATTTCGGCGCCACCGTCTGGAAAATCGAGAAACCCGGCAGCGGCGACGACACGCGTCACTGGGGACCGCCCTGGGTCAGGAACGGCAAGGGCGGGGACACGGGCGAGTCCGCCTATTTTGCGAGCACGAATCGCGGCAAGCATTCGCTCGCGATCGATTTCACGAAGCCCGCCGGGCAGCACCTCGTGCGATCGCTTGCGATGCACGCGGACGTGCTGATCGAGAACTTCAAGGTCGGCACGCTCAAGAAGTACCGGCTCGGCTACGAGTCGTTGAAGGGCGTGAACCCGCGCCTCATCTACTGCTCGATCTCGGCCTTCGGCCAGGACGGGCCGGCCGCGAATGAGCCCGGCTACGACGCGATGATCCAGGCGATCTCGGGACTCATGAGCGTGACCGGCGTGCCGGATGGCGAACCGGGCGCAGGACCGGTGAAGGTCGGCGTCGCAGTGTCGGACCTCGTCACGGGCATGTACGCGGCGACCGCGGTCCTCGCGGCGCTCATCGAGCGCGAGCAGTCCGGCCGCGGCGAGTACATCGACCTCGCGCTGCTCGATGCGCAGGTCGCCGCGCTCGCGAACCAGACTCTCAACTACCTGGTGACGGGCAAGTCGCCGATCCGCCGCGGCACGGCACATCCGAACATCGTTCCCTACCAGGCATTTCCCACGAAGGACGCGTGGCTGATGCTCGCGGTCGGCAACGACCGGCAGTTCGCCGCGCTCTGCAAGGCTGCCGGCAAGCCTAGGCTCGCAAAGGACAAGCGTTTCGCGACCAATGCCGCCCGGGTAAAGAACCGGGACGCCGTCGTTTCAGCGGTCGAAAAGTTATGTCGGACGAAGACTACGAAGGGATGGGTGAAAGTACTGACCCGCGCAAAGGTGCCATGCGGCCCGATCAACAGCATCGCCGAGGTGTTTGCCGATCCGCAGGTAAAGCATCGCGGGCTTCGTTTCGAGTTGCCGCACGCACTCGGCGGAAAGCTCCCGCAGGTGAAAAATCCCGTGTTTTTCTCGAGAAATACGATCGTTTACTCGACGCCGCCTCCGCTTCTCGGCGAGCACACGCGCCCGGTTTTGTCGGCCGAACTCGGACTTTCGCATTCCGAAATTCTGTCGCTTATTGCAGACGGCGCGATCGGTTAATTCGGCCGCATTTGGTGTTTCATGGTCACGCCGGAAAACGGCCACAAAGTTAATACGGAGATACTGACCATGAAGATTAGTCACGTTGTGATCGCGAGCGCCGCGCTGGCCTTCGGCTCTGCCGCGCTTGCGCAGGAAGAGGTTCAGGCTGGACAGGATTGTGCGGCGCTGCAGGCGCAGTACGACCAGGCTGCCGCCGCGGCGTCGGCTGAGCAGCTGAGCACGGCGAAGGCCGCTCGCGATGAAGGCGAGAAGCTCTGCTCTGAAGGCAAGACCGCCGAAGGCGCGGCCAAGCTGAAGGAAGCGATCTCGGCGATCTCTGCCCCGACGCAGCAGCCCCGCTCGTAAGATCGACTGACTTTTAGTCGATGCGCGGCGGCCGGGTTACCCCGGCCGCCGTTTTTTTATGGGGACTGTCCCCTCCTGCAAAGGGGCGCGTCCCCTTTGCGAATATGAAGGGGCGCGTCCCCTTCAGCGCCAAAGCCTCCGCCGGCTGCCGCGCAGCAGCCGCGTCACCATCTGCTGCTTGCGCCGCTCCAGGTCCGCGGACTTCGGCGGGCGCTTGTTGTCCCTGGTCCTTTCGTGAAGGATCACTTCCGCTTTCGCCAGCGCCTGGCGGTGGCGCACGTCGTCGAGCGTGCCGCCTCTCGGCACGATCGCGAGCGCCACCTGGCAGTCCATCGCCAGCGCAAGCTTGTCGAGGCTCGCCAGGGTGATCCGACGCTGCGCCTCGGCGCGTTCCATCTGCTGCACGGTTGCGCGCGAGACACCGGCGCGCGCGGCGAGCTGCGACTGCGAGAGCCCGAGCGCGGTGCGGATCTCGCGCACCCAGCCGGCACGCGGCACGGACTCCGACTTCATGCGGGGAAAGGCGCGGGAGTGGCTGGTGATCTCCGTTCGTTGCTGCAGCGGCCCGCGGCGCGGCGTCTTCCGGCTGGCTGATTTCTGCATGACGCGCTTCATCTCCTTGCGGATGCTTATATGCATCCTACATGATCCGGGCCAGCTCCAGTCCCGGGGACAATCATGAAGCTCACCGCGATACGGGATCCGTGCGCCATCGTCGTGTCGATGGTCGTGGCGCTCGCGCCTGCGGCCGCCACGGCTCAACGAGAGCACGCCGAACCGGACAGGCCGAACATCGTAGTAGTCGTGGTCGACGACCTGCGCTGGGACGACCTCGGGATCGCCGGACATCCCTTCGTCGAAACTCCCGCCATCGACCGGATCGCGCGGGAAGGCGTGCGCTTCCTCAATGCCTTCGCAACGACGCCGCTGTGCTCACCGAGCCGCGCGAGCATCCTGACCGGCCAGTACGCCCACACGCACGGGATCGTGGACAACACGGCCCGTGACGCCGCGAGTCACTCGCTGCCGACCTTTGCCGTGCCGCTCCAGGCCGCGGGGTATCGCACGGCGTTCTTCGGCAAGTGGCACATGGGCAATGACGACAGTCCACGGCCCGGCTTCACGCACTGGGTCGCAATGCGCGGTCAGGGCGAGGCGCTCGACCCGCAGTTCAACGTGAACGGCACGCCGATCCGCGAGTCCGGATATGTCACGGACCTGCTGACCGAGCATGCGGTCCGCTTCATCCGCGAGTCCAGCCAGGCGCCGTTCATGGTGTTCCTGGCTCACAAGGCGCTGCATCCGAACGTCGTCCAGCGCGACGACGGCAGCACCGGCGCCGTGCCCGGGCAGGACGAGGGATTCATCGCCGCGCCGCGGCACCAGGGACGCTACGCCAACGCCGCGGTGCCGCGCCGGCCCAACGCGGGCCGGTTGCCCGTCCGCAAGCCGGCCCTGCTGCGGCCGATCGAGGGTGTGCCGCCGCTCGGGCCCGGGACCGCAACACCCGACTGCGACATCCGTGGGCGGCTCGAGATGCTGCTGGCGGTTGACGAGAGCCTCGGACGCGTGGTGGCGGCCTTGAAGGAAGCGGGCAGCTACGAACGCACGGTCATCGTGGTCATGGGCGACCACGGATACTTCTATGGAGAGCACGCCCTCAACGAGGAGCGTCGGCTCGCCTACGAGGAGTCCGCCCGCATACCCCTGATCGTGCGTTTCCCGAAGGACGCACGGGCCGGCGCGACGCCCGGCGAGCTGGTCCAGACCATCGACGTCGCCCCGACCTTGCTGGAGCTCGCGGGCGCGGCCGACACGACGACTCGGCAGGGCCGATCGCTCGTGCCGCTGCTGCGGGGAGACCGGCCCGGTTGGCGCAGGTCCGTGCTCATCGAGTACTTCAGTGACACCGTCTTCCCGAGAATCCGGAACATGGGCTACCGGGCCGTGCGGACGGAGCGCTATAAGTACATCGACTACCTGGAGCTCGACGGGATGGATGAAATGTACGACCTCGAGGTCGACCCGTTCGAACTGGACAACCTCGTGGGTTCCGATCGGGAGTCGAAACTGCGGCCGGCACTGGAGGCGGAACTGGCGCGCCTGCGGCGCGAAACGGGCGACTGACGGAAGGTTATGGGCATCCTCCCGCACCGCATCCCGTAATCAGGTCTGGGCGGCTTCCATATACGCCCGCAACACCGTGTTCATCCGCGTCTGGTAGCCCGGTCCCTGGGTCCTGAACCAGTCCAGAACCTCCGGATCCACGCGAAGGGAAATCGCCGCTTTCCGGGCCGGTTGGGGAAGCCCTTTGCGGGCGATCCCCTTCACGATCTTGGCGACATTCGAGGCCGCCGCCGCCGCGGCTTCCGCCCGCGGGACGACACCCGGGGCCAGGGACTCGACCTGCCCGGGCCGGCTGAACCGCGTGAAAAATCCCTTATGCATCATCCGCTCCTGCGAGAGTTCGTCCTCTGAACTGTATCGACGATTGTATATACAAACCCGTCCGAACGCCAGCCGGCGTTTGAGTACCCAGCCCTTCAGTTTCGGAGTCGACATGAGCCTCAAAGCCCTCCGTGCGGTCACCCTCCTGGCCCTCTGCCTGCCGGTCCAGGCCTTGGCCGGCATGGCCGTCGACGTCGAGATCCGGGATCGCCGGTCCGGCCGGGTCCTGCCCGTCTACTGGCACGAGGGGGAGCGCCACGTCGCCGGTGAACCCGGACACGAATACGAAATCCGCCTGCGCAACCGCGAAGGCTGCCGGGTGCTCGCGGTCACCTCGGTCGATGGCATCAATGTCATTACCGGCCGCACGGCGTCGCCGTCCCAGAGTGGATACGTGGTCGACCCATGGGGCCTCCTCGAGATCGACGGCTGGCGCAAGAGCATGGACGACGTCGCGGCGTTCTATTTCACCGCCCTGCCCGACTCGTATGCCGCGCGCACGGGCCGCCCGGACAACGTCGGCGTGATCGGCGTCGCCTTGTTTCGCGAACTGGCGCGGGTGCTCCCGATGGAAGAAGAGTACGTGGCGCGTGCCGACGCCGCAGCGCCCGCCGCGGGCGCGTCCGCGGAGGCCAAGGCCTCGAGCCGTCAATCCGCAAATGACCGCGAGGAGACGCGGCTCGGCACCGGCCACGGACGGCGGATCGATTCCGGCGCGGTGTATACGTCCTTCGAGCGCGCGAGCGAGTCGCCGGACGAGATCGTCCGAATCTACTACGACTCGCGGAAAAACCTCGTCGCCCGCGGCGTCATCCCGCCGCCCTGGCGCTACGCCGGCCGCGAACCGGAGCCGTTCCCGCAGGCGTTCGTTCCCGATCCTTGATACATTCAAAGGGGACGCGCCCCTTTGCGAATATGAAGGGGCGCGTCCCCTTCGATGACCGAACTGCTGTTCAGAGACGATGCGTACCTGAAGACCGCGACCGCACGCGTCGTCGCGGTCAACGACGGCTCCGTCACGCTCGACCGCACGATCTTCTATCCGCTCGGCGGCGGCCAGCCGGGTGACACCGGTTTCGTGGTCCGCGACAACGGCGAGCGAATCGCGGTCACCGACACGCGCAAGGGCGCCGAGCCCGGCACGGTTGCGCACCATCTTGCCCCGGGCGCGGCTCAGCCACAGGCGGGCGAGCCGGTCGGCCTCGAGATCGACTGGGACCGCCGTTATGCGCTGATGCGCCTTCACACCGCGCTGCACGTCATGTCCTGCGTCGTCATCGCGCCGGTGACCGGCGGCAACATCGCGCCCGACAAGGCGCGGCTCGACTTCGACATCGACATCGCGCTCCTCGACGCCGACCGCATCGCGGGCGGCACCAACGAGCTGATCGCCCGTGGCGTCGCCACCGAGACCGTGTGGATCACGGACGAGGAGCTCGACGCACGGCCCGATCTCGTCAAGACCATGAGCGTGCAGCCGCCGCGCGGCGCTGGGCGAATCCGGCTGCTGCGCATCCCGGACATCGACTTGCAGCCCTGCGGCGGCACGCACGTCGCCAACATCGCCGAGATCGGCGGCATACAAGTGCTGCGTATCCGCAACGAGGGCAAGCGCAACAAGCGTGTGGAAATCGCCTTGAAGGGCTAGAATACGCGGCCTTTTTCCAGCCCGGAGTCGGTCATGCGCAGCACAGGGATCGTGGCGGTACTGGTGTCCGGCGGTCTCGCCTCGGGAACGGCGGCGGCCGACTGGAGCGGCAAAGGCACCTTCGGCGGCGTGCTCGCGCGCGGCAACACCGAGACGGAGACCATCAACCTCAACGTCGACGTCGAGAACAAGCTCGACCGCTGGACGCACAAGGCCGGCGCCTCGATGCTGCGCACCGTCACCGACGACATCACCTCGGCCGACCGCTGGGAGCTGCGCGGCGAGAGCCAGTACTCGCTCACCGAGCGCAGCTACCTGTTCGGCGCGCTGCGCTACGAGGACGACGCCTTCACCGATTACTCGTACCAGGCGACGCTCGCCGGCGGCTACGGCTATCGCTTCATCATGACCGACACGACGAAGCTCGAGGGACAGATCGGCGTCGGCTACCGCGAGGCCGAGCTGCGCCTGACCGGCGAGCAGCAGGACGACATCATCGCCCGCGGCGCGGTCAACTTCGAGCACAAGCTGACCGGCACCGCGCTCATCTACGACCGCTTCCTTGTGGAGAGCGGCTCCGACAACACGTTCGTGCAGAACCAGCTCGGCATCGAGGTGAAGATCAGCGACACCTTCGCCCTCGGCCTCGACTACGCGGTGCGCCACAACACCGACGTGCTGCCGGGCACGGACGAGACCGACCAGGTCATTACCGCGAACCTCGTCTACGGCTTCTAGGGGACTGTCCCCTCCTACTCTCCCAGCCGCGCCTTCATCGTCCGCCGCAGCAGCAGGAAGCTGATCGCCATCTGCACCCACACGCTCGCGACCGACAGGTACCAGACCTGGTCGATCCGGTAGCCCGGCTGAGTCGAAAGCCAGATCGCGGGAACCATGAAGGTGGCGACGCGCGATGCCGTCGCGGCCAGCGCCGGCCAGGTGTGGCCGAGGCCCTGGAAGATGCCGGAACAGGTGAAGATGAGTCCCGACGCCACGAAGTTGAAGGAGATGATTCGCAGGAAATGCGAGGCGACCTCGATGACGGCGGGATCCTTCGTGAATCCGCCCACCAGCCACTCCGGGCGCCATTGGGCGCAGAGCATCACGACGAGCATGAGGACGGTGCTGATCGCCGCAGCGCTGCCGAAGGTGTCGCGCACGCGGGCGTACCGTTTCGCGCCGTAGTTCTGACCTGCGATCGGGCCCGTCGCGAAGGCGATCGCCATTGCCGGCAGGAAGATCGCCTGCATCAGCCGCATGCCGAGGCTGAACCCGCCCTGGGCCGCCGCGCCGAAATCGCGGATGACCCAGTAGATCACCGCCATGTACAGGAACATGAACCCGAACTCGCCGCCCGCGGGCAGGCCGATGTTGACCATACGGCCCCAGACGGGCCACTGCGGCCGCCAGGTCGCGGGCCGCATGTGGATGTATTTTTCGAGCTTCCTGAAGTAGAGCGCGAGCATGAGCGTGCCCGCCGCGACCGCGACGGTGCTCGCGAGTCCCGCGCCGGCGACGCCCAGCGGCTTTCCGGTGAGCCAGCCGGCGATCAGGATCGGCGCGAGGATCGCGTTCAGGATCACCGTCACGATCTGCACGATCATCGTCGGCTGCACGACGCCGGTGCCGCGCAAGCCCGAGATCATCACCATGTTCACGTACTGCAGCGCGAGTCCCGGCAGGAACCAGCCGAGGTAGGTGATGCCGGCCTCGATCGTCGGTTCATCCGCACCGACGATCCGCATGTACCAGCCCGCGAGGGCATATCCGCCGGCCAGCGTCGCCACGGTGCAAACGAGCGCAAGCGACATCGCCTGGTTGAAGATGAGGTCCGCGTCGGCCGGGTCCTTGCGCCCGACGGCCTGCGAGACGAGTGCCATCGTGCCGACGCCGAGTGTCTGCGTCAGCGCCATGACGACGAACATCGCAATGCCCGCCGCGCCGACGCCCGCGAGCGCGGCTTCGCCGAGCTGTGCGACGAAGTACAGGTCGATCAGGAAATAGAGCGTCTGGGCCAACATGCCGGCCGCGATGGGCGCGGCCATGGCGACGAGGTGCCCGGGAATCGGGCCTTGGGTCAGGTCGCGCATGGGCAGCCTCCGGAGGAGTAGGATGCTAACCGACCGCCGGGGGCGGCGGCCAAGAACGCATCGATTCACAGGGGGACCACACGTGAGCATCCTGAAGTCGGCCGCGATCCTCGCGGCGGGTTTGATCGCACTCGCCGGCTGCCAGAAGGCGACCGACAGCGCGGCTTTCGAGAAGCAGGCGAAGGAAGACGTCCGCAAGTTCATTCCGGCGTTCAACACCGGTGACGCCGACACGATCCTCGCGCAGTACGCGCCGGACGCCGAGGTCCTCGCGCCCGGCAATCCACGCGCGGTCGGCCATGACGCTATCCGTACGCTGGTGGAAAAGCTGAGCGCCGAGCTGAAGGCGGGCGGCGTCGCGCTCGAGCTCAACGACGACGACAAAGCCGCCGCCTCGGGCGACCTCGGTTATCACTCCGGTTCGTTCGTGGTGAAGGACGCCTCGGGCACCGTCGTCGACAGCGGGAAGTACCTTGCCGTCATGCAGCGCCAGGCCGACGGCAAGTGGCTGATGATCCGCGACACCTGGAACTCGGACAGCCCGCCGCCCGCACCACCGGTTGCGGAGCCGGCCGCCGAGGCGCCCGCGACCTGATCCGAAGGGGACGCGCCCCTTCATATTCGCAAAGGGGCGCGTCCCCTTTGCGAACATGAAGGAGCGCGTCCCCTCTGTCAGAACTTCCAGAGCACGCCGAGCGAGGGAATCAGCGGCAGGGAGGGGCGCGGCTCGACGTCGAGAAACACTGGCACTTCTTCGCCGCTGTCGTCCTCGTCTTCGAGCTCGTACTCGACGCAGCAATCGTTGCTGCGCTTGGTGACGTTGCTGACCTCGAGGAAGGCGGTCAGCTCGCCTGCCGCGCCGATGTCGAAGCGTCGCGCGACCCGCAAGTCGATGCGCGCGTAGTCCGACAGGTTTTCCGCATTCCGCTTTTCAGCGGCCACGAGTGGAACGTCCTCGAGCGTCACCAGTTCGACGGCCGTCGTCGGCCAGCCGCGATGCCACGACGCGGCGAGCGAGGCTTCCCATCGCCGTCCCCGCCAGCTGAGCCCGCCGCTGGTATAGTCGCGCTGATCCCAGCTCCGGTGAAACCGTTCTCCGTCGATGCGATCGACCACGCGCGAATGCGTGTACGCGAACCAGCCCGAGAACGCATCCTTCTCGTACCGCAACGAGACTTCCGCGCCTTCGGCGAGCGACTCGTCGGGCGCGATCAGGATGCGGTCCGGTTTGAGCTCCGGAAGCACCACGAGCGTGTTCAGCAGGTTCTCGTAGCGGCCAAACGGATGTTCGTAATCCTTCCGGTAGAGCTCCGCGCGCAGGGTCACCGCATCCGTCAGGTCGTGCTCGACGCTCGCCACGAGGTGCGTCGCGCGTTGCGCCGGCTGGTACTCGACCTGGCCATCGGAAACCTGCAGCTCGTGGATGGATTGCGCCTGGTCGTAGCGGCCCCAACCCAGGCGCAGGCGCGTGTCTTCGCGCGGCTGCCACATGAGCACCGCGCGCGGGCTCCATCGCGAGCCGCCCGGGTCCGACAGCGTTTCGCGATCCCAGCGGATGCCCATGTCGGCCGCGATCGTGGCGACGGGCTCGAATCTCCAGTTCAGGTACGCCCCGACTTGCCGCCCGGAAGGCCGCAGGTGGATCTCCCGGGTCCGGGACGGTTCTGTGGGTGCGCCAGGCGTCAGGAACAGGAGCTCGAACTCGGCCTGGTCCGCGTAGTCGTAGCGGCCTTGCTGGTCGCGCCACTCGAGCCCTGCCTGGAGTAGCGAACGGGCGCCGAGCCGCCACCAGCCGTCGGCCTGGATGGCATTGATCGTGAAGCGCCGGTCGTCGGCGAGTGAGCCGCTGCCGACCCCGGGCAGGTCCGCGCTACCCGTGCGCTCGCTCTGGAGCTGCGTTTGCCCCGCAAGGACGCGCCCGCCCAGGCCGTCCGGCGCGCCGAGATCGGCGCGCAACCAGTAGTACTGGTCGCGGTACGTCGCGGCCGCCTCCTCTTCCTGGTCGCTGTCGAAGGCAAGTATCTCGTCGTTGAACACGAGTGCATTCGCCGACACCGCGAGCCAGTCGTTGAACCGGTGGCCCAGGCGGCCGTACAGGTCGTGATACTCGGGCTCGCCGAGCGGCGAATCCACCTGGTCGAAGAAGAGATCCATGTTGCCGCGACGCGCCGCGAACGCCCAATCCGTCGCGCCGTCGCCGGTGGCGCCATCGAAAGAGGCGCCGACGCTGAAGAACGAGGCCACCGCCTCGCCCTGGAACTCGCGTCCCGCGAGCCGCGGGGCGATGTCCACGACGCCGCTGCTGCGATCGCCGAATGCGACCGGAAAGCCGCCGGTGTAGATGCGGACGTCGCTGACGATCGCCGGGTCGATGCTGCTGAAGACGCCGAAGAAGTCCTTGAGGTGGTACGGGTTGTAGAGCCGAAGGTCGTCGTACCGGATCAGCGTCTCCTCGTCAGTCCCGCCGCGCAGGTGGTAGCGGCTGGTGAAGTCCTGGCCGGCGACGCCCGGAAGGCGGCCAATCGCGCGAACCGGGTCTTCCCCGATGTCCGGGAGCGATTCGAGCTCGGCGGATCCCAGCACGACCGGCGGCAACGAGGGTTCGTCTCCGAACTGGTAATGGCTCGCGCTCACGACCACCGCCTCGATCGGGGCTGGCGCGGGGCTGCGCGGAGATCCGGGCGCCGCGTGGCGCGGCGCGCGCGCAGGCGTTCGCACCAGCATCACCGTATCGCCGGGCCCGCCGGCAACGACGATGCCGTGGGGCGCGAGGATCTCGGCCAGGAGCGCGCGGGCTTCCGTCGCGCGGGGCTCCTGCTCCACCCGCATCCAGGGCTTGACCAGGTCGCTGCTGTACAGGACCTCGAACCCGTCTGCGCGCAAGCCCTCGAGCACGGCCTCGATCGGCGCGCCGCGGTAGTCCGCAGCCGCCGCTGCCGACGTGAGCGGGACCAGCAGGAACGCGAGCTTTTTCAAGGTCAGCGCGCTTCGTCAGTTCGGGACCGGACCTCCATGGTATCGCCCCGCAGCTCAAATTCGAGATCGGTCGTAGCCAGCATGGCCTCCAGCGCCTCGAGCGGCGCCAGGTGGCGGATATCGCCATGCAGGATCACGGCCGTGGCGCGTTGCTCGACGATCGGGGACTCGTAGCGCAGCCGGCGCCCGGTCTCGCGCGCGACCCACGCGATCAGCGTCGAAGCCGGCTTGCCGTCCATGTCGGGCATCGGGGCGATCGACTCGGCCCATTGCCAGGCCGGGTCGGCCGGGCCAATCGACGTGCGCGCGACGCCGCCGAGCCCGTCGACCGAAAGCTGTTCGCCCGCACGGCCGGTCAACGAGCGGCCGCCGCGGTCGAGCATCACGAGGCCTTCGCGCACGCGCAGGCGCAGCGCAGCACCGTCCACCTGCAGTTCGAACTGCGTGCCGACGTCGCGCGCCGTGCCGGCCGGAGTTACGACCTCGATGCGTGCCGCGGCCGGACGCTCGCCGCTGTCGACATAGATGGTGCCGGCCTGCACGTACAGCCGCCCGGGTGCATCGAGCATCAACCGGGTCTGCCCCGCCACGCGCAGCGATTCGCCGCCGGCGAGGGTCAACGCCATGCGGCCCGCGGCCTGGGTCCGCAGGCGGGCACCCGCCGGCAGGCGGGTGTGCGGCGCGGTGAGAGGCTGCCAGCCGCTTCCCGTGTCGACTTCTGCCTCGCCCACGACACGCGCGACCGTCGCGAGGCCGCCAGGCTGCACTCCGGGCGGCGCCCAACGCAGCACCACGGCGATTGATAACAGGAATGTGGCGGCGGCCGCCCCCCAGAGCATCCAGGCGCGCCTGCGACCCTGCACTTTCTCGCGGAAGCTCGCATGCGCGGCGAGAAAAACCTGTCGGTAGGCGTCTTCCGGCGGCTCGGCCCGGCGGCCGGCACCCTGGATCAGCGTCTCGACGATGTCAGCGTCCCGTTTCATGGTTCCCTCAGAAGATTCCCGCGATCGCCTCGCGAAACGATTCGCGCGCGCGCGTCAGCAGCGATTCGGTCGCCTTCTCGCCGAGCGCCAGGCGCCCCGCAATTTCGCGGACCGACAACCCGTCGATGTACTTCAATTCGAGCGCCTCTCCGTAACGACCCGGCAGGGCGTCGAGAGTGGCCTCTACGAGCCGGTGGACCTGCTCGCGCATCGCGCCGGCTTCGGGCTCGTCCGCCTCCGGCGCCGCGAAAGACTCGAGGATGGCGCGCGCATCCGGCTGGTCTTCCAGCAGCACCACGCGGCTGCCGCTGCGGCTGTTGTGCCGGTAGTGGTCCGCGACCACGTTGCGGCAGATCTGGCAGAACCAGGTGTACAGCGCCGCCTCGCCACGGTACGTGTCCAGCCGCTCGATCGCCTTGCAGAACGTCTGCTGCACGATGTCCCGCGCGGCGTCCGGATCCCGCGGCACCCGCGCCAGCGCGAAGCGGTACAGGCGCGGGAAAAAGCGATCGAACAGGTCGCGGAATGCGGCTTCGTCCCCGCCCAGGATGCGGCGGGCCAGCGCCCGGTCCAGGTGAACGAGCTCGGCCATTGAGGGATTAGACGCCGTTCATGGGGGCAATCCTTCGGCTTGCGAAGGATTTTCGTCGGGCAGGCTCGAGCCGGATCCTCCCGCGATGGAGGACTAGAAGGGGACGCTCCCGTGAAGGTGCGCGTCCCCTTCGCGGGTCATTCTTCGAGCCGTCGGTCTTTCCAGTTCCACCACTTCAGGAGCTCGGGCTTCGGCTCCGGCGTGCGCGCGGCGTAGGCCGCGCAGCGGAACGTGTACAGGAGGCAAGGTTCCTGTTCGTGTCCGGTGATTTTCTGGAGTCGTTGGAAGAGTTGTTCTGGATTCGAGTCGGCGAGGTCTCTGATCGAGTGGATTCCCAGGTGCCTGAGATCGGCGGCAATTCCGGGGCCGATCCCGGGCAACGTGGTCAGCTCGTCGTGCATGGGCAGGGTCCTCCTACGGCGTGTCCACGCTTCCAGATTACACTCCCCGGAATCTCGCGAGGCAAGCACGAAAAAGCGGCGGGAGCTCGCGCTCCCGCCACACGGCGCAAAAGGCCTCTACTTCTCGATGCTTGCGTTCGCGTCGACCGACGCGCCGGCCTGCCCGGAGGCCTGGCCGTCACCGGTCGCAGCGAGGGCGCCGTCAGCCTTCGCGTCGCCGCCGGCTTTCGCCTGCGGCTGGGCCGGCGCTTCCCTGGCGGCCGGCTCGACCGGCTTCGCATTCCGGCGCGCTTCGCGCTGGGCTCGACGCGGCTTCGTGGCGGGTTTCCGCGCAGGCTCGTCCGCAACGCTGTCCGTCGCGTCCGCGCCAGCCTCACCGGCGACCTCGCCGCCCGCCGAGACGGCAGTGCCCAGATTGGCGGCCGTCCCAGTCGAGGCATCGATCGCTCCCGATGCCGCCGCCTCGGCCTCGCCGGTCGCAGACGTGAGCTGCGCACGCGAGTTCTCCGCAGTGCCCTTCGCGTGCTCCGTCACGCGCGAGCCGGTTTCACGCACGCGCCCGAGCGCATCGGTGCTGCCATGCAGCGAGCCGTTCAGCGCGCCATTCGCCGTCGCACCGGCATTCCCCAGGCCGCTCGCGAGCGAGCCGCCGAGGCCCCCGGATGCGCCGCCGCCCAGGACCTGGGCGTTGGCACTGCCACTCGCGGCCAGCACAGTGGCCACGGCGGCTCCTGTCAGGAAGTTTCGAAGTTTCATGGTCTTGCTCCTCTCGCCGCGGCCGATCCGCGGTTCTCAGTAGCAAGTACGTTCGAGCGTGTCCCTTTAGTCCCGGCGTCCGGGGTGCAAATCCGTCCCGACCAGCCCTTTACCATAAGACGGATCAGTGCCGTTGTTGCCGATATCCACTGCGGAGGATTCCAGCGCCGCGAGCGCCTCGCGCGCACTGGAGGGATCCGGCGCTAGAAGGGAGCGCGCCAGCAGGCCCGCGACGATCGGCGTCGCGAAGGAGGTTCCGCGCATCTCGTCGAATCCGCCGCCGACTGCCGCAGCCTCGAAGCCTGCGCCGGCCGCGGCAAAATCCACCTGCTCTCCCCGGCAGGCTTCGGGGAGCACACGGCGATTGCCGTCGACGCCGGTCACGCCGACGACGTCCGGGTACGCTGCCGGGTAGAGCGGCGGCGCAGTCGGTCCGTCGTTGCCGACAGCGGCAACGAGCAGGAAGCCGCGCGCCGTCATCGCGCGCACGAGACCCGTGAGCAGCACGCTCTTCGCGCCGACGAGGCTGATGTTCACGACCGGTACTTTCTCCCGTGCCATCCAGTCGAGCGCGACGGCGAGCAGCGAGAGCGAGCCGCCGCCGTGGCCGCAAAAGATGTCGGATGCATGCAGAGTCGCACCCGGGATCACGCTTTCAAAGTTCTCGCCCTGGCCGACGAGAAGCGATGCGACCGCCGTGCCGTGCGCCGCGGGAAAGAGCGCGCCATCGCAGCCCTGGCGCACGATCGTGACGCCCGCCAGGACGGGATGCGCGCCATCGACGCCGCTGTCGATCAAGCCGATCCGGGCTCCGGCCGTAGACGGCGCCGTGTCAACTGCGGGTGCCGGTGGAATGCCGGTCGTGGCCTTGCCCTGCGGGCCTGAGCCCATGTAGAGGTGATTGAAGTCATATTGTCCCTGCGGGTCGAGCTCGCGCAGCTTCTTCAGTGCGCGCCGTGTCGACAATCCGTCGGGCGCCTGCAATACGACGAGAGTCAGCCCGAGGCCCCACAGATTCTCAGTGCGCAGCACGCTGAAGCCGGCGCCGCGGGCGCGATCGAGCGCCTCGTCGGATGGCGACAGCGCGCCGACCTGACGTCGCAGGATTGGCTGGCCGTCGGGATCCGCTTCGACGGTCCCGCGCTCGCGGCGCAGCAGTTCCCGTACCTGCAGCTTGCGTGCATCCGCGAGCGCCGACGTCGCCGTGCGCAGGGTTTCCGTGACGGGTTCGGTGACGGGGGGCAGGCGCGGAAGTGGCGTGCCCGGCAGGGTCACCTGCGCGATGGCGGCCGCGGCGGCGCCCGCGGCGATGACGACTCCGACGATCCTGAACAGCCGGTTCATGCCTGCTCCTCGGCCGGCCCGCCACCCGAGGATGCTAGCATCCGGCGTCCGGGCCCCTGTCAGTAAACGCTTCACGCTTTCAGTTTCTTCCCGCGGGAAGAAACGAGCCTCGCCAGACGTAGGACTGCATGAGCACGACATCGCCCGACGACGCGATTCGCGGGGAGCTGGCCGGCCTGCTGCCGCGGCTTCGTCGCTTCGCGCGGGTGATCACCCGTAACGTCGCGGACGCGGACGACCTCGTGCAGGTGGCGGTGGAAAAGGCGCTCGCCCGAGCGACGCAATGGCGCCCCGGTTCGCGGCTCGACAGCTGGATGTTCGGCATCATGAAAAACGCCTGGATCGACGAAGTGCGCGCGCGCCGCCGGCGCGAGCGGGTGCACGCGCCGGAAGAGGCGGGCTTCGCCGTTGGCGATGCTTCGGCGGCCGCGCGCGAGATCGCGCTCTCCGTGGAGGCCGCGATGACTCGCCTGCCGGAAGAACAGCGCATGGCAGTCGCGCTGGTTTTGGTCGAGGGCCTTTCTTACCGTGATGCGGCCGAATCGCTCGGCGTCCCGATCGGCACGCTGACCAGCCGCCTCGCGCGCGGCCGCGAGGCCTTGCAGGCGTTGCTCGGCGACAACGGGAGCCCGTCATGAAATTCACCGATGAAATGCTCATGGCCTATGCGGACGGCGAGCTCGAGGCCGCCGCACGCGCTGAAATCGAAGAAGCCGTGGCGCGTGATCCTGTGCTCGCTCGCGCCGTCGAGCGCCATCGCGTGATGGCCGAGCGCGTTCGCGGCGCTTACGGGGACGTACTCGACGAGCCGCTGCCGGAACGGCTCGCGGCCCTCGTGGAAAAACCCGAGGCCGCGCCTGTCGCCGACCTCGCCACGCGGCGCGGTGAGCGCACCACACGCACCGGCGGCTGGCGCCTGCCCGCCTGGGCCGCTGCCGCAGCATCGCTCGCCGTGGGCTTTTTCGTCGGTGTTTTCGTCGCGCGCGAGCCGGCTGCGCCGTACGCCGAAAGCGGCGGCGACCTCGTCGCACGCGGCGCACTGGATGTCGCCTTGACGTCGCAGCTCGCGACCGCGGGCGGCAGCCACGGCGTGCACGTCGGCATCAGCTTCCGCGACCGCGACGGCGGCTACTGCCGGACTTTCCAACTGCAACGCGGGGCCTCCGTCGCCGGGCTCGCCTGCCGCCACGGGGAGGCCTGGAAGCTCGAAGTGCTCGCGGCCGCAGCTCACGTGGACGGCGAGCTGCGTACTGCATCGGCAATTCCCCTGCCCGTGTTGCAGGCCGTCGATGCCGCGATCGACGGCGAGCCTCTGGATGCGGCAGCGGAGGCCGCGGCACGCGACGCGGGTTGGCGAAACACGCGAAACGTGGCTGAATGACGCGCATGCGTCGACTCGGAATTCTCGCGGCGTGGCTGCTCGCCGCCTGCGCCCCCCTTCGCGCGCCGGACACCACTGCGCCGGCGCCGCCGGCCGCCGCACCTGCATCCGCGCCGTTGGCAGCACGATCCACCGCGGGCGTTGCAGCGGCCAACCCTCACGCCGTGGACGCCGGTGTCGAAATTCTCGCCGCGGGCGGCAGCGCCGCCGACGCGGCCGTCGCGATCCAGGCGATGCTGGGTCTGGTCGAGCCTCAGAGCTCCGGCATCGGCGGCGGCGGTTTCATGCTTTTCTACGACGCCTCGACCGGACGGGTCACGGCATTCGACGGGCGCGAGGCCGCACCCGCCGGCGCGACGGCCGGCATGTTCCTCGATGCCGAAGGCGAGCCACTCTCGTACCGCGACGCGGTGCTTTCCGGGCGCTCGACCGGCGTGCCCGGCGCCATCGCGATGCTCGGCGCGGTGCACGCGCGCCACGGCGCGCTTCCCTGGGCGCAACTCTTCGAGCCTGCCATCCGCGCGGCGCGTGACGGCGTGCCGGTGCCGAAGCGCATGGCGCGATTCATCAATGCCGACGCTGCGCAATCGAAGGAACCGGACGTGCGCGCGATCTTCTCGCGCACCGACGGCACGCCACTGCAGGCAGGCGATTCGTACCGGAACCCGGCGTACGCGGAAACGCTCGGGCGGATCGCGAGCCGGGGGCCGCGGGCGCTCCTCGAGCCGCCGCTGCGCGATGCGATCATCGCGCGCACGCATGCCGAGCCACGTGCCGGCACGCTCGAGGCCTCCGACTTCGACGCTTACCAGCCGCGCATTGCCGACCCCGTCTGCCGGCCGTATCTCGTGTACGTCGTATGCGTGCCGCCGCCGCCTTCGTCCGGCGTCGTGCTGCTCGGGATGCTCGGCATCCTCGACCGCACCGACATCGCAACGCGCGGTCCGGCTGACCCCGAATCCTGGTACCTGTTCGCGATGGCGAGCCGGCTGATGTACGCCGACCGGGACCAGTGGATCGCGGATCCCGCGTTCGTGCCGGTGCCGGTCGAGGGACTGCTCGACGCCGGTTATATCGGGCGTCGAGCGGCGTTGATCGGCGCCGTACCAGGCCCCGCCCCTGCTGCCGGCGTCCCGGCGCCGATTCAACGCGGGGCAGATGCGACGATCGAGGCTGCCGGCACTTCCCATTTCGTGGTGGTTGATGGCGAAGGCAACATCGCCTCGATGACGACGACCGTCGAGTCGCTGTTCGGCTCGGGCCGCGCGGTCGGCGGCTTCATGCTGAACAACCAGCTCACGGACTTCTCGTTCCGGCCGGCCGCCGAGGGCGCGCCGGTCGCGAACGCCGTCGCAGGCGGCAAGCGGCCCCGCTCGTCGATGGCGCCGGTGATCGTGCTCGACGCCTCGCGGCGACCCGTCGCCGCACTCGGCTCGCCGGGCGGCTCGTCAATCCTCGCCTACAACGCGAAGGCGCTCGTGGGCCTGCTCGCCTGGAAGCTGCCGCTGCAACAGGCCATCGACCTGCCGAACGTGATCGCGCGCGGCGACGAATACTACGGCGAGGTCGCGAAGCTCCCGCCGGGCGTCGCCGACGCGCTCGCGGCGCGCGGCGTCGTCGTCAAGTCCGGCCGCGGCGAGGAATCGGGGCTGCAGGGCCTCGTCATCCATGCCGACGGCAGCGCGACCGGCGCCGCCGACCCGCGCCGCGAGGGCGTCTGGAAAGCTCTCCCGTAGCGGCACCAAAGGGGACGCTCACCTTTAGCTGGAGGTGACCGTCCCCTCTTACGTTGTCGATAGCAGCGCCAGCGATTCTTCCTGCGCCGAGTAGCGCTTGCCGGCCTTCGGGTGCTGGCGCAGATAGCCGCCGTCCCCGTCCATGATCCAGCTCTGGCAGTTGTCCTCGAGGCAGGGCTTCAGGCCCTCCTTGATGACGCGGCGCCGGAGCCGCTCGTCCAGTACCGGGAAGGCAAGCTCGATGCGGCGGAAGAAGTTCCGGTCCATCCAGTCGGCGGAAGACAGCCACACGTCGTCGGCGCCGTCGTTCCGGAACCAGAACACGCGCGTGTGCTCGAGGAAGCGGCCGACGATCGAGCGCACGCGGATGTTCTCCGAAAGCCCCGCGACGCCGGGCTTCAACGCGCAGACGCCGCGCACGATGAGGTCCACCTTCACGCCCGCCTTCGACGCCGCGTACAGCTCGTCGATGATCCCGGGCTCGAGCAGCGCATTCATCTTGGCGACGATCCGCGCCTGGCGTCCCTCGATCGCGATGCGTGCCTCGTTCCGGATCGCCTCCACCACGCGCTTGTGCAGCGTGAACGGCGACTGCCAGACGTGCTTCAGGCGGCCCGCGCGCCCGAGGCCCGTCAGCTGCTTGAACACCTCGTTCACGTCGCTGCAGATCCCCTCGTCCGCGGTCAGGAGCCCGAAGTCGGTGTACTGGCGTGCAGTCGCCGAGTGGTAATTTCCCGTGCCGAGGTGCGCGTAGCGCTTGAGGACCGCGCCCTCGGGGCCCGGCTCGCGGCGCACGATCAGCGCCATCTTCGCGTGCGTCTTGTGGCC
>Ga0209486_10000307_pt1 | contig 22715 bp, 16 predicted proteins | sample NCCompost_FD_187518 | JGI IMG/M metagenome (GOLD analysis project Ga0209486, IMG submission 187518) | Agricultural soil microbial communities from Utah to study Nitrogen management - NC Compost (SPAdes) (version 2) | ecosystem: Environmental > Terrestrial > Soil > Agricultural land | place...
GTTGATGCTGAACTGGCGCGAGTAACGTCGTTCGCCGTTTGCGCGGCGTTGCGGCGCTTTGGATTGTTTGATCTCCACAGCGCAGGAGCAGTCCAGCCACAAACCGGCGCGGGCGTTTTAATTATTGGCCCGTCGGGAAGCGGCAAGTCCACGCTGACGTTTCAACTTGCGAGCGCCGGATGGTCGTATCTTTCAGACGACGAGGTGTTGTTGAGTTCGCAGGACGGAGTGGTTGAGGCGCGCGGGTTTCGAAGTTTCTTTGCGATGCGCGAGACTGCGGGTGCAGGATTTAGAAATGTGTTTGAACCGGCGGGTGTTTTTGCGTCGGGGTTAGTAACGCAGGTAGTACCACGTTGGATGCTGTTCACGACGGTGAGTGGCGAAAAGGAGTCGCGCTTCGTTGAGTTGTCGCAAGCGGAAACGATGAGTCGACTGATTCGCGCATGTCCCTGGGCCACTTACGACACGACCGTTGCAGGCGCGAACCTTGAACTTCTTTCGCGGCTCGCACGTCAGGTAAAAGCGTTCGCTGTGGCCGCTGGTACCGACTTACTCGAACCTGCGCGCGCCGCGGAGTTATTGAGCCGTCATTTAAAATCAAACTAATGCAGACTGACACCACGTTCAGCAACGATTATGGTCCACAGCGGCTGAGTGTGGAACTGGCCAATATCTGCAATCTGCATTGTAGTTACTGCCTCCGCTCTGAAGATAATCTTTATAGCTCGCGGGCTGAATTCCTTCCGGTTGAACTGTTGCGACGTGTGATCGGCGAAGCTCGCGACGTCGTAAACGCGACGAAGATTATTTTCACCGGCGGCGAACCGACGCTTCATCCGCAGTTCGCAGCGGCTATCGAAACTATTTCCGCAGCGAATATGACGGTTAGCTTTGTTACGAACGGCTGGCACTTCGAACGCGTCTGGCCCGCGCTCGCGGCAAATCGCCCGTCGATCTCGCACGTGGCGTTCAGTCTTGACGGTATCACGCGAGAGAGTCACGACGGTTGGCGCGGCCAGGGTTCGTTCGATCGTCTTGTGCGCGCGTTTTCGCGTTGTTACATGTCGCAGATGCCTTTTGCGATCAAGGTCACGGTCCGGCGCGATCTCATGGACCAACTCGAACAGATCGCGATGTTTGCGGCGAGAATGGGCGCTGCGGCATTGAACTTCGCCCACGTGATGCCCACTTCAACCGCGCTGGCAGACGAGGCCGCACTGGGTCTCGATGAGCGGCGCATGGTGGAGGAGGAGGTCGCGATTCTGGCCCGTATCTTCAAGATGAACATCGCAGTCGACGTCGGTTACTACAATATCGACGAAGACCGCGCGCCGTGTTCGCCGTTGGCCGGTACGAGCATGAATGTTGATTATCGTGGACGTTTGTCGCTCTGCTGCAATCTCTCCGGTTTTCGCGGCGCAGCGGAGGAGACGGATGTCGTCGCCGATTTGAATGTCGAGTCGTTTGCGTCTGCGTTCGCGAAACTGAAGGAAGTCGCGACTGCGCAGTTGAAAAAGCGTAGAGAGGCGCTGGCCGCGTTGCGTGCGCAAGGTGTCACGCCGGATCTTTTCACCGGCTCGCCGTGTCTGTTTTGTCTGCAAAGCTTCGGCAAGACGCCATGGCATCGCTCAACGGAACCCGAACTGGTATCGATCCGTGCACGACTTAACGATTGATCCGGGCTGGCTGCCTGTGGATGCGGTCGTCGTCGATGGACGTCCGGGTCTGTTGTGGATGCAGATGGCGGACGTGACTTTCACGGAACCGTTTTTTCAGCAGACTGTCGATCGGGTTCGCACTGAACACCCCAACCGCCCTGAACGATTCACGGAATTCGACGCGCTCTTGCAACTGGACCAGAGTCTGCCGCGCGTCGAGCCCGCCGGATTCATCTTCCATTCCTCCCGTTGCGGTTCGACGTTGCTCGCAAACGCTTGCCGGTGTGTAAACCATTCAATCGTTCTTTCTGAACCAAACCCGGTCGACAAACTCATCGCGAGGTTCATCACCGATGCGAATGACCGCGTCAAAGAGACGCTGTATTCAGTATTGCTTCGCGCGGTTGTAAATACGTTGGGCCAACGTGAACGCGGCGAGCAACAGGTCTTCATCAAGTTTGCGTGTTGCGGCGTCTCGCAACTCGAACGTATCAGGCGCATCTGGCCGGAGGTTCCGTGGATCTTTCTTTACCGCGATCCGATCGAAACGATCGTTTCGAACGTGTCGGACCCGCCCGCGTGGCTGCTCGATGAGGACTATCGCATTCTCGCGCACATCACCGGCACGTCGCCTGCGCAGGTGGCGGAGATGCCGCTTGAAGAACTTTGCGCGCGCAGTATCGGCAGTTTCTTTTCCACGGCTCACACGCTTGCGAACGACAACAGCATGTTGCTTAATTACAATCAACTGTCTTTACCTGTGATATGTAACGTGTTGCGTTTCTTTGGCGTCGAACCAACGGCTGCTGAAATAGATGTTATTAACAACCGCGGCCGTTTCTATTCTAAAAATACGGAAGACCAGCCATTTGTCTCTGATACCGAGATTAAACGGCAACATGCTTCAGAAGTCGTTCGCGACACCGCCGAACGATGGGCCAACGGGCCATATTCATTACTCGAACTAAAAAGATCATGAACCTAACACCTGGTAAACATGTCGTAGTTACTGATTTCGATGGCGGAGAGGGAATCCTTGTCGACCTGAATACGAAGAAGTATTTCCAACTGAATGAAACGGCGATGGTCGTCTGGAAGGGTCTCGAACAAGGCAAGTCCGTGGGCGAGATTGCGGACGATATTACGGGCAAGTATGAGATTGCGCTGGCCAACGCGACCCGCAGCGTGGAACGAATAGTTGATAACTTCCGAACCTACAAACTTCTCAGCGCCGAATGAGCGTAGCCTGATTGTTAAATACGCCGTTCTCACAGCGGCGATCTTCTTGCCACTGATCTGGGCGTTCGCATCTGTGCGCAATCTGTATCCTATCGCGGCCTGGAACGTGATGATGGCCGGTGGCGATCTCGAACGCGGGCGTAGTTACTGCATCCTGCGCGGCGAAACAGTTTCTGGTGAGACTGTCGAGGTTTACGCGATCGAACTCACCAACGGTTTGTATAGCCGCACCTGGACCATGGTGAATGCGACTATCGCTAACCAAAGCTTTCGCCTCGAATCGATTCATCCCGAGAACACACAACTTATCAACGATGCTGGAGGAGTCGAAAACCTCCCTCCCGGCGTACGCATACCTGATCTTCTCGAAACCTGGGGACGTCTCTACAACGATCGCCTGCCTGCCTCTTCCCCGCAACGTCTGAAAGCGATCCGGCTCGACATGTACCGTTGGGAAGGCGGCACGTACTCCAACTACGACAACTTCATCGAATCGTGGCGCAAGGAATTCGAGAAAGGGTGACGGGGAGAAGGGGAGACGCGGCGACGCGGGGAAGGAAAGACTCCGTGTCGCCGTTTCCCCGTGTCTCCGCTTCACCCCTTCCCCATGTCTTCGTGCCGGTTCCGAAGAGCGCCTTCGCCCTGGGCGTTCTGCGTTCGATCGTTCACGGCACGTTTCTCATCTCGGTCCTCGCTACTTCCTTTTCCGCCCTCGGAACGCTGCCCGTAACGATCATGCGCCCTACGGGTGTGATGAAATTCCTGCCGTGGAGTTTCTACTATCAACTCCTACACCCATCCGGCATGCTTGTTCTGAAAACTGCGATGGTGATCTCGCTGACCCTGAGCACCGCCGGATTTCTCACTTCCATATCAACGAAGACTTCCTTCCTCCTCATTCTCTTTTACCAGGGTCTGCTTCGCAGCTTCGGCCACTTCAATCACGATGAAATGCTCGGCGTCTACTGTTTGGCAGTCCTGGCGTTTACACCTTGCGGCGATGATTTTTCATTGGACCACTGGCTGCGGCGCACAGAAAAAAGGCGTCCACTGTGGGCGTATGCCTATCCGATTCTGCTGATGCAATTATTGATGGCGTGGACTTACTTCAGCTCCGCCCTGATCAAGCTGCGAGTAGCGGGACTAAAGTATCTCAGCGTCGACAATCTACCTGCACTCGCGATCTTCCACTCGCTCGACAATCTTCACGACACGCATTTCAAACTGGCGTTCTCGTTGCCGCAGATTCGTTCCGTTCTACCGTACGCAGTTGGGTTGGTTCTGCTATGGGAACTGCTCTTTCCACTGTCTGTTTTCTGGCGACGTCCGCGCTGGCTGTTCCTCGCCGTGGGCGTGGTGTTTCACCTCTCGACGCTGTTCGTAATGAACATCTTTTTTCCTCATCAACTGGTGCTTTATTTGATGTTCGTCGACTGGGACGCGCTCGCACGCCGATTCACTGTACCTTCCCGTACCGTCCAGCCAACTCCCTGAAACCAAAGGAGATATTCAGCAAACACCGTAAAACCCCGGGCCGTCCTTTAGGTTAAATTTCGTTGACTGCATTCAAATAAGCATGTTAGGGTTTCACGCCGCACTGAACATCGTGGGCCCACCGAAAAAGGAGATAGATGCATGGCAAAAGCATTTCGCGTTTCCCTCGTGTGCGCCGGCCTTGTAGCGATGATGCTGGGTGTCTCGCAGATCGCCGCAGCACAATTGATCATTTCTGAATTCCGTGTTCGTGGTCCAAATGGAGCGAACGACGAGTTTATTGAAATCTACAACAACAGCGGAGCCGACCATACCGTCACAGGTGGCGGAACCGGTTATGCCGTGGCGGCTTCGAACGGAGTAGCTCGTTGCGTTATTCCGAACGGTACGGTCATCCCCAACAGAGGTCACTATCTTTGCGTAAACAGCGTTGGATACAGCCTTGCTTCATATCCCGCTGGTAACGGCACCACTGCCACCGGCGATGCCACCTATACGACTGACATTCCCGATAACGCAGGTATCGCGATCTTCAATACCAGCGTTGCGGCCAACTTCGTACTCGCAAACCGGTTGGACGCCGTTGGGTCAACCTCGGAAGCGAATACGCTTTACAAAGAAGGTACTGGCTATCCGGCACTCACACCTTTCTCAATCGACTATTCCTTTTATCGCGACGACTGTGGTAAATCAGGTTCCATTACCACCTTTGGTGCTTGTCCGATCTCTACCCCTAAAGATACGAACAACAACGCGGCTGACTTTGTCTTCGTCGACACGAATGGTACGTCGGCGGGCGCTGGACAGCGTCTTGGCGCACCCGGACCGGAGAATCTGAGCTCACCGATTCAGCGTAACGCATCGTTTGCGGTAAACCTGCTTGACATCTGCGTCGGCGCAGCATCGCCGCCGAACCGCGTTCGTGACTTCACGTCGGATCCGGCCAACAACTCCACCTTCGGAACGTTGGACATTCGACGAAGCGTCACGAATAACACCGGAGGCAACGTAACGCGCATGCGTTGGCGCGTGATCGATCTCACGACATTCCCAGCGCCGAGTGGCATTGCCGACTTGCGGCCACGAACTTCTACGGCCGTCGTCGTTACTGTCGATCGTCCGCCGTGCGGCAGCGGTACGAGCAACGTCACCGTTCAGGGAACGACCCTCGAGCAACCGCCGTCACAGCCGAATGGTGGTGGTTTCAACTCATCGATGTCCTCGGGAACAGTAACCCTGGCGACGCCGCTCGCTAATGGCGCCACCCTCGATGTGCGTTTCCTGCTTGGCCTTCAACAAACGGGAAGTTTCAAGTTCTATATCAACGTCGAAGCATTGCCGTAGACCTAACAAGCAATTGATTTTTCGAAAGGGAGAGGTTCGCCTCTCCCTTTTGTTTTATTCGAGCGAGATCGTGGCGAGTTGGGGATCGAAGCGTTCGTTTGAAGGAAACCTGTAAGTCGCCACGTATTCGGGCGGTGTTGTTTCGAGGATCGGCTGTCCTTCGGCCTCAAGCCACGCGTGTCCTGTCACCGTTCCGGACCTGTCGTTTCGCACGCCAAAAATGATGCGCGTCGGCGTTCCGCTTCGTGCGAGATAACGGTGCAGCACCGCCGCGCGTTTCCAGCAGATCGGCTTAAACACCCAAACATCTGTCGACAGTAAAAGATCAATCGCGCGAGCGAATCGTTCCCAAGCGTTTGGATCTGTCAACACAGGTCGATCGGACTGGCGTCCCGCGACGATTTCGAGGGCACGCGGCAACGAATATCGGCGCGCCGCGATCGACAGGACCAAGACCCACCACGCCATGCGGCACAACAGCAACGCTTCGCCCGGATGGAACACGATTTTGCGCGTCGCGCGATAGATTAGAGCTGTAGTTTTTCTCAATCTAAACGTTGTCAGTGACAATCCGTTCTTTCATTTCAATCCGTGTTACCGAATTCTAGCTCATTTGAGTTTTCACATCTAAACGGATAGTCTTAATCGTCATAAGCCTTAATAAATTCCGCAAGTTAACCGAAAGAAGGCCCATCACTGACCGGCGCCTTCACTCGAATAAGGAGGGTCTGTGGCGGTTATTCGTCCTTTTCGCGCATTGCGTCCACCGGCCGAGCGCGCCCAGGCGGTTGCGAGTGTGCCATACGACGTGGTCAACACCGATGAGGCGCGCGCACTCGCGAGGGGAAATGAGCTGAGCTTTCTTCACGTATCGCGTCCGGAGATCGATCTACCTGCCGGCACTGATATCTACAGTGAGGCCGTCTATCGCAAAGCAGTCGAGAACTTCGAAAAACTGATCGCGACTTGCCCACTCGAAAAAGAAGCGGAACCAAGTCTGTATGTTTACAGCTTGACCATGGGCGGCCACCAGCAGGTCGGAATTGTTGGCTGTTGCTCGATCGATGAGTACGACAACGACACGATCCGCAAACATGAACGCACTCGCCCTGACAAGGAAGACGATCGCACGCGCCACATGTTGATGTTGCGCGCCCAAACTGGTCCTGTGTTCCTGACTTACCGCACGCGGCGCGAGATCGATGAGCAAGTCTCGGCAGCGATGAGTGCTTCACCGTTGTTCGACATCACTGCCGAAGACGGTATTCGTCACACGATCTGGCGACTCGCGGAAACGGAAAGTTTAGTCGACAGTTTTCGCTCAGTTCCGTTGCTCTACATCGCCGACGGTCATCATCGCGCCGCCAGCGCAAGCCGCGCGCGTGCCGAGTTGCGAGATCAGAGTTTCAAACATACCGGAGAGGAAGACTACAACTATTTCCTCACCGTGATCTTCCCGGATTCGCAACTACAAATACTCGCTTACAACCGCGTCGTTCGCGATCTCAACGGCCTGTCGAAAGAAGAGTTTCTCGATGCGATTCGCCGCTCGTTCACCATCGACGAAAATGCCGACCCCGCGCCGAAGCAGCGTGGTCGATGGAGCATGTATCTTGACGACAAGTGGTACGGGCTGGAGCTTTCGCCCGAAACGACGCTGCCCGATGGTGTGGTCCAAACTCTCGACGTTAGTGTTCTCCAGGACCGTCTGCTCGATCCTGTGCTCGGAATCAAAGACGTTCGCACCGACAAGCGGATCGATTTCGTTGGTGGACTGCGCGGCACGAGCGAGCTCCAGCGTTTGGTTGATGAGGGCAAAGCCGCGGTAGCGTTTTCGCTTCATCCAACAACGGTCGATGAGCTGTTGATGGTCTCTGATGCGAACCAGATAATGCCACCGAAGTCGACGTGGTTTGAACCGAAGTTAAGAGATGGTCTGTTAATACATACGATATGAAGGTACTAGTCGCTGACAAGTTTGAACAATCGGGAATCGATGGGTTGCAGGGCCTGGGTTGCGACATCTCCTATCAACCCGATTTGAAAGACGACGCGCTTACTGAAGCGATCCGCCAAGTGTCACCTGACGTGCTCGTTGTGCGCGGCACGAAAGTGACAGAGCCGATGCTCGAGGCTGGACCAATAAAGCTGGTGGTCCGCGCGGGTGCTGGCTATAACACGATCGACGTTGCCGCCGCGTCAAAACGCGGCATTTACGTTTCGAATTGTCCCGGCAAGAATTCGATCGCCGTCGCCGAGCTTGCTTTTGCTCTTATTCTCGCACTCGACCGCCGCATTGCGGACAACGTCGTCACCTTGCGACAAGGCGTTTGGAACAAGAAAGAGTTTTCGAAAGCGCGTGGGCTATATGGGCGGACGCTCGGGTTGATCGGGGTCGGGAAGATCGGCCAGGAGATGATTCCGCGTGCGCGCGCGTTTGGCATGCCTGTAGTTGCCTGGAGCAGGAGTCTGACGGGCGAGCGCGCTGCGAAGCTTGGTGTCGAGCTCATGTCATCGCCGCAGGCGGTTGCGGCCGCAGCGGATGTTGTGAGCGTTCATCTTGCGCTCAAGCCTGAGACGCGAAACCTGATCAACGCCGAGTTTTTTGACGCAATGCGCGAAGGCGCATACTTCATCAACACCGCGCGTGGCGAAGTGGTGGACCAGCAGGCGTTGATTAACGCGATCAGGAATCGCGGCATTCGTGCGGGTCTCGACGTGTACGCGCTCGAGCCAACTAGCGGCGCCGGTGAGTTTCAGGATGAGATCGCGAAGGAAGCAGGACTTTACGGAACGCACCACATCGGCGCGTCGACGGATCAGGCGCAGGAGGCGATCGCGGCTGAGACTGTGCGCATCGTCGCAGACTTCAAGAGCACCGGGAAAGTTCCGAATGTAGTGAACCTGGCCCAACAAACGCCAGCGACTCACCGGCTCGTAGTTCGACATCTCGATCGACCCGGTGTGCTTGCGGGCGTGCTTGATGCGCTCAAAGCAGAACAGATCAACGTTCAGGAGATGGAAAACATCGTCTTTGAAGGCGCCGCGGCGGCGGTCGCTCGCATCAATCTCGACAATGCGCCGTCACAGGAAAGTTTGCGACAACTCGAGGCAAGTAGCCATGACATTATCGAACTCGATTTACTGAAGTTGGTATGAACACAACCCTCATCACGGGAGCCTCATCCGGCATCGGTGCCGCCTTCGCCAGAAAACTCGCCGCTCGCGGAAGAAACGTCCTGCTTGTCGCGCGCTCTGAAGACAAACTCATCACGATGTGCAACGAGCTGGGGCGAGTCAGTGGTGTGCGCGCGCACTATATCACGATGGATCTGCTTCGACCCGACGCAGCGCGTGAACTATTTGAAGAGACGCAACGGCGCGAGTTGGTTGTCGACATGCTCGTGAACAATGCGGGTTTCGGATCGATGGGCGAGTTTGTCGACCTCGATATCGCGCGCGAGCTGGAGATGATTGATTTGAATGTGAAGTCGCTGGTTGAACTGACGTACCGGTTTCTGAAGCCCATGCGGGAACGGAAACAGGGCGCGATCATCAATGTCGCTTCGACGGCGGGGTTTCAGCCCGTGCCGTACATGACGACTTATGCGGCGACGAAGGCTTTCGTCTTGTCGTTTTCGGAAGCGTTGTGGGAGGAAAATCGGGCGCATGGTGTACATGTGATGGCGCTGTGTCCTGGTGTGACTGAGACCAATTTCTTTGCTGCGTCGAAGATGGATCGGCCGCCGATGCGCTCGATCCAAACGCCGGAGGAAGTGGTTGATACAGCGTTGCGCGGATTACGCCATCAAAAGCCGAGCATCATTTCGGGTTGGACCAACTGGTTCGCCGTCGAAGCTGAGCGCTTCGTTCCGCGTTCGTTAGTAACCAAGATCGCGGGTAAAGCGCTGCGGTCGCAGTTGGAAGACTAAACACGGGTTTTTGGAGGAAGTAAATGACTGAGAGGATCTTCAATTTTAGTGCTGGACCGGCGGTGTTGCCGGTGCCGGTTTTGGAAGAGGCGCAACGTGAGCTACTGAGCTTGCCCGGCGTCGGCATGTCGGTGATGGAAATCAGTCACCGCTCGAAGACGTTCGACGAAATCATCGGTCGCGCGGAAAACGGCCTGCGCGAACTGCTCAGCATCCCCGACAACTATCGCATTCTCTTCCTGCAAGGCGGCGCGAGTCTCCAGTTTTCGATGATCCCAATGAATTTCCTCACAACCGAAGGCAGCGCCGACTACGTGATCACCGGAAGCTGGGGTAAGAAAGCACTCAAAGAAGCGAAGAAAGTCGGCAACGTGAACATCGCGGCAACGATGGCCGACGGCGGTTTCACGCGCACTCCCGGGAACGACGAAATGAGTCTCAGCCCGCGCGCTGCATACGTTCACATCACCACGAACGAAACAATCGAAGGCGTGCAGTGGAAACGCGAACCCGATACCGGATCCATTCCGCTCTTCGCCGACGCCTCGTCTGACATTCTCTCGCACGCGATTCCGATCGATAAGTACGCATTCATCTACGCCGGCGCGCAAAAGAACATGGGCCCGAGTGGGGTGACGCTCGTGATCATCCGCGAGGATCTGCTGCAACGCATCCCTGAGGGAATGCACACGATGCTCGACTACCGCACACACGTCGAAAACAACTCGCTCTACAACACGCCAAACACGTGGGGCATTTACATCATCAGCCTCGTCACCAAGTGGATCAAAGACAAGGGTGGCATCGACGCGATGGAACGCGAGAACGATGAGAAGGCGCAACTGATCTACGACGCGATCGATGCCACCGATTTCTATCGCGGTCACGCGGACGCCGATTGTCGCTCGACGATGAACGTCACGTTCCGTTTGCCGTCGGAAGATCTCGAAAAGAAGTTCACGGCTGAAGCAACGGCGCAGGGGCTGGATGGATTGAAGGGCCATCGCTCCGTCGGCGGCATCCGTGCGTCGATCTACAACGCCTTCCCGCGTGCAGGTGTCGAAGCGCTGGTCTCGTTCATGAAAGAGTTTGAACGCAGGAATGGCTGAGTGTTTTCTCTGCGGTTCTCTGCGTATCTTCGCGATCTCTGCGGTAAAGAGGGTCGTTTCAACGCAGAATTACTATAAAACCGTTGGTGTCTTCTTCCTTTTTGTGCAAAGCCATGGCTGAGCGCTCCGATCACGAAAACCTCACGTTCAAAATCGGACCGGATGATGTCGGCGTGCGGCTCGACGCCTTTCTCGCATCGCAAATCGAAGGCTGGAGCCGCGCGCGACTGCAACGCGTGATCGAAGCCGAAGACGTTCTCGTCAACGGCAAACCCAGCAAGCCTTCGTACAAACTACGCGAACACGACGAGCTCGAAGTCGATCTAACCTTACCCGCGACAACCAGCTTCACTCCCGAGGCACTACCAATCGAGATCGTTCATGAAGACGATACGCTCGTAGTCGTCAACAAACCGGCCGGACTCGTGGTCCACCCAGCAGCGGGCATCCACTCCGGCACACTCGCGAACGCTCTCGCTTATCATTTTCAGCAGCTACCGAACGCCTCGAGCGTACGCCCCGGCATCGTTCATCGACTCGATCGCGACACATCCGGCCTGCTCGTCGTAGCTAAAACCGAATCGGCGTTGGAACATCTGTCGGATCAATTTCGCGACCGTTCCGTTTACAAGTCGTACGTCGCACTGGTCCATGGCCGCGTGCCATCAGATTCCGGTCGCATCGAAGAACCCCTCGCGCGCGATCGGTCTAATCGCACGCGCATGGCCGTCGTGCGTGGCGGCCGTAGCGCCTTGTCGATCTACCGCGTCAACCTTCGCTTCAATCGCTTCACGCTTCTCGACGTGGAACTCAAAACCGGTCGCACACATCAGATCCGCGTTCATCTGGCCTGGCTCAAACATCCGGTTGTCGGCGATGAAACGTACGGCGGAGGCCGCGACAACACGATCCAAAACCCAAAACTAAAATCTCAAATCCGCAGCCTCGGACGGCAGTTCCTGCACGCGGAAAAACTCGCATTCGCCCACCCCAAAACGGGCGAGCGCGTGTTGTATCAATCTCCACTACCGCCAGAGCTCTCTAATTTATTAATGGAAATTACGGAATAGGTTCGAAGCGACGAGTCAATTCCTGGAACTTAGGATCGGACCTCAATCCATCGAACTTCGGATCGATCCTGATCAAAACGAGTCCCGGATGTCGCGATTGAAAAGCTTCGTTCAAATGCTGAATCGCATGTTCGTTGTCTTTCAATCCAGCGTAAACCATCGCAAAGTAAACTCCGGCAATGTACCGCCGCTGCGATAACGACTGAAGCTTTGCAAGGATATCGCGCGCTTCGGCAGTCTTGCCCGCCATCCCGTAAGCAAAACCAAGCGACGACGACGCTTCCATTTCCGTTTCGATCACCTTGTCAGGTATTGGACCAGTGGCGGGCGCTTTGATCAAACTGCGCAACTCCGCGATCGCTTCGTTGTACATGCCCTTCTGAACGTAAGCCAGCGCCAGGTAATGACGCGCCACCCAGAAATCCGGATCCGCTTTCAACCCCTGCTTGTAGATCGCGATCGCGTCGTCGTACTTGTGTTCGTAATACGAATAGAGACCGTGGTTGGCAGTGATGATCGGCGAAAGCGGATCGAGTTTGTGCGCCTCCTCGATCTCAGCTTTCGCGCGATTAAACTTTCCCATCTGCATCAGGTACGAGGCGTACCACTGGTGCGCGGTCGGATACATCGGATTTAATTTTAGCGCTTGCTGAAAATCACTTTCCGCGCCGAGCCAGTCCCAGTCGTAAGCCAACCGCACAAACGCTCGCGACGTGTAGGCCTCCGCAAGCGTCGGATCAGCATCGACAGCTTTCTGCGCGGCTGCTTTCGCCTTCGGCATCTCCTCGATCGGCTTCGCGACTCCTATGTCGCACAGCAACGCATACGAATCGGCGAGACCTGAAAAAGCGAGTGCAAACGTCGGGTCCTTCTCTTCGGCGCGTTTGAAATACTCGATGCCGTTGCGAAATCCTTCTTCGTTGCGTTTGTTCCAGAAGTACCGGCCCTTCAAATAAAGCTGAAAAGCCTCCGCGTCCTTCGTGTAGCGTCTGGCAAGTTTTTCGACATCCTCTCCCGACAACCGCAAACGCAAACTCTGCGAAATCTTTCGCGACACTTCGTCCTGCACGGAAAGGATGTCGGTCACACTGCTGTTGTATTCCTCACCCCAGAGTTGCGACCCGTCCGCGACTTTGATCAGTTCCGTCTTGATGACAAGACGACCGTCGCGTGTCACCAAACGTCCAATTAACACTGCGCCGACGTTCAGATTACGGCCGGCTTCCAGCGGATCCATGTTCGGACTCCTGAACCGGAAAGACGCGTTGCGCGACATCACCCGGAGGTTCGGCAACTGCGACAGACTGTTGATGATGCTTTCAGTTATTCCGTCAGACAGATACTCGGTGTTCGGATCTTTCGTGTCGTTGACGAAAGGAAGAATCGCCACCGAATTTATCGTTGGCGTCGCGCGTGAGAAGTAAACGATGATGCCGATCGACACCGCTGCCAGCACCGCGGGAATCGCCCACTTGAGCCAGTTCATTCGGCGCGGCTCGGTGATCGCGCTCGCAGGCGACGCTGCTGATTCCGCGATTGTTTCCACCTTCGATCGAGCGCCGGTTATCTGAGTGATCGTCCTTGTTTCCGCTGAACCACGTCGTCCATGCGGAATCGCGCGCTCACCAGTCGATGTGTGGAGCTCGTCGCGCAACTGCTCCAGATCGAGCTTGAAATCGGTGATCGTTTGATAACGCTTGAGTTTATCTTTCGCCAGTGCTTTCGACACGATGCGATCGAGCTGTCGTGGCACGTCCGCAACGTGCTGCACGAGTGGCACCGGATCGTGATCGATGATCGAGACGCGCGTGTGACTGTCGGTGCGTCCTTTGAACGGCGGTTCGCCGGCGATCATTTCGTAAAGCACAACCCCGAGACTGAAAACGTCGGAACGCGTATCGATCGTCTCGCCTTGCGCTTGTTCGGGAGACATATAACCCGTAGTCCCCATGATTATCCCGGGATTTGTTTGCGTGATCGGGATTGTTACTGCTTCAGGATCGGCGCCACCCGCTTCGCGATCGGTAAGTTTTGCGAGTCCGAAGTCGAGAACTTTTACGATGCGATCGCGAACGAATCGATCCTGTCGCAGCATGATGTTCTCTGGCTTGATGTCGCGATGTACGATGCCCTCTGCGTGTGCCGCTTCGAGCGCCATCGCGACCTGGATCGCGACGCCGAGCGCTTCGTCGAGTTCCAAAGCGTCCTGCCACAGACACTGCCGCAACGTCTCGCCTTCGATGTATTCAGTCGCGATGTAATACTTTTCGCCAGCTTCGCCAATCTCGTAGACGGTGAGGATATTTGGATGGTTCAACGCGAGAACCGCACGCGCTTCTTGTCTGAAACGCCGGAGGCGGCTTTCAGAGCGAGTCACTTCTTCAGGAAGTACTTTTAGCGCGACCTTGCGTCCGTGTTGCTTCGTGTCTTCGCCGAGCAGGACTTCGCCCATCCCGCCCTTGCCGAGCCTGCGCAGAATGCGATAATGGGCAATGTACTCGGGAGGCGCATCGCTGACTGAATTCGAGCTATGCGAGTTGTCGGGCATCAGGTGTTGCGCGACTCAAATTGGGCCGAAGATCAGTTTCGGCCAATTGTACTGAAAATCCAAAGGGGGCAACAGGGTTGGGCGGCAAGGCATCGAACCGCCGTACCCAGCAGACTCAGGGTCGTCCCCTGAACTATAATCCAGAATCGCATGTCAACAGTTCTAACACGTCTCTTAATTATGTCTTTTTCAGCGGTTTGCGTTCTGGCCGCTGCGTCGGTGACCGTCTCCGCCCAAAGGCCAAAGGCCAGCCCGACGCCGCTACCGCAGGACCCGCAGGGCACCGTCAGAATTCCTGTTCGCCGCGTACGACTGCCGATTACAGTCACCGACAAGAAAGGCAACTTTGTTCCCGGGCTGACGAAGAACGACTTCCTTATTCTCGAGGACAAGATCCCGCAGGCGATCGAAACGTTTTCAGACGATCTCGCGCTGAACCTGCCGCTTTACGTGGCCGTGTTGATGGATACGTCGCCCTCAACTGCGGGTAAGTTGAAGTTTCAACAAGAGTCGGCGATGAACTTCATCCAGACCGTTGTGAAGGTTCGCAAGGATCGCGTGCTCTTCGGGACGTTCGACGATGAGATCACTCTGCTTCAGGACTTCACGGCGAGACTTGACCTGCTCGACAAGGCCGTCTACAGCGTGAAGAAGATGGGTAAACAAACGGCGTTGTTCGACGCGATCTGGCAATTTTGCGACGAAAAGATGCGCACCGTTCCAGGACGTCGCGTGCTGTTGCTCGTAACCGATGGTGAAGACACCTACAGTCGCGCCAACATCCGCGATGCGATCAGCATCGCACAACGAACTGAGACAACGATTTTTGCGATCTCAACGAAGGCCGGATTCTTGGGTACTGTGCCCGGCGTCGAAGCCGGACAAGTTGCTGATAAGAAAGATCGCGATTTGCAAACGCTCGCAGAAGAGACCGGCGGCGCCGCGTTCTTCACCGGCGACATGCTCTCGCTCGAACGAGCATTCACCAGAATTTCAAAGGAACTGCGCGCGCAATATCTCGTCACGTACGACCCGACGAACAAGACTTACGACGGCAAGTTCCGCAAGATCGAAGTCAAACTCGTTCAAGGCCGCGATAACTTAAAAGTGAAAACGAAGGAAGGCTACCCGGCCGTCGCCGACAGCGTAATGCCGTAGGACTTGGTCCGATGGAATGAAAGGCAAGTAGAAGCAAGATGCGTTACAAGTATTTCAATCGGTTATTCGTACTGCTGCTCCTCGTCGTCGTCGCCGTTTGCGGCGTATTCGCCACGCGAAGTCTGTCAGCGAAGAATGAACCGGCTGTTGCGAGTGCCTTGCCGTCGCCTTCTCCAACTCCACGCACGCGCGAAGAGCTGCCGCAGGATTCGGATGAAATAATCAAGGTTGAAACCAATCTTACAAACATCTTCTTCACTGCCGCTGACAAGCACAAGAGGTTCGTCAGCAATCTGAAACCGGAAGACATTCGCGTGTTCGAAGACGGGCAGCAGCAGGACATTTTTACGTTCCAAACAAACATCGATCTGCCGTTGTCACTCGCTATCCTGATCGATTGCAGCGCTTCGGAAGAACGTACACTGCCGGACGAAAAAGAGGCCGCACGCGCGTTTCTCGAAAACATTCTGCGCCCAGGTGGCAAAGATGAAGCGGCGATCTTATCGTTCACCGGAGAGACAACGCTCGAACAGGGTTTTTCCGGAAACATTGAGCGCCTCAGGCGAGCGATCGATCGCGTCGAGTTTGTGCCGCCATCTGGTTACATAGGCGGTGGAGTTGTTGTTAACGGAACGCCCCCAATCTCCGGGGAAAACCAGATGCTTGCCGGATCGACTGCGATCTGGGACGCCGTTTGGGCCACCTCGGAAGAATTGATCGGCACCTCCGCCGAGCACACTCGCCGGGCTATCATTCTGCTTACCGACGGCGACGACACGAGCAGCCGCTTGAAGATGGACGAAGCGATTGAAGCCGCCCAAAAGGCTGATTCGCTGATCTATGCCATCGGCATCGGCGACCGCTACACCTTCGGTGTCAACGAAGGCGCGCTCAGGAAAATCGCCGAAAAAACCGGCGGCCGCGCCTATTTTCCGCGCCATGAACGCGATCTCCGAGACGCTTTCACGCAGATTCAGCGCGACCTCCGCGAGCAGTACCTCGTGGCCTATTCGCCGAAAAACAAGGCCCGCGATGGTTCATATCGCAAAATCGAGATCCAGATCATCAATCCGGAGCTGAAACAGCAGAATCTCAAGCTGAATTACCGCAGCGGCTACTTCGCGAAGACCGCAATCCCCGAAACTCCCGGTAAACGCAAGAGTTCGGGGCAGTAGAGGAAGACCGGGAGAAGGGGCGAAACGGGGACGCGGAGAAGCAAGGAACTACCGCTGCGCACCCGGCTTCTCCGCATCTGCGTCCCCGCTTCCCGGCTTCCCCGCTTGTTCCACGTCCCCACTTCGCCCCTTCTCCGCGTCACCGCTTCGCTGTAAGTCTATGTTTTCAAACAGGTACTAAACCTGTTATACTCACTGCGGCTTGTGTGTCTGCGCCCGGAGTTCTCGAACTCCGACACCCGCTACTCGACTCCCTCCTCCCACGAGGTCTCGTTAGTAAAACGTCCAGGTTACAAACCCGATGAGCACCAGTACGTCAGAGCGAGGACGAGTCCTGATTGTCGACGACGATCGGAGAGTGCTTGATCTCCTCATCGATCTGCTCGAACTCGAGGGCTACGAGATCGCCGCGGCGTCAGACGGTGCAGAAGGCCACGACATGGTCCATTCGTTTGGACCAGATGTCGTCCTCAGCGACGTCGTCATGCCGCATGTTAGCGGCCTCGAGTTGTGCCGCCGCCTGAAAAATGATCCGCGCACTGCCTCAATTCCCGTCCTGTTGATCAGCGGCCTCCGCAAAGCGGAAGATGCTGGTATCGAAGGACTTCACGCCGGCGCCGACGACTATCTCGATCTTCCGTTCAGAAACGAAGAACTCCTGGTTAAAGTGGCGCGCCTCGTCGAGCGTCATCGCACTTCCGCGGCGTTGCGCGAGAGTGAGGAACGCTATCGCGAGCTCTTCGAGAACGCGAACGACATCATCTACACGCACGATCTGCAAGGTAACTTCACGTCGCTGAATCGAAGCGGCGAACGAATTACCGGTTACAGTCGCGAAGAGACGATGAAGATGAACGTCGCGGACGTGATCGCGCCGGAGTATCTCAATCTCGCTCGCGCGATGATCGCGCAAAAGGCTTCTCAGAAGGTCTCGACGGTTTACGAGATCGACATCATCTCCAAACAAGGCCGCCGCATCCGACTCGAAGTCAGTACGCGACTGATTTACCGCGAGGGCCGGCCATTCGGTGTGCAAGGCATTGCACGCGACCTGACCGAACGAAAACATTCGGAAGAAGCGTTGCGCGAGAGTCAGGCGTTCTTCAACAGTTTTATGGACAACAGTCCCGCCGTCGCTTTCATGAAAGACGACGAGGGACGGTATGTTTACGTCAACAAACCGTTCGAGAAAGTTTTTGGACAGAAGCTAAGTTTTTTGAAAGGTCGAACCAGTTTTGACTGGCTGCCGCCGATCAGTGCCGCAGACACCCACGAAGACGATCTCAAGGTACTGGAAGCCGGGCGTCCGCAAGAGAGTATTGAAAGTCTGCCCGCAGGCGACGGCACGACGCATCATTGGCTCGTATTCAAGTTTCCGACGATCGACTCTGCCGGGCGTCGCTACATTTCAGGTGTGGGCGTTGATATCACCGAACGGCGTCATGCGGAAGAGGCGTTGGCCCAACAGGCCCAGCGTGAGGCGATGAGCCATCGCATTTCGCAAGCCATCCGCTGCTCGCTCGACAGTCACGAGATCTATCGCACGGCGGTGCGTGAACTGGGTTCACATCTGGACGTGGATCGCTGCTCCCTTTACATGCGGAATGATTGGGCGAGGTGCGCGACGAACGTGGCCGAGTATCACGCTGTCGGCGTGAAGCCGGCGGCATCAGACTTTCCTCTGTCGCACCTGCAAACGCTGATCGCGGCCCTCGATAAGACCGGTGTTCTAGCGTTCAACGACGCCGAGCACGACGCGCAGATCAGAGACCTTTATCGAAACATCCTTTCGAAAGCCAACGTGAAGTCGATCATGTATGTCGCGATCCGGGTCGGCGACGACGTTCCTGCCGCGTTCGCGTTTTCGACGACAAAGACCATCAGGCGCTGGAGTGAAGCCGACATCGATCTCGCCAAAGCCATTGCCGATCAGACCGGAATCGCCATTCGCCAGGCGGAGCTTTACCAGAAGGCGGAATCGACGTCGACGCGCGAGGCGTTAGTCAACCGGTTGACGATGCTGATTCGCGCCTCGTTGAGTTTGCCGGAAGTGCTCAGCACCGCGACACGCGAGCTGGGTCGCGCCCTCTCGGCATCGCGGGTTCATCTGTTCTTGTCCAACAGCGAAGATTTCGGATCGCCGCTGGAGGATGAATATATGGCGGCGGACGTCGCGAGTATCAAGCAGTTTAAGATCAACTACGACGATCCGATCGGACAACGCCTTTCGAGTTCGAGCCGCCCCCTGATCATCGAAGATGCGCTGAATTACAGCGACCACTCGACGACGCTCAGCGACTATGTGCGCGCGCAGGCGGAGAAACTTGCGGTCCGATCACAGATCAACTACCCGATCATCGTTAAAGAAAAGTTCCGCGGCGTGCTGTGTATTCACCAATCGGATCGGATGCGCCGCTGGACCGAAGACGAACTGTCTCTCGTCGAAGCGATTGCGGAGCGACTAACGGTCGCGATTGCGCAGGCCGAATTGTTTGAGATGGTCGCGCGCGGCAAGACGGAATGGGAGACGACGTTTGACGCGATGTCGGATGGTATTTTCATTTTCGACCGCGTCGGTGAGTTGAAACGCGTGAACCGAGCCGGTGCGGCGATGGAAGCGCTTCATCCGCGACTGCTGTTGGGCCGCCAATGCTGCGCCATTCTCCGCACAAGCGAGGAAGACGAAGCGTGCGTGGTTGAAAATGCTCTCGAAACGCGACGCAGCGTCACGATTGAAATCACTCCAACCCGTCTCAAACGTCCGTTGCTCGTGTCGGTTGAACCAGTGCTCGACGAAAACGGCAACGCCGTCGGCGTGGTCTGCACGGCGCGCGATCTTTCGGATCTGCGCAAGGTGCAGGCGGTCGCGCGCGAGCATCAGTCGCTGTTGAATAACATTCTCGAAAGCGCACGCGAATCGATCTATGCCGTCGATCCGGCAGGCCAGTTTAAGTGGACCAACAGTGCGACGTTGAAAGGTCTCGGTTACCAGCGAAGTGATTTTATTGGTCGCTCGTTGCTCGACATGGTCTATGAAGGTGATCGTGAGCTCGTGAGGGAAAAGCTCGATGCGGCTTTGTCTGGAGCTCCGCAGACCTATGAAATGCGCTATTACAGTCACGATGGACGGCTGCGCTACGCTCGTGTCGACAATTCGCCGCTTGTTGTAGACGGGCGAACCACCGGTGTGTTGGGAATCGCTCGCGACATCACCGAGCAGAAGGAAGAACGGGAGCGTGCTGCACGAGCTGATAAATTGCGCGCGCTGGGCCAACTCGCATCGGGCGTCGCCCACGATTTCAACAACTCGCTCGCCGCGATTCTCGGACGCGCGCAGTTGTTGCGCCGCCAGATCGACGAACCTGCCCTGGTCCGTAATCTCGACATCATTCAAACAGCCGCGGAAGATGCGGCTGCTACTGTGCGTCGCATTCAAACGTTCGCGCGCAAGTCGCCGGTGAAAGAATTTGAACTGGTCGACGTTTCAAGTCTGCTAAACGACGCGATCGAAATCACGCGCACGCGCTGGCAGAACGAGGCGCGCATTCGCGGGCTGGAATACGAGGTCAAACTCGACGCGCAAAAGGACCAGGGCACGTACGGCAGCGCTTCCGAGTTGCGTGAAGTGTTCGTGAACCTCATCGTCAATGCCGTCGACGCGATGCCTAAGGGCGGTAAATTGTGTGTGTGCTGCCGGCGCGAAAACGACAGGCTGAAGCTGAAATTCTGCGACAACGGCATGGGTATGGCTGACGACGTTCGCCAGAAGGTCTTTGAACCGTTCTTTTCAACGAAGGGCGCGCAGGGTACCGGACTTGGTTTGTCGGTGAGTTACAGCATCATCGAAAGACACGCGGGATCGATCAGTGTCATATCGGAACCTGGAAAAGGAACCATCTTCATGATCGACCTGCCGGCCGCTGTTGCGGAGGAGTCGGTCGAGAAGGTCGAGACTATCACATCGGATCTCGCGCCGTTACGCATTTTGGTAGTCGATGATGAGCTTCCAGTGAGAGAAACGTTGGCTGAGATGTTGACGGCTGTTCGTCACAAGGTCGAACTGGCCGGAAGTGGTCAGGAAGCGCTGCAAAAGATGCGGCAGCACTCGTTTGACTTCGTGTTTACCGACCTTGCAATGCCTGAGATGGACGGGTGGGAAACTGCGCGATCCATCCGCAAAGATTGGCCTGACGTGAAGATTGTATTGGTGACCGGGTATGGTCCAAACACCACGCCGCCAACGGGTGAAGAACACCTCGTTGACGCAATCATCGGCAAGCCATTCGACTTCTCGCAAGTCGGCTCAACGCTGACTACGTTGTCCAAATCGGTGCTATTGGTGTAACTCCTTTTAGTTGAAATTCATAATCCCCGCGCTCGCAGTAAATCCAACTCCAAAACCCACTACCATCGTCGGGCCTGACCACTCGTCTTTCTCAGCCAGCATAAAGCCAGTTGAAGCGCTGGAAAGGTTTCCGTACTGCTGAAGAACTTTGTACGAGTTAGAGACCTTGCGCGAGTCAGGATGCAACGCGAGTTGCGAGCAAACACCGTCGAGAATCTTCTTGCTGCCGGTGTGGATGAGGCAGTCATCGACGTCATCGATGTCCGAGACGGGCGAGTCAGGATGCTTTAACACGTTCTTGATGGTCGTTACCGCATAATGCGCGCCGCGATTCGGTACATTCGGCTGCATGAAGTACTGCGGCCGGCCTTTAAGGAACGGGTGCGTACTGTTGCGGACCATCGTAAGAAGGTTCATGTCGTTCGGCTGGTCGTTGGTAAGGTGAGAGATTGGTCCAAACGCCGGTTTCCCTTCTTCAGTGCCTACCAGCAACGCCACCGCGCCGTCGCCGAAGAGCATCGACTGGACCACGAATGTAGTGTCCAACCGCTGTTGCTCGAACTGCTCACTGGCGATCCGCTGTTCCTTCTTCAATCTGACAATTTCGCGATAACCGAAATACTCGTCGCGTAACAGCGGAGCGACGTAAGGAGTGTGCGCTTCAGACATCACGACGATCGCGAGTTTTCCAGGATTGGCGAAGAGGTACCACTGGGCCACTTCTATTGATTTCAACAAAACTGAGCAACCTTGCGCCTGCATGCTCACCGTGCGCAGCGACCGCGACAGCAGACCATGAGTTTGACCCATGATTTCCGACGCGAGGCAGGGCAGCATCTGGTCCGGGGTGTTAGTCGCGGCGACGAGGAGGCCGATGCGTTTGGGATCACCGCCCCATTCTTGAATGCAACCTTTGGTGGCGGCCACGCCGAGTTGCGTGGTCGAGCTGGTTGCCATTTTTGGTTTGCCGCGCAGGAAATCAGGGTAGTTTGCGAGGGTTGAATACCTGTGATCGACGCCGAGCGTATTGATTGTGTTGATTAGTTCCGGTGAAAGTTTGTGCATGACGTTGGCCACCAGTTCGGAGGTGGCAAAGGCGTTCTCAGGTACAGACGTAGCCGCTGAAAGCAGATTTATCATTGTCGTTAGCTCCACAGAGAGGGGTTGCCGCGCTTGAAGTCCCACGTATTATTTCTACTTCGCTGATATGAGTAACAACCCTCGTGCCGCAGTCCGTAAAAGTTCGGAATTTACTATTTAAGGCGGTTTTTCAGGGATTTCCTGAGATTTGGGTGCGGGTTGTTACTGTGGTGCTGTGGGGCGGATTTGTATACCACCTAACCACCCCCGGTCAGACCAATCCGATTCCCTATGTTTTCGCTAGATCCACAACAAAGGTGCCTTGGTACTGAGATATACAGGTGGGTATTTTGTATCCGGTGTTGTGGTGTTGCGGTGTTGCGGTGTTGGCGGTGTGGACAAACAGGCGGGCGACCGGACTTTTCACCAAAGCTAACTGACGCTCAACGCAAATTCATCACATAAATCTCGTAGTTCCCGTTGCGGTTACTCTCGAACGCCAGCTTTGTTCCGTCAGGTGAGTAGGCCGGGCGGCCGTCGAACTTCGGACCGGCCGTGAGACG
>Ga0209486_10000309_pt1 | contig 22707 bp, 22 predicted proteins | sample NCCompost_FD_187518 | JGI IMG/M metagenome (GOLD analysis project Ga0209486, IMG submission 187518) | Agricultural soil microbial communities from Utah to study Nitrogen management - NC Compost (SPAdes) (version 2) | ecosystem: Environmental > Terrestrial > Soil > Agricultural land | place...
CGAACGCCCACTTCAATTTCAGCTTCGGCACGTCGGCGGCGGCGAGCCCGGCGGCGGAGACGGGCTGGAAGCGCGTGTTGCGCGAGTCCACGCCCCAGCCGTTCCAGCTCGCGCCCGCGAACGGCGCGGCGGCACTGGACACACCGGCGGCGCAGTAGGCGCTCTTCGGAATGATCTCGAGCGGCGCGCGATACGACCCCGACGGCCGGCCGGTGACGAATTCGGCCACCGCCCGCCGTTCGGCCGGCGTGAGATTGGCCCCCTGCCGGCGCATGCTGAATGAGCTGAGCGCTGTCTCGACGTGCTCCGGCGTGAGCTCACGCAAAGCCGCGCGGTTGGGCATGCGCGGCAGGTTGCCTTCGTGGCACGCCGCGCAGCTCTGCTTGTAGACCGCCTCGCCGGCTCCGGATGAAGCCTGCGCCTGCGCCAGCGCCGGCGCGGCGATCGACGAAACAGCGGCGGCGACGAACGCCGCGCTCAGTAGTCGCATAGGTCGGCTCCTCACGCTCTGGCCATCACGGGCTGTGCCGCCGTGCCCGCCGTCACGCCGGGCGACACGCGGCAGAACTCGTCGTACGGGAAATCGGATCCGAGCCGCTTGAGCTCCGCGATGAAGTATTCGTCGATGCGCCGCGCCTGCGCGGGCGTGAGCAGCTCCGACGAGCTCCCCTCGCCTCCCTTCCGCATCATCTCGCCCGGCGCGCCGATCGACAGGAACTTGCCCGTGTTGAACTTGTCGTCGATCGTCTTCATGTAGTCGAATGACGACAACTCGCTGACCCTGCGAACGATCTCGGGCGAGGCGTCCACGCCCAGGAACGACGCCACACGCTGTACGGAGCCGGCCAGGTCGCGTCGCATCTCCTTGAACGAGCAGATGAGGACGTTCGGCTTGTCCCGCTGCGCCCAGTAGGCCGCGGTGGTGCTCCCCCAGGATCCGCCCATGAAGAACTGATCCGACAGGAAGTGCTCGAGCCACCCCGCGGCGGTGAGGCCGGTGAAACTGAGCGGCCCCTTCTTCACGAAAAAGTGATAGCTCGACACGAAGACGTCCTTCGGGTCGCGGATGACGATGATGTACTTGGCCGCCGGGGAGTACGGCACGTCTTCCCACCGGAAGTGCGTCTTGATCACGCGCTTCGCTTCGGGCGACGCCTGCCAGACACGCGGGTCCCGTAGAGGAATCGCGTAGCCACGCAATGGCCCCATCATGTCCGTGTCGGGCCAGGCGACGACGCAGTGAATGTGCTCGTAGTCGCCCTTGCCGTGAAACAGCAGTTGGTGCGCGAGCTGCATCATCCAGTTGGTGCCGCTCTTGACGTAGGTCACGACGAACACGTCGTGTTCGGTGGGCTGATAGCCCTTGAACGGATTCTTGGTGAGGAGTTCCTGGCGCTGCCGGGCGCGCATCCCGGCGAACAGCTTGCCATCCAGCTTGAAACGCTGCAGGAGCCAGAACACGGGCCCCATCACGACCAGCATCGTGGCGAAGAACAACCGCATCGGGAGCGGCGGCGGGGTCCGCTTGTAGGGGGCGATCGCGGCTAGCGTCACGGGGCTCTCCTTGAATCGGCGCGATCATAGCGCCGATTCACAGAGCCTTTAGCCCTTTAGCCTTTAGCCTCTGGCCTCTTGGTACTACCCTTGTTTGCCGGGAAGCTCTTGCAGGAGGCCAACCGCTAGAGGCCAAAGGCTAGAGGCTAGAGGCCTTCTCTCATCGCCATCGAAACACCTTCAAGGCGATGACGAACGACACGACTCCCCACCCCGCCAGAATGGCCAGCTCCGTCACCACCTGACGCGATCCGAGCGACGCGCCCTCGAGGATGACTGCCCGCAGCGCATCCACGATCGCTGTGAGCGGCAGGGCCTGGATGAACGGCTGCAGCACCTCGGGGAACCGCGCCGCGGAGAAGAACACGCCGCTCGCAATCCACATCGGGAGCAGGATCAGGTTGATCAGCCCGGAAATGGCCTCGAACGTCTTGGTCCGGCTTGCCGCGAGCAGGCCGATGCCGCCCGACGCCAGCGCGCCCACGAGCGACACCACGACCACCGCCAGAAGCGATCCGCGCAGCGGCATGCCGAGCACGTAGCGGCCGAAGAGGAGCGGAATGGCCACCTCCGGCAGCAGGAACATGAGGCGCGCAAGCACCTGCGCCAGCAGGTAGTGGCTGCGCCGCATGGGGCTCGCCACCATGCGTTTCAGCAGCTTGCGCATGCGCGCCTGGACGATCGAGAACGAGATGCCCCAGACACTCGTCCCGATGATGCCCATCGCGATCAGGCCGGGCAGCAGCCAGTCCACATATCGGGAACCGGGTACCGCCAGGTGCTCTTCGGTCGCCGTCCACGGATCGGCGCGGCCGGCGGCGCGTTTCAGCGCGTCGTCGAGCACCAGCCGCCCCGCCCGGCTCTCGGCGCGCCCGGGATCGAAGCGATAGGTCGGCGGGTCGCCCGGCACGACCACGAGGTCCACCTCGCCGTCGCGCAGCGCCCCGGTCTCTTCGTCCGCGGACACGAGCCGCGGCGTCACGGTCTTCGACGCGGCCAGCGTGGCGCGGAGAGCCTCGGCGCCCTCGCCTGCACGGATGCCCACCGGCACCGGCGTGCTGCTCGACGACGGGAACGCCAGCGCCATCGCCAGCGACATCAGAATCGGAAAGATGAACGCCCAGAAGAGCGCCTCGGGCTCGCGGAAGATCTCGCGCAGCCGGGCGAGCGTGAGCTCGACGAGCGGATGGGACGCGCCGCCTCGCGCCGACTTGACCGGCACGAATTGTGGCATTTGAGTCAACCCTTCCCTCCGGTCAAGACGGCATGCGCGCGAAGCGCGCTAGAAAATAGATGACCAGCGGCTGCGAAGCCTCGCTGGTCATTCCTCCCTCAGGTGACGCCCGGTGCGCGCCATGAACACGTCTTCGAGCGTGCCGTGGTGCGTGATCACCTTGGGCTCGCCGAGTGTGGCGATGAGAGCCTTCGGCGTGTCGAGCGCAATCACCTTGCCGTGGTCCACGATGGCCACGCGGTCGCACAGCACCTCGGCTTCGTCCATGTAGTGCGTGGTCAGCAAGATGGTGCCGCCCTCGGCGCGGAAGCGGTTGAGGATGCCCCACAGCTGCCGTCGCGACTGCGGATCGAGGCCGGTCGTCGGCTCGTCGAGGAACAGCACGTCCGGCGCGCCGGCCAGCGCACAGGCCACCGACAGGCGCTGCTTCTGCCCGCCCGACAGCTTGCTGACCCAGCTCTTACGCTTGCTCTCGAGCTCCACCATGCGGAGCAGATCGTTCACCTCCCGGCCGAGCCGGTAGAACGATCGGAACAGCTTCAGCGTCTCCTCGACCGTCAGCTTGTCCGCCAGCTGCGTCTCCTGGAGCTGGATGCCCAGACGCTGCCGCAAGGCGTGCTCGTCGCGCGCCCAGCGCAGGCCGAGCACTTCCACCTCGCCGGTGTCGGGCGCGAGCAATCCTTCGAGGATCTCGATGGTCGTGGTCTTGCCGGCGCCGTTGGGGCCGAGCAGGCCGAAACATTCGCCGCGGTGCACCGCGAGCGACAGCCCGTCCACGGCCACGACGTCGCCGTAGCGCTTGTGGATGTCGGTGCACTGAAATGCGATGCCGGTCGCGATGTCAGTCAAGATGCCGCCTATTGTCGCCGACGCGCGGGCGACAACCGGTGGCCGCGAGCGGAGACCTACAAGGTAAACGGATGACGACGCCCGTTCCACCACGAGATGGCGAGGGCAACGAGCGCGGCCGCGAGGGCCATCGAAACGAAACCGCCGAACGGCGAGCGGCGGCCGTGCCACCCGCTGCCGAACTGATCCGGCCAGCCGTACCCCGGCCCGCGGTGTCGGAACATATGGGGCTTCGACGGATGCGCCGCGGCGAAAGTTCACCCGGCCGCGCCGCTGGCCTCTGCATTACAATCAGCGCCCTCCGGACAGCCGATGCCTGCTCGCGCCGTCCTCGCCGCGCTTGTGCTGGCCACCGCCGTCGCCCCTTTGACGGCGCAGTGGCCCACGCACCGCTCCGCGTCCGCGCCGCGCACCGCCGACAGCAAGCCCGACATGAAGGGGCCGGTGCCGCGCACGCCCGCCGGCACGCCGGATCTCTCGGGCGTGTGGGAGAACATCGGGTGGCGCGAGCTCCAGGCCCAGAGCAACGACGTGAGCGGCACGGGCGGCTCGCCCGGCACGCGCCCGATCGTCGCGAGCGCGACCGGCGTGCTCACCTCGGGCCCGGGCCTCTTCTTCGACATCGGCACCGGCGTCGCCGGCGGCCTGCCGTTGCAGCCGCCGGCCGCCGCGCTCAAGAAGCAGCGCATGGCCGACAACAGCAAGGACAACCCGGACGCGCACTGCCTGCCGCTCGGCAACCTGCAGCTCCACACGCACCCGCAGCCGCGCAAGATCATTCAGACGCCGGACGTCATCGTGATGCTCTACGAGGGCAACGGCGGCGTGCGGCAGCTTTTCACCGACGGCCGGCCGCTGCCGGCCAACGATCCGCAGCCGTGGTGGTTCGGCTACTCGACGGGCGGCTGGGCGGGCGACACGTTGGTGGTCGAGACGACCGGCTTCCGCGACGGTGGCTGGCTGGACGTGAACGGCAGCCCGCTGAGCGATCGCGGACGGATGACGGAGCGCTATCGCCGCACCAGTTATGGCTTCATGGACGTCGAGGTGACAGTGGACGATCCGAAGACCTACACGCGCCCGTGGACCGTCACCATCAAGCAGCGGCTGATGGCCGACGACGAGCTCATCGAGTTCGTCTGCCTCGAGAACGAGCAGTCCACCAAGCACTTCCGTTAACATGGCAGGGCCGCCTGAAGGCGGCCCCTACAGATGCTGCTGCGGCTCGTGAACACGCTGGCCTACGCGCGTCCTCGGCCGCTCGATTGCGGACCGGACGTGCTCGGCATTCATCAAAGCACGCTTCGCTCGGCAACCCGCAAGCGCTGATGTCACAGGCGCCCTGCATCATCACCGCCGCCATCACGGGGTCGGTACCGCGCAAGGAGAACAACCCCGCCGTCCCGATCACGGTGAGCGAGCAGATCGAGTCCACGCACGCCTGCTACGAGGCGGGCGCGGCGCTGGTGCACGTACACGTGCGCAACGACGATCAGTCCACGACCTCCAATCCGGACAAGTTCGCGGACTTCCTCGAGCGAGTCCGGCCCCACTGCCCCGGCATGATCGTGCAGTTCTCCACCGGCGGCCGATCGGGCGTCGGCTCCGAGCGCGGCGGCATGCTGCACCTGCGGCCCGACATGGCGTCGCTCTCCACCGGCTCGTGCAACTTCCCGACGCGGGTCTACGAGAACCCGCCCGATCTGATCCTCGAGCTCGCCGGCAAGATGAGGCAGCACGGCGTGAAGCCTGAAATCGAGGTGTTCGATCTCGCGATGCTCTACAACGCCGTCGATTACGTGCGCGAGGGGGTGCTGAAGGCGCCGCTGCACGTGCAGTTCGTGCTGGGGGTCAAGCACGCGCTGCCCGCCGAGCGCGACATCCTCGAGTTCGAGGTGGCCAAGCTGCGCCAGCTGATGCCGGAGGCGACGTGGGTGGCGGCCGGCATCGGGCGCCTGCAGCTCGACGTCAACCGCTGGTGCCTCGAGATGGGCGGCCATTGCCGCACCGGCCTCGAAGACAACGTGCGGTGGGACAAGCACCGCCTGGCCGCGTCGAACGCCGAGCTCGTGGGCCGCGTGGCCGCGCTGTGTGCCGAGTACGGCCGTCCGGTCGCGACGCCGGCGCAGGCGAGGACGATTCTGGGGCTGAATCAGGGCGGGTAAGGAAGCGCGGCCTCACCCGCCCCACTGGCCAGTCGATCTCAGTTCGCCCGTCGATACAACGTCTGCCTGCCCGTGGTGGCCACGGGCACGAGCCGCGGGTCAGGGTCGGTGTCCCCCAGCCACAAGTCGCCGGCCCGGCCACTGGCGAGGAACGCGTCCACGCCGGGCGCGGTGACGCAGCTCCCGCCGACCGTCCGCACGACGAAGCGATCCGCGTGCGGCCATTCCGTGGCATACACGCGCCGGTCCGCAATCTCGGACCCGTGCGCGAGAAACAGGCTCTGCGCCGACCGTCGCAGATCGAGCAGCCGGTAGGAGTGCCAGGCCAGCTTGCCTTCCGCCACGACCAGCGCCACCGCGAACGACGCCGCCACCAGTGCGGCCCGCCGCGGGTACGGCGCCGTCGCCCGCCATGCCGCGACGATCACCACCGCCACGCCAAGCGCGAACAGCGGATAGAACGAGTTGAGGTACCACCCGAGTTTGGTGGCCACCACGCTCGGCAGCACGAACGTGCCAGCGAACCAGGACGCCAGCAGCACGGCGGTGAAGCGATCGGGACCGGCGATCAGCGTGGTCACCCGGGTCCGGCGCGCGGGCAGGCACGCCACGGCGACGAGCGCCGCGAGCAGCCAGTCGTAGTGATGCTTCTGCAGGAAGTACAGGTAGTAATACGGCGCGCCCTCGTGCCCTTCGAGCACCGTCGAGGCGCGCTCGACGAAGTCGTGGAAGACCATGGCGTCGAAGAAACGCCACCCGTCCACCTGCCAGCGCGCCACCGCCCACGGTGCCACGACCCCCCCGAACAGCGCGGCCGCCACGCCGAGCGGCAGCCATCGCGCGCGTGGCCTCTCACGCCAGCGGCGCCAGCTGCCCAGCTCCACGCCCGAGATGATGATCGCGGGCATCAGGATGCCCATGCCCTTGACCATGAACACGAGCCCGACGACGACGCCCAGCCACACCCGCCGCCAGGGGTGATCGCGCGCGGCCCACAACGTCACGACGGTGAGCAGCACCAGCAGCGTGAAGAGCGCGTCGGAGTTGCCCGAGCGCCCCGAGTGCACGTAGAGGAACCCGTAGCAGGTGGCGAGCACGAGACCGGCTGTCACGCCGACCGCGCGGCCGAACACGCGGCCTGCCCACCACATCAGCACGCCCACGGTGAGCCAGGCCGCGGCCATCGCCGGAAGGCGCAGCGGCACGATCCCCGGCCCGAGCACCTTGAACGACAGCGCCACGAGCCAGACGTGCAGCGGCGGCTTCGAGTTGTAGTAGTCGAGCGAGCCGAGAAACGTGGTGCCGATCCAGTCGCCGGACGACGCCATTTCGGCCGCCGTGATCGCGAAGAGCGACTCGTCCCACACCTGGACCAACTCGTTTCCGACGCGAAACGCGAGGTTGAATGCGGCGACGGCTAACACCACACCGGCCAGCCACCCCCCGCGGAGGGCCAGCCGTTCGACGAGGAGTCGAACGAGCGACAAAAGCGGCACACCGTAGCACGGAACACAAATGATGGGTTAACAAATTCTTAACAACCTCTTATCTTTCTTAACATTCGAAATCGACGGCGGAGCCTTGCGGCAATCCGCTCGCGGTCCGCCCGCGTATCCCCTGTAAGTGCTGGATCCAGAGCAGATCGGTATGGCACCATCGCCATTTTCCGAGTGCCAGATCCCTCAGACGATCTCGCCCTGCTGCAGCGAATCGCCGCCCGCGACGACGTGGCGATGGCGGAGCTCTACGATCGCCATTACCGGATGGCCTACGCGATCATCCGGCGAATCGTGCAGAGCCCGGCGGACGCGGAGGACGTGCTGCAGGAGACGTTCGTCCGGGTGTGGGCGCGCGCCGAGACCTACGACACGCGCCTGGGATCGCCCGCGGCCTGGATGGTGCGCATCGCGCGCAACCGCGCCATCGATCGGCGGCGGGCGCGGCAGGTCCGGTCCGGCGTCAACGCGCCGGTGCCCGTGGATCACGCCGCCGCCGGGCACGACCTGGCAGGTCTCGACACACCCGAGTCCGCGCTGCAGTCGACGCACGCCGCGATGGCCGTCCGCGGCGCGGTGGCGGCGCTGCCGGCCGCGCAGCGCGCCCTCATCGAGGCCGCCTTTTTCGAAGGCTACACCCATCAGGAGCTGTCGGTGCGGTTCGGGGTTCCGCTCGGCACGGTCAAGACACGCATTCGCAGCGGCCTCCTGAGCCTCCGCGTGCGCCTGGAGCAGACCGCATGATTCCGGACGACCTGGAAGCGCTGGCGCTCGCCGACGCGATCGGCGCTCTCGACGAGGATGAGCGTCTCGCGCTCGAGGCACGCGTCGCGCAGCTCACGCCCGACCAGCGGGCGCTGGTGGCGTCGCTATACGACGTGGCGCTGGCGCTCGCGTCGTCGGTGGAACAGGTCGAGCCGCCGGAGCGGGTGCGTCAGGCCGTCCTCTCGGCGGCGCGCGCACCGGGGCGCTACAGCGTGTTCAGCGGCGATCGGGAATGGAGCGACACGCCGCTGCCCGGTATTCAGATGAAGGTGCTGGCGATGGACACGGCGCGCGGCGTCGCCACGATGCTGATCCGGGCCAGCGCCGGCGCCGTCTACCCGTCGCACCGGCATTCCGGTCCCGAGGAGTGCTACGTGATTCGCGGTTCGGTGCTCATCGACGGCCGCGTGCTCCACGCCGGCGATTTCCATCACGCCGACGCCGGCTCGGACCACGGCGAGATCACGACCACCGAAGGCGCCGAGGTCCTGATCGTCGGCGCCATCGACGACTATCTGCCAGGCTCACACTGAGGAGAGGCCCATGCCGAAATATCTCGTCTCCGTGTCGTATTCAGCCGAGGGTGCCAAGGGCGTTCGCCAGGATGGCGGGACCAAACGCCGTGATGTCGCCGGCCACGCCATCGAGAGCGTCGGCGGCAAGCTCGAGGCGTTCTACTTCTGCTTCGGTAATCAGGACGCCATCATCATCGCGGAGCTGCCCGACGCCGCGTCCGCCGCCGCCGTGAGCCTGGCGGTGTCGTCCACCGGCGCCGCGCGCCTGACGACGACGCCGCTCATCACCGTGGAGGAAATGGACAAGGCCGCCGGAAAGAAAACGGCCTACAAGGCGCCGGGCGCATAGCGCCGGCGCCGGCAGGTGGGTCAGGTAGGTCGGGTGGGTCAGGTAGGGAGTCAGGTGGGTAACGGATGGTGCCCTACCCGACTCCCCACCCGACTTACCTGACCCACCCGACCTACCTGACCCTCAGAAACTCAGTTGCACTCCCATATCCACCTTTCGCGTGTTGAGCACGTTCGTGGGCTGACCGAAGAACGGCGACGTGCGCACGCCGCTGTAGCCGGAGTAGTTCGCGTTGTTGGTGACGTTCTGGACCTGCACCACGAACTGCAGCCGGAACCGCTGGCCGCTCTGGTTGACGGTCTGCACTTGCGGCCCGCCTCCGCCGCCCACCACGGCAATGCCAGGGGGCAACGTCGTCTGGCGGCCGAACAGAATGGTGTACGCGGCCGCCATGTTGAGGTTCCACTGCTGCTCGCCGCGCACGGTGTTGCGGCCAACGCCGTCGGGGCGATCGTTGTAGATCAGGTCGCCGTTCTCGTCGAAGCCGGTGCGGATCGTATAGGGATTGCCGCTGGCGGTGTTGAAGTTGATCTGCCCCAGCAGGTTCCGCACGATCTGGTTGTTGAACGTGACGTTGAACCGGTGCGGCACGTGGACGGGAGCGCTCCCCCACTCGGCGTCCAGGCTGCCGGTCGCGGGAATCGCAAACGGTCCGTCGGAGTTGTTCTTCACGTTCAGCCACGTGTAGTTGGTGAACACGGTGATCCGGTCCCACTTGACGAGCGGGGCGTTGAATGCTGGAAACAGCGCGCCCGGGTTCACGGTCATCGCAAACTGCACTTCGTGCTGGCGCGTCCTGGCGTCCGACACGACCTCGATGATGTTGCCGAACTGCTCGTCGGGCCGCGCGCCGTCGACCGGGGCGTTGAGATTCAGCCCGCGATATACCGACGACCCGCGCTGATAGGCGTAGGTGGTGGTTGTCTGCACCAGCCGGTGCAGGCGCTGATCGACCCCGACGCTGGCGCGGCTGGTGCGCGGGAGGCGCAGGTCGCCGTCGAGGAGGTAGCGATTGGCCGGCGAGCCGGCGCCGATGTCGCCCGCGTCGGGGTAGGCCGGGTTGAGCAGGTCCACTTCCCGCTGGTTGATGCCGTCGACCCGCAGCGTCTGCTCGTAGGTGCCGCTTTGCAGCCAGTCGTGAAAGATCCCCCAGCTCGAACGCAGCGTCGTCGCGCCGCTCTTGAACGGCGCCCACGTGACGCCCACCCGCGGCATGAGACCGTTGTAGTCGTCCACGTGCGTCTGCGCCTCGTAGCGCATGCCCGCGCTGAACGTCAGATTGCGCCGCAGGCGCATGTCGTCCTGGATGTACGCACCCCCCTGCAGGTTGTTGTAGCGGATGCTCGGATCGCCGACGCGCTGCGTGTAGCTGCGCGGGCGCCCCTCCTCGAAGGCCTCGGGACTTTCGAAGGTGTAGGTGCCCAGGTAGTTCGTGGTGTCGTCGGCGCGCACGCGCAGGAAATTGAATTCGAGCCCCGTGCGGTAGGAGTGAATGCCCCGCACGTAGTCGAGATCGCTGGCGGCGTTGACGGCGCGCGTGTGCTGGCCGCCGGCCCGTTGCGCGCCGCCGCGGGTGAACGCCTCGAGGACGCGAACGGTGCGCGCCTCGAGCGCGGACTGCGCCTCGGAATCGCCCACGCTCACCTGCAGGCGCGTCCGCGTGAACATGCGGCGCCCGAGCGGCCCCATGTGCTGGATGCGGACGTTATGGTTCGAGTTCTCGGTGGAATAGGCGCGCTCCTCGAAGTCGTACTCGCCGATGCCCAGGTTGTCCGCGGTGTTCCGGTTGCCGAAGTAGCCAAAGCGCAGCGTCTGGTTGAGCGTCACGGCGTAGTCCACGTTGGCATTCACACGCGTGTTATCGCGCGGCGTGCGGAGCCGCACCGCTTCCGATCGCTGTATGCCGCCAACGGTGAACGCGTTGATGTTCGGCGTTTCGTACGAGTCGAGCCCGTCGACGTTGAAGTTGAATGACGCCTTCTGCGGTACGAGCGTGCCGTTCAGGTTGATCTGGTAGTTCCTGCTCTGCTCCGGCCCGCGCTCCGGCGTGAATGGACTGCGCCCGCTCAGCCGTCCGCCGCGATAGCGGAAGGCGGTGTTATAGCGAATGGGTCCCATGCCGGGTTGCGTGATGATCTCTACCGAGGTCCCGCCCGCCGAGTGGTTTTCCGCCGCGAACTGATCGCGTGAGATGCGGATGGATCGAATCATCGCCTTGGGCGGCAGCGCGGCCCCTTCAAAGCTGTCGACCTTGATGACCGCGCCGGGCCCGGCCATGTCCTGCAGCTGCTGCCGCAGGATGTCGGGATCGTCGGACAACGCCTCGAGCTGCTCGCGCGTCAGGACGGTGCCGAACGTGGACTGACGGTCGGCGGCCGACTCCTGCTTGTTGCGCTCCACCGTCACCGAATCCTGCACGCCGGCGATCGGCAGCATCATCACCTGCTTGTTGTCGCCGGCCCGCACCCGCACCTCGGGCAGCGCCCGTGTCTCGAATCCGGGAAACTCCGCGCGCACGCTGTAGCGGCCCGGCGGAAGGCCCGCGACGCTCGCGACACCTTGCGCGTTGGTCTGCACGGGCACCGGTGCCTGCGCCTTGGTGGCGGCTTCGGCGCCCTCGACCGTGACCGTGGCGTTGCTGATGACGGCCCCGCTCTGATCGACAACGGTCACTTGCAGCGTGCCCGGGCGCGCAGCCTGACCGGCGTCTGCCGGCGCCGCACCGAGCGCGACGATCAGAGCAAGACACACGACGGGCGCGACGTGCCCGATGAGGGCAAATCTCGAAACCATAGGCGTGACCTCTAGGGAGAGCTAACTTCCGGGTTCGAACCTTCTGGGATCAACGCGCGCGTTGATCCGGAACCGATCGAATGTCGTTTCCTCCGTCGTATCGCCCGCCACCGCGCGCCTGACGCGCGTCGGCAGTTGCAGCCCGTCGAACGACCGGTATTCAGCGAAGTAGAGCCTGTTCTCCACCGCCGGTGGCGGAGCAGCGGGCGGAGCAGCGGCCGGAGGAGCGCCCCCCGGAGGAGCGGCAGCAGCCCCAGCTGGCGGTGCGCCCCCGGGCGGCGGTGCGCCCGCCTGTGGAGTAGCTGCCGGCGGCCCGCCGGGGCGGCCGGCGCCGCGGCCACGCGCGGGTGGCTGCCGTGCCTGCCAGCTCACCATGATCGGCAGATGCGTCTTGGCGTCCACGAAGAGCCGCGCCGCGAAGTCGCCCGGCCCCTTCACGTCGATCACGTCGGCGCGCCCCTGCGGCGCCTCGGCCTGCCCCGCATAGGCAAACGTGAGGGGATGGCTCGGATACGACGCCGCAAACAGGCCGAGCATCAGCCGGGCGAAGTCCTGCTTGGCGTTGACGAGTTGCGTGCGCGCGGCCGCCTCGAGCTGCTGCGGCGTGGGCGGCGGCGGACCGCCGGGACGCGCCGCTGGAGGCTGGGGAGCCGGACTCTGCACGAAGCGGTCGCCGTTGAAGCCGGTCACCGTCGGGCCGGCATCCTGGGCGGGAAACTCATCGCGCCGCGCGAACTTGTCGGGCAGCTCCGCCTGGATCTCGAACTCTATCGGCACGAGGTTTTCGCCCCGTACCTGCCGAGTACGGCCGGTGACGACGAGGCTCTTGACGGCGGCAAGCTTGGCCTCGCCGCCGATGGCGGTGCGCGCTTCGGTGATCACGCGCGCGGCCGCGTCATTACTCTGTGACTGGTTCTGCGCCTGCGCCGGCGCAGCGCCCTGTCCGCTTGTGGGACGCCCAGCGGCGAGCGTCGCGAGGGCACACACGAGAAACAGCCACCGACGGGACGGCCTCGAAGCACGTCTCGGTGCTCCCTTCATCGACGAGCCTCCTACTACGACCGCGCGGGTCTGCTCTGAATACGGCTGGCGACGGCTCGCGTCACAGGTCACACGCCTCGTTTGCCGACGACGCCGGACACCGCGTTAGACGCCGGACGTGAAAAATGGTTCACAGCGTCTGCGGTGATTTGACGACAAACACGGGCTGGAAGTTGGCCACCTGATCGGGGGGCCCTGAACGGGTGAGCGAAGCCGGCGTACACTCCGGGCCCGATGCGCATCCACCTGTCCGACGACCGCCGGGCCCGTGTGCTCGCCGCGCTGAAACGGCACTTCGACGAGGAGTTCGACGATCCGATCAGCGACTTCCGCGCGAACGGGCTGCTCGACCTCTTCCTGCGCGAGCTGGGCCCCGGCGTGTACAACCAGGGCGTCCGCGACGCCTGCGGCTACGTGCAGGAGAAGCTCGCCGACATCGAGGGCGAGATTCACGAGCCCGAGCCGCCGCGATAGAATCCGGCATTCATGGAGGCTCTATGAAGGCCTTTGTTCCGGTTCTCGCCGCCCTCGCGATCCTGAGCGGCGCCGCGCGCTCCACGCTGGCGCACCATTCGTTCGCGGCCGAGTACGACGATCAGCAGCCGCTGAAGATCACGGGCACGCTCACCAAGGTGGAGTGGATGAACCCGCACATCTGGTACTACGTGGACGTGAAGAACCCCGACGGCTCGATGACCACCTGGGCGATCTCGGGCGGCGCGCCGGGTCAACTGATGCGGCGCGGCATCACGAAGGACCTGCTGGTCCTCGGCTCCTCCGTCAACGTCGAGGGCTTCCGCGCCAAGGACGGATCCAACAACGGATTCGGCCAGCGCGTCACCTATCCGGATGGCCGCAACGTGTTCACGGCCACCGACCCGGCCGGCCGCGCGCCGCAGCGCTGAGCGGGAGGAGAACACCTTATGAAGAGCATCTCTCGCCCCTGGCTGCTGCTCGCACTCGTCGTGGTCTGCCCCTGCGGGCTGTCGCTCGCGGCCGCTTTGGGCGCCCAGCAGGCGGCAAGCCCCGCCGGCATTCCACGGACGGCCGACGGCAAGCCGGATTTCACCGGCACCTATCAGTGGCCCACCTATCTACCGGGCGACGAGCGCGGGCGTTCGTCGGCCACGGTGTTCGACCGGCGCAAGTTCGCGCCGCTCAAACCGGGCGGCGAGGTGTTCCTCGAACCGCGCACCGGCGATCCGCGTCACGACGAGCCGCGCGACTTCTGTATGCCAGCGGGCTTTCCCGGCGGCATGCTGTCGGCCAATGCGATGCAGTTCTTCCAAACGAAGAACCACCTCGTGATGGTCCACGAGTTCCAGCGCATGAGCCGCGTGATTCCGCTGGACGGCCGGGCGCCCCGCAAGGGGCTGGAGCCGATGTTCTACGGCGATCCGGTGGGACGCTGGGAGGGCGACACGCTCGTCATCGAGACGACCAACTTCAAGCGGTGGGGGCTCGACGACTACTACTACACGAACCCCAAGGAGTACCGGATGCACAGCGACGCGCTGCGGACGATCGAGCGCCTGCGCTGGAAGAGTCCGGCCGCAATCTCGTACGCGCTCACGATCGACGATCCGAAGGTGTTCACGGCGCCGTGGACGCAGGAGTTCGAGATCCTGGCCAAGCCGGAATGGGAGAAGGACGGTCTCTTCGAGTACGTCTGCGAGGAGAACAACCGCTGCCCGGGCGGCAAATGCGCGGACAAGAAGTAGAGACTCGGGTCAGGTAGGCACACCAGACCTACCTGACTCAGCGAGCAGCCTGCGCACCTCTTCGTCGGTCGTCTCGCTGAAGTCCACGTACCACGCGCCGACGGCGCTGAACGAGTGCGGCGTCAGCACGCACACCACCTCGTCGGCGATGCGCCGCATGGCTTCGCAGGTGTCGGGCGCGCCCACCGGCGCGGCCACCACCACCTGGCCGGCGCGCAACTGCCGTACGGCCTGCACGGCCGCGCGCATGGTGGAGCCGGTGGCGAGCCCGTCGTCCACGAGAATCGCGGTACGGCCTTCCACGAGCACCAGCGGACGCCCTTCGCGGTACAGCCGCTCGCGGCGCTCGAGCTCGCGCATCTCCACCCGGGCCACCGCGTCCACCGTGTCGGCCGACGGCTGATACCAGACCAGCACTTCCTCGTTCAGCACCTGCACGCCGCCGCTGGCGATCGCACCCATCGCCAATTCAGGATGACCTGGAACGCCGAGCTTGCGGACGGAAAAGACGTCGAGCGGTACCTGCAGCGCGGTAGCCACCTCATACGCTACCGGTACACCGCCACGAGGCAGCGCCAGCACGACCACGTCGTTGCGGCGTGAATAGCCCTGCAATAGACCGGCGAGCGCGATGCCGGCTTCGCGCCGATCTCTGAAAGCACGAGCGTCGGGAGATCGCCACACGCTCATCGCACCATCAAAACCTGCAAGCGCAGTACCTCCGGTGTGCGTATTTCTGCACTCTTTCTGCAAACTGATCCGCGATGAATGCTCCGTTAATTCAGGACCCGCGCGGCATAATGCAAGGAGTCCCTCTCCACCGCTTTGCACGAGGAGGTCGTCATGAAAGGCCGCGCTGCCCTCGCAGTCGCGTGGATTCTAGTCGCGATTCCGAGGATCCGCCCGGCATGAGCGTGAGCGTCGTCCTCGACACGGCGGTCACCGCCGTCCCCGAACCCGAGATGATTGCCCTGGTTGCGATTGCCGTCGTCTCGGTCCTGGTGCGGCAAATCAGGAGACTGCGGCGCGTCCGCCCGGCTCGTCCGGACTGAACCCTACCTCGACGGGCCAAGGCATTCCCCTTGCACCGCCAGGGATATGCATGCTCGTCCGCTGGTCCCGGTGGTTGGAGCGCTTGCCGTAGCGCTGTGGTTGAGTGCGTCAGCACCAGTCGATGCCTACTCGGTGCTGGCGCACGAGGCGGCGATCGACGCGGCCTGGGACCGCGAGCTGCGCCCGCTGCTGCTGCGCCGGTTTCCGCGGACATCGCCCGAGGCGCTCGAGCGGGCACGCTCGTTTGCCTACGGCGGATCCGTCATCCAGGATCTGGGCTACTACCCGTTCGGCAGCAAGTTCTTCAGCAACCTGCTCCACTACGCACGCACCGGCGATTTCGTCGCGTCGCTCATTCGCGAAGCGCAGACCGTGGACGAGCTCGCGTTCGCGCTCGGCGCGCTGGCGCACTATGCCAACGACATCACCGGCCACCCGCAGGCGGTCAACCTCTCGGTGCCGCGCACCTTTCCCAAGCTGCGCGCGAAGTTCGGCGACGACATCACCTACGTCCAGGCGCCCAAGCAGCACGTGATCGTCGAGTTCTCGTTCGACGTGGCGCGGGCGGCGCGCGGGCGCTACGACTTCACCCAGTACCGGTCGCTGCTCGACTTCCAGGTGGCCACGGCGCTGCTCGAGCGCGCGTTCCGCGACACCTACGGTCTCGAGATGTCCGAGGTGCTGTCCGATCAGGATCGCGCCATCTCCACCTACCGGTACTCGGTGAGTCAGCTGATTCCGGCATTGACCGAGGCCGCGTGGCGCGACAAGCGTGACGAGATCCAGAAGGCCTGGCCCGAAGCCGATCGCGAGCGCGTCGTGTTCGCGTTCAGCCCGCTCGACTACGACGAGGCCTACGGCCGCAACTACCAGAAGCCGGGGCGGGCCGCGCGCTTCCTCGCCTTCGTCTACCGGCTGGTGCCGAAAGTGGGCCCGCTGAAGCCGCTCGCGTTCAAGGCGCCCACGCCCGAGGTGGATCATCTCTTCGAAGACAGCCTGACGGAATCGCACGCACGCTTCGGCACGCTGCTGCGCGCCGTGCGGGCCGGCAGGCTGGACCTGCCAAACTCCAACTTCGACACCGGGCGTCCGGCCCACGCCGGCGACTACGCGCTGGCCGACGAGACGCACGCCGAGTGGCTCGAGTCGCTTGCCAAGGACGGCTTCGTGGGGGCCACACCACCCGTGCGCCGCACGTTGACGGCGTTCTATCAGGGCGCGACGCCCCCCGACCTGCGCGACAAGAAGGCGCGCAAGGCCTGGACGCGGCTCCAGGCGGCGGTGGAGTCGTTCAGCCGCGCGCCAGCGGCGCACGCGGCGCGGCGCCCGTAGTCAGAGCAAGGCCACGTTCGGCCGGGCTTATGATGAGGGGCGCTCCGACGCCCGCTCATGAGCCTTCTGTCCTCCCGACACACCATCACCGCGCTGCTGTTTCTGGCGCTCGCCCTGCGCGTCGCGGCCATCGTGATCAGCCCGATCGGCAACTCGCTGTACTCGGACATGGGCAACTATCGGCGCATCGCCGACAACATCCTCGAGGGCGTCTGGCAGCCTGCGCACTTCATGCAGGCGATCGGCTTCTCCCTCCTCCTGGCGTTTTTCAAACGGGTGTTCACCGACTGGACCAGCGCGCTGGCGGTGTACCACGTCCTGCTCTCGACCGCCACCGTCTGGGTGGTGTGGAAGTGCGCCACTCGTGCCTTTGGTCCAAAGGTTGGCGTGCTGTCGCTCTTCCTCGCCGCCATTCACGTCCCGTGGCTCGTGATGACCGCGCTCGCGTTGTCGGAAACGACGTTCACGCTCCTGATGGCGGTGCTCCTGTGGGCGAGCCTGGAGCTGACGGAGCGGCCGTCCCTGCGATGGTCGGTCATCTGGGGCCTCGTGTTCATCGCGGGCTTCTGGTTGAAGGGCACGCACGTGTTTCTCGGGCCGATGTTCCTCCTGGGCGTCCTGGCCTGGAGGCACTGGTCGCGCGACGCGATCGCCACCATCGCCCTGCCCGTGAGCGCGGTGGTCGCCGCGGGGCTGATTCTTCACGGCGTGCTCACCTACCGCACCATCGGCACGTTTCGCCTCAGCGCGGCCGCGGGCGGGCTGAATCTCGTCGAGGGAAAGTGCCCCAGCAAGCGGAACATCGATTCGACCGGTGCCGGGTGGTATTCGCCGATCTACGGGCAGCTCGGCCTCACCTCATCCAAGCTGTGGGACCGGCCGTTCACGGATTCGGGCTACTTCATGCAGGAGGGGCTGAAATGCATCGGGCGCGATCCGTTCGTGCTGGTGCAGTCGTTCGAAGGCATCCCCTTCTTGTTCGTCGGCAACTACCTGTGGCCGGTCAACCGGACGTCGGTCGGTCCGCAGGCCCGGTTGTACGAGCTCGTGACCGGGCCGTTTCTGATGGCCGGCGTCGCCTTGTGGCTGCTGGCGCGCTGGCCCTGGCGGCGCGAGCGGTGGGGTGAGCTGATCGTGTGGGCGCTGCCGCTCGCCGCCCTGTGCCTGTGCGTGTACGTGTTCAAGAGCGAGATCCGGTTTCGCGTGCCGTTCGACGTCTGGTTCATCCCGATGGCGTTCGACGGCTGGCTCTCTCGCCTCAACGGCTCGCTGCCGAATACCCGTGGTTGAGCTTGGGCCCGATTCGCCCGGTTCGACGATCTAAAGCCGGAGCGGCTGAGCGCTACCCAGGGTGAGGGATCCCACTCATACGTCCTTGTAATCAGTCGCCCCTTGCGGTTAGATCGCCCCGCCAGCGCCCGTGGCCGGCGCATCCCCTGTTCCCTGCCCTTCGCGTCACTGTCGGTTCGAGGAGAACCCCTCATGAAAACCCTTGCGGCCCTCGTCGTCCTGCTGGGCATCCTGACGCCGTCGGTGTCGGGCCAAACCGCGGCATCGAAACGATTTCTCGGCGGCCCACTCGTCATCGAAGACCAGGGCAGCTTCTTCGTCGGTGGCATCCAGAAGGTCACGGAGCATGCCGCGGCGCTGCCGCCGCCGGCACCCGGCAGCGCGGCACCGGCCGGCCCGGTGCCGCAGCAGATCACCATCGGGCAGATGTACGTCCAGTTCCAGATTCCGGCCAAGAAGTACGGCGGCGGGTGGCCGGTGATCATGGTGCACGGCTCCACGCATACCGGCGCCTGCCTCGAGGCGACGCCGGACGGGCGCGAGGGCTGGTATCCCTACTTCGTGCGCCACGGCGTCCCCAGCTACGTGGTGGACCAGGCCGGGCGCGGACGCTCCGGGTTCGACCAGTCGGTGCTCCACGAAGCCGAGGCGCGGCTGGCGGGGGGCGACACCAAGGCCGCCTCCGATCTGATTCCGAGCTTCGGCCGCATCACGAACAACGGCGCGTGGACCGCCTGGTTCGGCCACCTGGTACCGGCGGGCTCGAACGTCACCACCGGCCGGCTGATTCCACACGGCCACGCGGAGGACCCCAACCCCAAGCCCGACGCGTATGCGCACGTGGCGCCGCTCTTCCCGCTCGAATCCGCGGCGGAGTACTACAAGCAGCTGGTGCCGAACGCCGAGGTGACCCTCCCCGGCTCGACGTGTGCCAACTGCGACCCCAAGGAACTGTCGCCGGCCAACACGTGGACGCCGCAGAACCTGGCGGCGCTCGTCGAACGGCTTGGCGGCGCCATCGTCGTCACGCACTCGCAGTCCGGCATCATGGGCCACCACATGGCGCGCCTCCTCAAGGAGCGCGGGCGCCTCGATCTGCTGAAGGGCCTGCTCACGCTCGAGGGCTCGTGCTCGCTGCCGAACAGCGGCCTCACGGCCGCCGACTTCGACACCATTCCCTACATGGCGCTGAAGGGCGACTACACCGCCTCGAGCACGGTGTGCGAAGACACCGTCAAGGCACTCAACGCGCGCCGCGCCGCCAAGCAGGGCACCGCCAAGGCCGAGTACCTCAAGCTCGACGACATGGGCATCCTCGGCGTCACACACATGATGATGCTCGACAAGAAGAACCTCGAGATTGCCGACATCATGCTGAATTGGGTCAACAAGAACGTCCAGAAAAAGCGGTAAACGTTTCCTTATCCTCCGTGTAAGAGGAGCTCGCATATGTCCAGAGTGTTCCGGTTGCTGACCCTCGTTGCTCTTGCCTGTTCGGCCGCGACCGCCGCGTGCAGTTCGGGCTCCGCCCCCGCCCCCGCCTCGTCCCCGGCGCCCGCGGCGTCGTCCGGGTCGTCGGCCTCGGCCGCGCCCGCCGACAAGGAATGGGCGATGCCGAACAAGAACGCCTCGGCCACGCGCTACAGCGGGCTCACCGAGATCACGCCCGACAACGTGAAGAACCTCAAGGTGGCGTGGACCTTCTCCACCGGCGTGCTGCGCGGCCACGAAGGCGAGCCGCTCGTGGTCGGCAACACGATGTACCTCGCCACACCGTTCCCGAACAACGTCTACGCGCTGGACCTCACCAAGGAAGGCGCGCCGGTGAAGTGGAAGTACACGCCGCGTCAGGATCCGGCGGTGATCCCGATCGCATGCTGCGATACCGTGAACCGCGGCGTCACCTACGCCGACGGCAAGATCTTCCACAACCTGCTCGACACCCACACCGTGGCGCTCGACGCCGCCACCGGCAAGGAGCTGTGGAAGGTCAAGCAGGGCGACTACAAGCAGGGGCAGACGATCACGTCGGCGCCGATGGTCATCAAGGACAAGGTGATCTCCGGGATCTCCGGCGGCGAGTTCGGCGTGCGCGGTTTCGTCACCGCCAACGACGTCAACACCGGCAAGCAGCTGTGGCGGATGTACAGCACGGGGCCGGAGGCCGAAGTCGGCTTCCCGGGCTCGGTGGAGACGTGGAAGGGCGACGAATGGAAGCGGGGCGGCGGCACCACGTGGGGCTGGTACAGCTATGACCCCGAGCTCAACCTGTTCTACTACGGCACCGGCAACCCGGGCTCGTGGAACCCGGATCAGCGGCCTGGCGACAACAAGTACTCGATGACGATCTTCGCCCGCAATCCCGACACCGGGAAGGCGGCGTGGGCGTATCAGAAGACCCCGCACGACGCGTGGGATTACGACGGCATCAACGAGAACGTGCTGGCCGACCTGAACATCGGTGGCCAGACGCGCAAGGTGCTCGTGAACTTCGACCGCAACGGCTTTGCCTACGTCCTCGACCGCAAGACCGGCGAACTGCTGAAAGCGGACCCCTTCGTCAACGTGAACTGGGCCACGGGGATCGATCTCAAGACGGGAAAGCCGATCGAGAACCCGGAAAAGCGCACGTCCTCGACGAAGAACACCAAGGACATCTGCCCATCGGCGATGGGCGGCAAGAACCAGCAGCCGGTGTCGTTCTCGCCGCGCACCGGCTTGTTCTATGTGCCGTCCAACAACCTGTGCATGGACTACGAGGGCGTCGAGGTGAAGTACCAGGCCGGACAGCCCTACGTCGGCGCCATCGTGCTCAGCAAGGCAGGGCCCGGCGGCAACCGCGGCGAGTTCCTGGCGTGGGACCCGGTGGCGGGCAAGAAGGTGTGGGGCATCAAGGAAGGGCTCTCGGCCTGGGGCGGCGCGCTCTCGACGGCCGGCGACGTCGTGTTCTACGGCACGATGGAAGGCTGGTTGAAGGCGGTGAACGCCAAGACCGGCGACGTGCTGTGGAAGTTCAAGACGCCGTCGGGCATCATCGGCAACCCGATGACCTACGTCGGCCCCGATGGCAAGCAGTACGTCGCGGTGCTGTCGGGTATCGGCGGGTGGTCGGGCATCGGCGTGGCCGCCGAGATGAGCCTCGAGGACAAGACCGCAGGCCTCGGCGCCATCGGCGCGTTCGACGACCTGGGGAACTTCAGCAACCAGGGCGGCGTGCTGACGGTCTTCTCGCTGCCGTAGGGTGATTCGCCACCGACTGCTGGCTGTCGCGCTCTGCTTTGTCTGCCCGGGCCTCGCGCTCGGGCAGACGAAAGCGGTTTTTCGCGTCTGCGCGGATCCGGTCAACATGCCGTTCTCGACCCAGAAGCTGGAGGGCTTCGAGAACCGTATCGCGGCGCTGCTGGCGAAGGACTTCGGCACGACACCCGCCTACGTCTGGTGGGGTCAGCGCCAGGGCTTCATCCGCAACACGATGAACGCGACGCTCGCCGAAGGGCGATGCGACATCGTGATGGGCGTGCCCGTCGGCTACGACCTGGTGCGGCCGACAGCACCCTACTATCGCTCGACGTACGTCTTCGTCTACCCGCGCGGCAAGCACAAGATTGCCTCGCTCGACGACCCGATTCTCAAGAAGCTGAAGATCGGCGTCCACCTGCTCGGCAACGACTACGAGAACCCGCCGCCGGTGCACGAGCTCGGCAAGCGGCACATCGTGGACAACGTGGTCGGCTTCGGCACGTTCTATTCGGCCGAGAATCCGCCGAGCGCGATCGTGGACGCCGTGGCTTCGGGGAAGGTTGACGTCGCGATCGTGTGGGGGCCGCCGGGCGGCTACTTCGCCGCGCGGCAGAAAGTGCCGATGGAGGTCGTGCCGATTCCGTCCACGCCCGGCGGGCTGCCCTTCGCCTTCGACATCGCGATGGGCGTACGCAAGGGCGACGACGCGCTCTTCGCGCGCGTGCAGCAGGCGCTCACGCGGCACCGCGCCGAGATCGATCGCATCCTGAAAGAGTTCAACGTTCCCGTTCTCGAACGAAAGGCGAGCAGCGCGAAATGAGGATCCTGGGTACCGCGACACTGTGTTTCATGGGCGTTCTGGCCTGGGCTGCCCTGCAGGCGCCCGTACGCGCCGAACCGGCCGCGCAGGCGGCGGCGCCGGCGGCCAGCGACATCTACACCGACGTCTACAACGGGTGGAAGTGGTGGCACGTCTACTGTTACCGCTGCCATGGCACCGATGCGATCGCCACCAGCACCGCGCCCAGCCTGCTTGGCGAGAGCGAGCGGCTGTCGCGCGCGGCGTTCGTGCGGGTGGTTCGCGACGGCGTGAAGGACAAGGGCATGCAGGCGTGGGACAAAATGCTGGACCCCAAGCAGATGGGGCAGCTCTACGTCTACGTGCGCGCGCGCGCCGACAAGGTGCTGCCGCCCGGACGCCCGGAGTGGTGGAGCTGGAATGCGGGCTACGCGGGGCAGATGCAGCACGCCTATTTCGCCTGGCTCGCGGGCGGTCGCGAGCGCCTGCCGAAGGTCCGCGTCGTGTTCTC
>Ga0209486_10000311_pt1 | contig 22591 bp, 13 predicted proteins | sample NCCompost_FD_187518 | JGI IMG/M metagenome (GOLD analysis project Ga0209486, IMG submission 187518) | Agricultural soil microbial communities from Utah to study Nitrogen management - NC Compost (SPAdes) (version 2) | ecosystem: Environmental > Terrestrial > Soil > Agricultural land | place...
CGCCACGAAGCTCCGCGACCGTCCGTTCCAGCATCTGGGTATAAAGATCGAACCCGAGCGCTTCGAAATGACCCGACTGTTCACCGCCGAGCAAACTTCCTGCGCCGCGTAGTTCTAGGTCGAGCGCCGCGATACGAAACCCGGCCCCGAGATCGGAAAACTCACGAATTGCTGCTAAACGACGGCGTGCGATGGGTGTGAGTTCCTGTTCGGCCGGAATCAGCAAATAGGCATAAGCCCGGCGGTTCGAACGTCCCACACGCCCGCGTAACTGATAAAGCTGAGAAAGACCGTAATGATCGGCGCGGTTTATGATGATGGTGTTGGCGCGTGGGATGTCTATGCCGTTCTCGATGATGGTGGTCGCAACCAGAACGTCATATTTGTAGTCGATGAAGTCGAGCATCACCTTCTCCATCTCTTTCTCGTTCATCTGACCGTGCCCGATCGCCAGTCGCGCCTGCGGCACGAGACGCTGAACGAGCGCCGCGATTGTCTCGATCGTCTCCACACGATTGTGAATGAAGAAGACCTGCCCGCCGCGCGAGAGTTCGAGGTCGAGAGCCGACTTGATCACGCTGTCGGAAAACTGGACCACCTGGGTTTGAATCGCGAGGCGATCGCGCGGCGCCGTTTCAATGAGGGACATGTCGCGCATGCCGCTGAGCGACATGTTCAGCGTACGTGGAATCGGGGTAGCTGAGAGCGTCAACACATCGACCTTTTTTTTCAACTGTTTGAGTCGTTCCTTATGGGCCACACCGAAACGCTGTTCTTCGTCTACGACGACGAGCCCGAGATCCTTGAAACGAACGTCTTTCGAAAGCATTCGATGAGTGCCGATGACTACGTCGATCTCGCCTGCCTCGACACGCTTTACTAGCTCTTTCTGTTCCTTCGCCGAGCGAAAACGCGACAGCAGTTCCACTTTCACCGGAAAAGGCGCGAAGCGATTGCGAAACGTGTCGTAGTGCTGATAGGCGAGGACAGTCGTCGGCGTGAGTACAGCGGCCTGCTTCCCTTCCATTACTGACTTAAACGCCGCGCGCATCGCGACTTCCGTTTTGCCGTAACCGACGTCGCCGCATAGCAAACGATCCATCGGCACAGGCTCTTGCATGTCTTTCTTCACGTCTTCAATCGCAGTTTCCTGATCGGGCGTGAGCACAAACGGGAAACCGTCTTCAAACTCCTGCTGCCATGGTGTGTCAGCGGCGAAGGCGTAACCGCCGACCAGCTTTCGTTCCGCGTAAAGCCGCAGCAGCTCATCGGCCATGTCGCGCATTGCGCGTTTCGCTTTGGCTTTCGTCTTTTGCCAACCGAGACCGCCAAGACGATCCAGTTGCGGCTGATGACCTTCGGCACTCGAGTAACGTTGGACCAGATCGAGTCGTTCGACGGGGACGTACAGTTTCGCATCGTCCGCATAGTAGAGCAGCATAAACTCGCCGGAGCGTGGTCCAAGGTCGAGCGTTTGAAGACCGCCGAAGCGTGCGATGCCGTGGTCGATGTGGACCACGTAATCGTTGGGACGCAGATCGCGAAAATCGGAAAGGAAGGCGGCTGCTTTTGAGCGACGACGGCGTCCTTCGGGACGCGCTCGATCGGCAGCGGTGCCGCGACGGTCAACCGACGTCGTCGTTTCGTCAAATACGTCCGACTCGACGTGAATAATCAGGCGCGCCTTGGGCAATTCAAATCCGCCGCTAATCCGACCGACGGTGACGACGACCGGAATTGCATTTGAAGAGGCCGTCTCGCCGGTCAACGCAAGACGCGACTCGATCTCGTAGTCTTTCAAAATCTCGACGATGCGCTCGGCCACACCCAAACTCGGCATCACGAACAGTGTCGTCCTGCCTTCCTCCGACGAACGAATCACACCAGTTGCGAGATCCGCGATCCGCCCGTGATAGCGCATCGCGGACTGTGCCTGCCAATCGACTTCCACCGCCATTTCGGCGACCGGAAAAAGAAACGCAGGGACGCGAGGAGCACGCTGCCGTCCGAGTTGGACGGTGGGCTCTTCCGCGTCCAACTGAAGATTCAGATCAGTTTCCGCGGCGACCCGTCCGAGTGCGCGCAATTCGACACGCTGGCGCGCTTGAATCAACGCGCGCAGTTGTTCGCCGTTCAGAAAGAGTTCTTCAGGAGTGAGCGCGATGTCGTCGGCCTGATCGATCTCGGCGTAGCGTTCGCTCAGTCGTTCATAGAAGACGCCGATGTACGATTCGATCGCGCTCGGTTCGTCGACGACGAGCACGACGTCTTTCAGGTGATCGAAGACAGTCGACGTCGAGTCGGTCGTCAGTGCGATCAGCCACTCCCAACCGCCAAACGCCTCACCTTCGTCGGCGAAAGCTGTGCGGTCGCGAAGCGAACGATTGAAGCGTTCGTCGGCCCAACGTTCGCGGGCGCCTTCGCTCCAGATCTGGAAGTCGGTTGGTGTAACAGACAACTCGCGCATCGGCGGCACTTCGACGACGGTGAGCTGGCCCGTGGACAACTGTGTCTCGGGATCGAATTCACGCAGCGAGTCGATGTTGTCGCCGAAAAACTCAATACGTACCGGAGCCTCGCGGCCGGGCGGCCAGACGTCGAGAATTCCGCCGCGCATGGAAAACTCGCCCACGCCGCCGACCGGATCCTCGCGCATGTAACCGGTTGCGAAGAGTTTTTCAACCAGCTCTTCCGGCGAATGATCTTCGTCGCGCTTGAGTACGACACCGGCGCGTGCGATCGCTTCGGGGCTGACGGTCTTGCGCGCGAGTGCTCGCGCAGTCAGCAGGACGAAGTCAGGTTGGTGAAGTTGTAAACGCCAGAGTGCGAGCGCACGCTTCTCGAGCGTTTGCGCGTGCGGTGAGATGCCGGCGTATGGATCGGTTTCCGATGCCGGCAGTACAAGAATCTCAGCTTCGGCATTGTCTTTCTGGTTGAGTGCATCATGCCAAAAGCGCAGATCGCTTTCCCACGGTTCGAGATCGCGAGTTGTTTGTGAAACGACGGCAAACGTCTTTCCGGTGTCGCGTTGGAGTGCGGCGACGGCGAGGGCGCGCGCCGAACCGGCCACCAGACCGCTGATCGAAATAATTCGCGCGTTCGCTCGCAACTCGTTGAGCAGTTGCTGGTACTCGCGAGTCTCCGAGATCTGTTGCAGAGTTTGCTGTAACGTACTTTCCTGGATAATCCTGCTGGACATATCGTAAGTCTTTTGAACTTAGTGCTTTGTACTTTGATCTTTGTAAGTAGTCCGTGGTCAGTTGTCCGTTGTCGGTAGCCATAGAACTGACAACTGACAAAGAGCCAAGTACTAAGATCTAAGTTCTTCCCTTCATTCGCTCAATCAACCGGCTCGTCGAAGCGCCATCGACAAACGGCAGCGAGATCACCTTTCCGCCCGCGGCTTCGACTTCCTCGCGGCCGTGTATCTGATCGAGTTGATAATCGCCGCCTTTCACGAGCACGTCAGGCAAGAGCTGCGTGATCACGTTGCGCGGCGAAATGTCGTCGAAGACGACGACGTAATCGACCTGTCGCAGCGCCGCCAGGATCTCCGCGCGCTCTGCTTGATCGAAGACAGGTCGATCGGGTCCTTTCAATTCGCGCACAGTGCGGTCGCTATTGATCGCGACTACGAGCGCATCGCCGAGCGCACGCGCCTGCGCCAGATAACGCACGTGACCGACGTGCAACAAATCAAATACACCGTTTGTAAACACCAGCCGCGCGCCGCTGTCCCGAAGACGCGCGCGCTCCGCGAGCATATCTTCGATGCTCCGAATTTTGTCTTTCATCCGTGGATAGAATCTAGCATAATCATCGCTTTACTTTGGAGACGAGAAGCTTGTCCATTCCATTCATCGAAGAGAACGATCAAACGAGCGCACGCCGCGAACACCTCGAGGCGCTGCGCGAGCTTGTCGGCAATGTTTATCCGAACAAGTTTGAGCGCACCGAGGTGGTCGAACCCGGCCGTGAAGACACAATTAGTTCGATAGCCGAAAAATTCAGCGGATTTGAACCGAAAAAGGGTGACAACGGCAGGCCGACGAACGAAGAACTCGAGCTCGCCAACCAGCAGTTGAACCATTTCACGGTGCGGCTGGCGGGACGTATCGCATCACCGCCACGAGTGATGGGCAAGGCTGCGTTTGTTCATCTTTCCGACGGCATTTCGCGTTTGCAAATCTATTTACGCAAGGCCGACTTCACGGGATTACGTAACGCTGCGGAGGGTGGCGAGGTCGATGGCTGGTCGTTGTTTCAACTGTTGGACCACGGTGACTTCATCGGCGTTGAAGGTTATCTCTTCGTCACGAAGACCGGCGAACTATCGGTGCATGTGCAGAAGTTACAGTTTCTCTCGAAAGCACTGCTTCCGTTGCCCGACAAGATGCACGGCATTCACGATCCAGAGATCAAGCAGCGACAACGTTATGCTGACCTGATTGCCGGCAGCCTGAAGCTGGACCACGACGAGACGCTGACGTCGCGCGAAGTTTTTCAACGTCGTGCGGCGGCAGTGAAAGAGTTGCGACGCATACTTGAAGACCACGGCTATATCGAAGTCGAAACTCCGATGCTGACGCCGCTTGCGACCGGCGCCGTCGCGCGTCCATTTAAGACGCATCACAACGCGCTCGACATCGATCTCTACGCGCGCATAGCGCCCGAATTGTACCTGAAGAGATTGCTGGTCGGCGGCTTCGAAAAGGTCTACGAGCTCAATCGTAACTTTCGCAATGAAGGCATTTCGACGCGTCACAATCCCGAGTTCACGATGCTCGAGTTTTACTGGGCGTATGCCGACGTGAACGCGATGATGGACTTTTGCGAAGAGATGCTGCGAGCAGTGATCTTTAAAGTGCTGGGCCACACGCACGCGAGTTACGCTGGTCACGATATCGACTTCGGTCAGCCGTTTCGACGCATCGGTATGAAGGAGAGTTTAAGTGGCGTCGTTGATGAGGGTCAGATAACGAATGACAAAGTGGCGACGCTGTTTGAGGAGCATGTCGAGCAGGGATTGATCCAGCCGACGTTCATTACCGACTTTCCGAAACCGATCTCGCCGCTGTCTAAGGCGTCGCCGGCGAATCCCGCGGTGGCCGAGCGCTTTGAGTTGTATGTTGGGGCGATGGAACTCGCGAATGGCTTCTCAGAACTGAATGATCCGGTTGAACAGTACGAGCGGTTCCGCGACCAGGTGCTTCAGCGCGAACGTGGCGACGAAGAAGCGATGGTGATGGATGAAGATTATCTGCGGGCTTTGTCGTACGGCATGCCGCCGGCAGCAGGCATCGGCATCGGGATCGATCGATTGGTGATGTTCCTGACGAACAAGTCGTCAATCCGCGACGTGATTCTCTTCCCTCACATGCGCCCGGAACGTAAGAATACGGATTAATTTTTTACTGGGACCACCTTCGCGCGAAGTTCTGCCAATCGCTGATCGGACCAGATTGGTTTTTGTCCGTGTTCCTGCAGCAACGCGAGGTAGCGTTCGAGTGCGTCGAGCGCGCCTTTGTAGTCGCCCTGCTTCTCACGCACACGAATCAAGTCGAGCAAGAATTGTGAGTTGGTCGGAACGTGCGCATTGATCGCCTGCACGAAAGCTAATTCGGCGCTCTTTAGATCGCCTTTCACTTCGTACGTGCGCGCGAGGTGAAAGTAGCTGATCGGATAACGCGCTCCATCCCGTTTTGAGACCGCGAGCAGGTAGCCCATCGCTTCGTCGTATCGCTTCAAATTGAGCAGGACGTAACTAAGCTCGAGATTCGCAGGGGCGAAGTAACCACCCTGTCGCCCCAGCACACGCTGAAAATTGTCAACCGCTTCCGTCAACTTGCCGCGCTCGTTCGCCGTGCGCGCCTTCTGCAGAAAATCGTAGCTGGTCTGGTCCAACGCCAACGGTTTTGCGACACGGACAGTCGCGGATTTCCCTTCAACCCGAGTCGGTTTCGGAGAAGTTTTGGCAGGAGCCACCTCAGCGACAACGATCCTGTCATCATCATTTATAGTTGCGAGCGCTTGCTTGGCGGCGTCGTGTTCTGAATCGACGATCAACGCGCGGCGCCATTCACGAGCCGCGAGATCTTTTTGACCGCGAGCTGAATAAAGACGGCCAAGGTTGTAGCTGGCTTCAGCGTAACGAAAACTCTCAATCTTCAACGCTCCGATAAACGCCTCGTAAGCCTCCTCCCAACGACCCAGACGCAACAGGATCACACCCATGTTGTTGAGCGCGCGCGAGTATTTTCCTTTTCGTTGATCGATGGCCTCACGATAAGCGTTCAGCGCAGCGTCCGTTTCACCCATACGCGCATAAGCATTGCCGAGATTGTAAAAGCTGGGCGGGTCGAACGCGCCCGAGTTAGCGACCGCGTCCAACTCTTTAAGCGCTTCGGCTTTGTGTCCGGTGTTTACAAGCGTGTCCGCGAGTCTCAGTTGCAGACGAATGCGCTCCGCTCCCGTGTTCGCAGCAGCGATCTGAGCACGCAGGGAAGCGACGGGATCCTCCGGGGGCGGCGGCTCCTGCGCAACGACAGTGAAAACACAGATTAAAGAGACAATGATGGCGCGTATGGTGATATTCATTGCTTTAACTCACTTAGCTTTCGCGGGAATATGCTACGACTGTGCCGCCAAATCCTACGGCCCAACCGCGCGTTTTATCTGTGAAGAAGACACGTTCCAATGGATGTTGTGTTTCGCTGCGTTCGCTGGTCCAGCGCACTCCACCGTCTGTGGTGTGAATGATTGTTCCTTCGGCGCCGACGGCCCAACCTTCGCGCTCGTCGACAAACTTCACGTCAAACAAGTCGGTATCGATGCCGGATTCCTGTCTCTGCCACGTGCGACCACCGTTGGTCGTTTTATAGACGCTACCACTGCTACCGACTGCCCAACCGGTGCGGTTATCGACAAACGACGCCGCTGTGAAACGAACAGTTTTTTCTACCTGCGGCAGACTCGACTGATACCACGTGTCGCCGCCGTCAGACGTTTGGATGATGGTTGCGCCGGCGCCGACGATCCAGCCGCGATCGTTGTCTACAAAGAAACCGCCCAGCAACAAACGTCGAGTCGGTGACTCTACTTGATTCCACGTTTCACCGGAGTCGCGCGTTGTGTAGATCGAGCCATGCTCACCAAAGGCCCAACCGCGTCCGCCGCGACTGAACACGGCGCGAACCAGGACGAGATTAACGTCTATTCCTTTTAGCTCAACTCGATTCCAGTTCTCACCACTATCGGTGGTCTTCATGAGAAAGGCGCGAGTTTGTTCTTTGGTTTTGAGCTCGTGAATGTTTACTTCACAAACGAGCCAGCCGTTCTGTTCGTCGAGGAAGAAGATGTCGCGGACGATGGCCGTCGTCGGGGCGGCGGCGGGTTTCCAATTCACACCACCATCAACAGTTTTGAGTAACGTTCCCTTGCTACCGACGGCCCAACCGCGATTGTGATCGAGAAAGAAAACTGAACGCAGCCAGGCCATCGTCCCGGCTTTCTGGCGCACCCAGGAACCCGTCTGGGTCCCCGTTTGACTCGTGGCCGGGATGACGGATAGCAGAACGAGACAAAGCGAAACAACCAGTTTCATTTGTGGTTTTAGTAACCAACCGGCAAACCAAAGATGCGCGCAAAGCTAAGCACATTTGCGAAGCCCATAATCTGCTGGAACTTCTTCAGCTTGTTTCCGGGAACGAAAACCTGATCGCCCGGCGCGAGAAAAACGCTGTCCGGCTGCTTGCCTTTGTAAATCGCCGACACGTTAACCGCAATCTGGTCCATTTGGCCGTTCGCTCCACGACGCAGCACCAGCACTTTGCTCTTGTCGCCGGTATTCAACACGCCACCGGCTTCAGCAATCGCTTCAGTAACCGTCAGCCTGCGGTTCATCAGACGAACGCCGGGCTGAAGCACGTCGCCAAGAATGCTGTATCGATACGAGGCTGCCTTTTCGAGGATCACTGTCACCTGCGGACCGATGATGTACTCGTCGTAACTCTTCTCGATTATGCGCGCTATTTCTTCGGTAGTTTTGCCATTGACGAAAACGCCGCCGGGAATCAACTGGAGCGAGATGCGACCGTTCGGCGGGACAATGATGCCCTTGCGCGTGTATCGGTCCTGATTGAACACTTCGACCGAGATGACGTCTTCCGGACCGAGCCGGTAGGTGCTGAAGAAGTTGTTGTAGTACGGATTAATCGCTGCTTCTTCTTCAGACTGCTGTTCCTGGCGGTTAGCGATCATCTCATCCGGCATGTCGGCAGGCCGCGCCTTCGTATCGTCAGGCTCGAGCCGGTCGCCAGTAACAGGTTTCTTGTTCTTGTCCTGAGTCGACGCGGTCCGCGGTCTTTGCTTCTGCGTATCATTTGGCTGTTGCGCGAAACCTGCCGTCGTCATCATGAACAGCGCGGCAACCGCCAGCGCGATTAGTGTATTGTTCTTCGTCATCTCAACCTCCCGTCAGATCTCAGATTTGAGATCTCAGAGCTCAAATTTCATTGGGCGCCACGCCCAAACAGAATGATCTTGATCGTCTCAAACAGGATGATCGCGTCAAACACCAGAGTATGGTTCTTGATGTAAAAAAGGTCGTACTGGAGTTTCTCTCGCGCGTCTTCGATCGAAGCGCCATACGGATATTTGATCTGCGCCCAGCCGGTTAATCCCGGCGCGATCAGATGTCGTTGTTCGTAGTAGGGAATTTCCTGCGCGAGTTGGGCCACGAAGTGCGGGCGCTCGGGCCGCGGGCCGACGAAGCTCATCTCACCTCGCAGGATGTTCCAGAACTGCGGAATCTCGTCGATGCGAACCTTGCGGATGATGCGGCCGATGCGGGTAGTTCGATCATCGCCCTTGCTGGCCCAGACTGGACCATCAGCTTCCGCGTCCACTCTCATCGAACGAAACTTAATCAACGTAAACGCTCTGCCGTTCTTACCGACGCGCTCCTGCTTGTAAAAGATGGGTCCACGTGATTCGAGCTTGATCAGGATCGCGGTCACGAGCACGATCGGCACTGATAGCAATACGCCGATCAGCGCCGCGAGACGATGCACAACCGTGCGCGAGAGCGAAGAAAACCTTGCTTTGCGTCCGGGACCAGTAAAGATCAACCACGACGGACGAATCATGCCCAGCGATACACGCCCGGTAATCCGTTCGTAAAACGCCGCGCCTTCTTCGATCGAAACGTGGCCTGCCAGACTCAACTGCAACAACTTGTCTGTCGGAAACTGTCCGCGACGTTCACCCATCGCAACGACGATCCGATCAACATTGGCGCTCTTAACCACGTCGTTGAGATGTTCGGTCAGGCCAATGACGCGCGGGTTTATCAAACTCTTGCCCAACTGTCCGGAATCATTGCCGACGAAACCCACGATGCGATAACCCGCGTCCGGCCGGTTCAAAACTTCACGAGCAATCTCGACTGCCGAGTCTCCCGAACCAACGATCAAGATGCGTTCGCCGAAGTCCGGGTGGCCCAGAAACCAATGAATCGAAATCCGCCATCCCACCATCAATGCCAACGCCAGAGGCAGGGCAATGAGCGAAACGCCGCGACCCAACATCAGACCGGGATAGAAGTAGAAGCAAAGCGCGAGGGCGATCCACGCTAGACCCAGCGCCTGGAACAAGCGCAGCAACAGCTCGCGTCGATCGTGCATGACCACGAAGTCGTACAGATCGAAAAGGTAAAACCCCGCAAGGCAGAGGCAGGTCGCCAAAAGAGCTTTCCAGAGGCCTTGCCGATCCAATAACTCGTAACTTGCGTCACTAACGCCGACGCGCAGGTACACGGCCCCGATAATCGAGCCGTAGACCAACGCTGCCTCGGCGAAGATCAGTAGTAACGTCCGGCCATTTACGCGCAGTACTCTCAATTAACGACCGTTACCTCCTCGCGTGTTTCCTGGACCAACGCTTTCTTCTTCGAACCATTACCGTTTGGTTCGCGGTTGCTGTAGCGATACTGGTAGTAGTAGTTATTTGATTCGGGCTGTTCGCCGGCGCGGTTGAGCACAACACCCAACATTTTCTCGCGCGGAATCTGATCGAGCAGCCTGTCGACGAGCGAATAGCGTGTCTTGCCGGAACGCACGACCAACAGCGCGCCGTCAGCGCGCGACATCAGCACGTTCGCGTCGGTAAAGATTCCCAAGGGCGGCGCGTCGATGATGATGTAGTCGAACATGCGGCGCGCCTGCGCCAGAACACGCTCGTAAGTTGGACCAGAAAGCAACTCGGCAACGTCGTCCCTCGGTTTTCCTCCGGGCAGCAGATGGAGCCCTGCCGGATCGAGACGCACGATGGCGTCTTCGAGTCGAACCTGATCGCCAAGCACTTCGGAAAGTCCTTGTTTAGCATCGATGCCGAAATAGTCAGTGGCGCATGGGCGGCGCAAGTCGCTGTCGATTACCAACGCCCGAACACCTTCGGTCTGTGCGAGCAGCCAACCCAGGTTGAGCGCCGTCAGCGTTTTACCTTCGGCGATACCGGCGCTGGTGACCACCAGTGAGCGCATTTGCGTTCGCTCGCCGGCTTGCAGGATCCGGGTACGCAGCGAACGAAACTGTTCGCAGTACGCGGAGCGCGGCTGGCTGATCGCGACGAGATGTGGTTCGACGCGCGCAGGAGAAATGTCATAGCTGACAAAACCTCCGGCGCGCGCCGCACCGGCAGCGTCCAAAGTTGCCCCAGCATCACGCGAAGCAATTCCGCCGGGGAGTGCCGACCCGTCGGGTACATCCGTCGTGTGCGCAGAGGACGCTGAACCTGGCGCCGTTCCTACGGTCATGATCGTCGAGCCGGAAAAAAGCTGCTCTTCGATCTCCCGGGTGGAAGGCAGCGGGGATGAAACCCGCGGCGCTTCGTTGCGGCGCTCGTTATCTCTTGATTCCCGTTTCGACGCCTTACCGTTGTCACCAGGGGTGGCGCTCGATTTTCTTATGGCATCAAATACTCTTCCCATTCACTTCACCTCTCAAACCCGGATTGCAAATTTCGAATTTCGAACTTCGTAATCTCATCAGGTTGATTCAATAGGGATCGGTCTTACGTTTTCCTGATCGTTGTCTTTGGCGGTGGTACCCGCGGCCCATAATTCAGCTCGACCTGCTGAAGTAAAAGCATTTGCCGGTGCTTCACGTTCGACATTCGACTGCATCGCCGAACTCATGCGCGGCAGCATGTCAAACGTTTCGGCAACTTCCTCGATAATCGTTCGGCTGATTACTGTTTCGCCGGCCGCATAACCCGCCAGCAATGCGTTGTCACAAAGATTGTTGATGTTCCGGGGAATACCTTCCGAGCAGCGGAAGATATAGTCGACCGCAGCCGGGGAGAAGATATCGGTACGTTCCGCGCCGGCAACGAGCAGACGGGAGATGATGTAACGATCCGTCTCCTCAACGCTCGGCAAAGCCTTGATCACGCAGCGCAACGCGATGCGTTGTTTGAGCTGACGCAGGTCCGGATTGTTCAGAACTTCGCGCAACTCTGGTTGGCCAGTCAGGATGATCTGCAACTGCTTCGCGGTGTTCGACTCGAAGTTTGAAAGCAATCGAATCTCTTCGAGAACATGCGGCGACAAGCCCTGGGCTTCGTCGACGATCAACACCGTGCGCAGTCCACGTGAGTGACGCGATTCGAGCGCGCGGCCCAACTCGAGCAACAACTCGGATTTCGTTTCCCACTTCTGCACGTCGAGCAAAGTCGCGACGTGCTGGTAAAACTCCGGCACCGACAATCGGGGATTGAAGATGTAAGCGACGAGCACCGTGCGATCGAGTCGCTGCATCATCCAGCGCAGGATCGTTGTCTTTCCAGTTCCCACTTCACCGGTCACCACCACCAGGCCTTTACCACTCTCAATTCCGTAGTGGAGATTGGCCATCACCTCGGTGTGCGAAGGGGTGAAGTAGATAAAGCGCGGATCGGGAGTTAACGCGAAGGGTAACTCTTTTAATCCATAAAATTCTGCGTACACTCTTTTTGAACCTCCAGTGCGGTCAGAAACCGCGCCGCTAGTCTCAGCCGGGACCTTACGTGATGAGTTCGAAAACGTGAGTCAGCCGCAACGCCAGCGCCAACAGCGGAATACTCACGAGTGTTGCCACTACGCCGGCCGTCAACAGGAGCCTGCGCCGGCGCGGTAACGAGCGAGCCTCTTGCGGCGTCAACAGTTCCGGCACCGCAATCAGTACCGGCAATCCTGTGTAATGACGCGCGTCCTCGCTGGTCTGAATCGTCATCAAGAGCGGAATCTCGAAGATACCCACGAGCAGGAGTCCTATTCCCAGACCAACAGCCAGGGACAGACCGACGAGCATCAGTCTTTTCGGTGCAACCGGTTTGGCGGGAAGATTTGCCGCGTCGATGACTTCGATTCCCTGGGCCTGCTGTTCCAGGGAGGCGTTCATGGACAACTCGATTTTCTGTTGTTCAATGAGAAGCTTGTCGTAGCCTTCCTTCTTCGTCGAATACTCGCGATCGAGAGCGGCAAGCGCGACTTCAGCACCGGGAACGCTGTTGAGGCGATCGGAGTACATCTGAATCGCCTTTTCGGTCTCGGCTTGCATTTTCTGTTGACGACCGATCTCATTGTCGAGGTTTTTGATCTCGAGCTTCATCGCGTTGATTTGGAGATCCGGATTGTTCTCAAGTCTCTTTTTTCTTTCAGCGATGCGGTCCTTCCAGTCGCCTAGCATCGCGTCCATATCTTTCTCGACGGATTCGATCTGGGCCTTCTTTGCAACGACGTCAGGGTGCTTTGGTTTGTACAGAGTAAGCAGTTGTTGCAACTCACCCTGAAGCGCGGCTTTGTTGTTAACAAGTTGCGCCCAGGCGTGAGTCGTCTTGGGATCCGTAAGGTCCTGCGACAGGTTCTCAATTATCTGCTGGGCCTGTTTTTCCATCAGGGTCAATTGAGCGGCGACCGATGAACGTCGATCCTGAAGCCGGCCGAGTTCGGTAATCTGCGCTTTCTGTTGCTCGCGCAAACCGGTTAATTGACCGAGGAGAGAACCACCTTGCGATGGCAGGTTCAGAAGATTTTCCTGCATGAACTTGAGCCGCCGGCCATCGATCTCGTCGAGCTCGCCTTTGGTTTGTTCGACCTGGTTGTTGATGAACTGAAGCGCTGATTTAGCGTTGTTAAGCTGCTCCTGCTGCTGCACGTTGATGTACTGGCCGGCGAGGTCCGATGTGACGGCCTGGGCGATGCGAGGATCGCGATACTGGAAGCTGATGTCGAAACCGTTAGTGATGTCGTTACGAGTGGTATTGACCTGAACGTCGATGTCGCTTCCGACCATCATCAAGATCGATTCCATTGGCTCGCCTCGTAGCCGCTCCGCTTTGTAAAGCTCGTATTTATTGACCAGCGGCTCTAGCGAACTGCGACTCGTGACCACTTGCGAGATTCCCGCCAACTGGCGCGTGAGAGCCTCTTCCGTGCTCATCGGAATCACTGACGTTGGCAGCGTCGATTGCTTAACGACGATCAGCGTGCTTGATTTGAAAATATTGGGCAGCTTGTAGATCGCGTAGCCGGACGCAACAACGACAGCCACGACCGGAAGAATGATCAACCACTTCCGTCGCCGCAGTATGTTCAGGTATTCAGCCGGGGTCCGTTGTCGAAATTCAGCGCTCATATCGCACTCCTCATCTACTCACTCAAACTAAATCACTTACAAAGACGCCAGCGCTTGTCGCGCTTGGTCTGTATATGGAAACGACTTCTGTTCGCCGAGTCGCACCGATGCTTCCAAAGCGCGTCGCGAGGCCTCTTTGTCGCCCTTTCCCTTCAGAGCCATGCCGAGATGGTATTGATAAGTTCCACTGGGAGAGCTTTTGGCAGCCCGCGCGGCGGCCTCGTCGAGCGCCACTGCTTTTTGCAACTGGTCGGCCGCCAGGTCGTAAAGATTCTTCTTGTAATAGACCCAGCCCAGCGTATCCACGAATCCCGCAATGTTCGGGTTCTTCTGCACAACGCCCTGGGCCAACCGCAATGCTTCGTCGAGATTTCCCTTACCTGTCTCCGCGTAGAGCCAGGCCAGGTTATTGGCGGCGTAGATCGCGTTTGGATCTTTCTCGAGGGCCTTGCGATAGTTGTCGGCGGCCGCGTCATGGTTCTTGCGCGAGTCTTCGAGGATGCCGATCATCGTGTAGATGGCGGCGTTGTCAGGACGTATCGAAAGAATCTTCTGATACTCGGCAATGGCCCGATCCTGCTGTTTCATCGCGATGAACATCTCGCCGAGTGCCGAGTAACTGGCGATGTAATTCGGATCGAGTTCCAGAGACTTACGAAACTCCGCTTCAGCAGCCTGAATGTTGTCCTGCACGCGATAAACGTGGGCCTTAAAATAGTGCAGCGTCGCGCTGTTTGGGTTTGACGCAAGCAACTGATCAACTTTGCTCTGGGCAAGATCGATCCGCTTGGCCCGAGCATGCAGTGTTAAGAAACCATTCAACGCCGCGAAGTTTGTTGGATCCACTTGCAACGCCTGATCGAAAGCAGCGAGAGCTTCTTCCTGCTTGTTCTCTTCGAGCGCCAACAGCGCGAGGCTGTTGTAAACAATGGGATCTTTCGGAGCAATCTGGCGCGCCTGTTCAAAGTCCTGACGGGCGGCGGCGTAATTCTTCAACTGCATTTGAGCTGTGCCGCGCGCGACTAAAGTCCTCTCCTGGATCTCTCCGAGCACCTGCGGCGAGTTTTCGCGATCGGGCGCCGTCTTACTGACACGTTCGAGTAGGTCGTTAGCAAGCGTAATCGTTGATTTTGCGCCGTTGGCATCCGCGCCTAACAGCGTGAGCTGTGTCTGCATTAACTTGCCGGGCAGGTAATCCGGATAATTCCGGTCGAGCTCACCCGCGAAAGCGCGCGCCTGATCGACCAATCCCAACCCGAAATTTGCCTGGGCCATAAAGTACAAGCCCAGACGAGAATTTGGTTCCTGATTCAGGACGACTTTGAGATCTTCGATGGCCGCTTTGAGGCCTTCGGTCTGTCCGCCCTGGGCACGGATGCGTGCACGAAGCAACAGCGCTTGCCGGTCTTGCTTGTCTTTCTTAAGCGCGTGATCGACCTGCGCAATCGCACCCGGTGTGTCACCACGCACCAAGAGAAGTTCCGCAAGACGATACCGGCCCTGCATGTAGTCGGGGGACTTTGCCAGCACGTCCTGATAAATTTTGACGGCCTCATCCAGGCGACGGACTGACGAATAAAAGTCAGCCAGTACAACCTGGCTTTCGGGTTTTTCGGCGTCGAGATTGGCCAAAGCTTTGAACGCTTCTTCGGCTTTGTCCAACTGTCTGTTGACGAGATAGAAGCTGGCCAGCACGAAGCGTGCGTTGCGGTCCGTTGGTCCAACTTCGACAGCCTTGTTCAACTCTGCTTCAGCTTCGCCGAGACGGTTTCCCTGGACGAGAAACTTGCCGTACTCGCTATGGGCCAACGGGGAGTTTGGCGAGAGACTGATCGCTTTCTTGTATGTCTCTTCAGCTTTGTCGCGATCGCGTGAAACGATGTGAAAGCGCGCGAGGCTGAGATACGACTCAACGCGCTGCGGATTCAACTCGATGGCGCGATTGAGTTCGGCAAAGGCTTGATCGTTCTCTTTCTTAGCGAAGTGAACGCTGCCCATCAGAATGTGACCTTCGATGTGGTTGGCATCACGATCGAGGGTCTCTTTCACCAGACGTTCAGCTTCGGCGAGTAACTCCGGCCGGCCGGTGCTGGCCACGAGATAGTAGTTGCCGAGCTTGACGCGTGCATCGAGGTTGTTTTTATCGAACTCGAGCGTCTTCTGAAGCTCGGTGATCATTTCCGGCAGACGCTGTAGTCCTTCGTACGAGCGGGCGAGTCCCCAATGCGCCGGACCCGACCTGTCATCGATCTGAAGCGCGTTACGAAACTCGAGCGAAGCTTCAGTGTATTTCAGGTCTTTCAGGTACTGTTCGCCGCGTTGGATATGGTCGGCTTTGGCTTTTTCGGGATCAGTACAGCCGCTCAGTGAAACTACAGCGGCAAGCAGAAGGCATAGAAGAATCCGGGTATAGCGGTAACCGAAGCACTCATTTTTCATTAATGTTCTACTCCCTAGTTCGCCGCTCAAAACGAGCAGCAAATCCGTCTTTCCTACTGATTCGTCTTTGGCGGGCAATTGCAAAAGACGCGTCAGCTACTACATTTATTGCTAAACAGCCAATGCGAACCTCATTCCGGTCAATTGGGAACAAATTCGGGCAATGCTGCTACGGCCCTCGCGGATAGATCCAGTGCCGTCCTCAGCGCCGCGTCCTCTGATTCGCCAAGTGGGACGGTGACTCGTACCATAGCTCCGTCAGACCGTCTTAACCGTACGCTGTCGATCACGGTGTAAACTTTTCCCCAATACTCGCTGGCGACCTGGCGTCCGCGACCGTGGTACCAGTAGAGCATCAAGCTCCTGTGCTCGCCGTTTTCAATCACGTACTTGTTTGCCGCGAACTGCGAACCATCCGGCAAAGAAACCATCGCTTTACCAGGCTCGCTCAAAATCCAGCCCGATCCGGGCAGACAATTCAAGGGGCTGTGATACGTAGCGCCTTCACGTTGGCTCGCGTAGAACCCCACGTAGAAATTCGCGGTCTGCCCGTCAGCGCGCAGATAGTCTCGCAGAAGATAATCGCTGGCGCGCAACACCGCCATGGTCTCGTCGTCGAGAATCGTATCGGCCCGAAATCGGCGCCAATCGCCCATCTGTTCGGGAAAATCCTTCAATTGTTTACGGTCCACATGTGCTTCGCCCAAATACGCCCAGGCGTTGACCACAACGCCGACCACGACGATAGCGATGAATAACACTGCGAAGCGTAATCCAGACTTGTTCATTCTGTTCCCTCTGCTGGAACGACGCTGGTTGTCGTTTTTGCGACGCCGCTCGCCGGATCACGCACGGTCATCACTTCCACTCCGGGAGTCTCTTTCGGTTTATCCGGTGCGGGCGCCGGTTTGAAGCGATCCAGGATGAAGCCAACGCCAAACAAAAGCAGAAAGGCTACAACGTAAATGGCCCAACCTGAAAAAGAGTGGAAGAATCCGTCAGCAACCTGCGTTCCGTAATAGTGTGACAGGATTCCGGTCCCGCTTACGCGCGACGCGTTGGTCAGAATCGCAATAGGAACCGCGGAAACCACGAGAATCACCGATCGCCAAAAGCCGTAACTCCGAAGAAAACCGAACCTGCCGCCCTTGCCTGATCCATCGTCTGAACGTGGGTGTGTAAAGTAAGCGAACACAACCGCGAGCGTGACCAGAGTCATAAGCGAACGTATGCCACTACACGCTTCGACTACTTCGAGCTTTCGTGTATCGAAGGAATTTAGCGGCTTCAGCTCGATGATGTTCCCTTGGCGCAATACTGGAATACCCAGCATGCTCATGGACCATACGGCACACCGGGACGCGAATAACTGCAACGGGAAGGCGATCTTGTTGAAAATAATGGCCGGAATCGGAATCGCCAGGACCAAAAGCGCCAGCGGCACCCAAACGAACCGCAGAAAACGCAGGCCCCAGAAGTAAATCACCACCCCCGCAATCAGCAGGACGAGCGACATTCGCTGGCTGTAGAGCTCCGCGCCCGCGACGCCGATCCAAAGCGCGAATAACGCGAGGGCCACCGTCAAACCGCCCAGCAACGCCCATGGACGCGCGGGTGCAGCGGCCAGCTTGTCGCGTTCAAGCCAGAGTATGTATCCGATGATGACAGGGATTAGGAGGCCGTGGGAGTAATTCTCGTCGGTCCACCAGTGGGAAGAGAGTTTCACCAATACCGCGGCATAGGTGAAAAGAATCGCAGAGATGATGGCAAAGGCGCGCCAATAATGCTTGGTGGCCGGGACACTCATATCGGTTTTCCCCGAAGCTTCTTCACGAGAAAAGGGCAATTTCCCTCGTGAAACGCTAACTATCTAAGCAAATTTCGCTGACCCGGGGGTTAGTCGGTGTCAGAGCTTAACGCAAAACAACGGCTGGTGACAATGACGAACATCATCACCAGCCACAAAAAGGAGAAAATCCGAAACTTGAGGTATTTCCAGATTTAGTTGATGAACACCGTCGGAGCGTTGCTCCGTTGACCATTGATAATCAAAGTGAATTGAACCGTTCCGGCGGCCTTCAGTTCCGTGATCAGCCGCACCGTCACCTGGTCGAGACCCGGCAAAATGCCCTGTTCTCCCGCGAATTCGACCGGCAGGTTATAAACCCGACCGTCACTCAGCCGCGCTTCGACGGAGACTGACTCCGCGAAATTAGCTCTCACCTTCGCACCGAGATTGACGTCGTTGCTGGTGTTGCTGTTCGCTGCGCCTGCGCTGATACCGGTGGCGAAGAAACTGATCCGGGTTCGCTTGTCGGATCCGAAGTTGTTCTGCGTAAGAGTGTTCAAGCCGCTGGCTGTATAAGTCTGACCATTCAGCATGACAACAGTACCGTCATCGGCGTCAGTCGTCGTCATGATTCGCGAGCCACCGCGCTCAACGTTGACGACGCCGCTGCAAACGTAACCATCCTGCGATGAGACAATAACTTCCGACACGCCCAACTGCATGTTCGCGGGCATGAGGAACTTGATGCCAAACGGCGACACATAAAGCACGGGCACTGCCACACCGCCGACCGTCACGCTCAACCCACCAACTTCATACGGCAGCGTGCCGTCTGACAGGAGCGAAGCGAATTTGGTCTGCGATGTCATCGGCAGATTACCGACACCGCCAATCGCACCCAAACTCGAAGGCGCTATGGATGACATCGAACTCAATCCGTAGCCGAGGATTATCTGTCCAATCTCGACGCTGGTCCTGGCATTCGTAGCGGTCGCTTGCGCTAATGTCGTCTGCGTGATGCTGCGCAACAGCATCAAGTCACCCGCGATCGCCAGGTGCGAAGCGACGCGCGCGAGGTTGTTCTTGATGTTCGGAGTTGTTGCGTCCCTCGCCGCCAGACCTTTGCTGGCCTTGGCGAACAGATCAGCGGCCCTGATCTGATTGTCGATGAACGGGGACGTGGAACCAAACGAGGCGCTCTCGCTTAGGAATTCCACGTAAGCCTGTTCGATATCAAAAACAAGCGCGCCGATGTCGCTCACCAAGGCCGCGCTATTCACAGGACTATCAGAAGCGCCGGCATATTCTCCTGCTTGTCCGACGAGAACTTCCGCGCGTCCTTTCGCCCTGTTCACACTGTTAGGCGAGTTAGTGACCGTGATAGACACCGGAGCAGATGTCGTGCTTAACCCGGAGTTGTCCGTGGCGACCGCCGTCAGTGAATAGGTTCCCTTCGACGCATTGGTCCATACCGCACTCCACGGATTGCTCGTGTCGGTGCTGATCAGCGTACCGTTCCGGTAGAAGGCGACCTGCGTAACCGAACCGTTCGAATCGCTTGCCGTCGCCGCGAGCGTGATGTCGTTGCCCGCGACGAACGTGGAACCATTAGTCGGCACACTCAACGTAACCTGCGGCGCACCGGCGGTCGGACTCGGCGTTGGCGTCGGCGAAGGCGTAGGCACTGCGCCACCAAAGTAGATGCCGCTGATCGCCGCTGTCTTTCCGCTCACTTTGGTGACCGTGATCTTAACGCGACCACGAATGTCCCAAATCAGATACTGGCCACCGTTAAACTGAGAAATGGTGCGGCTGTCGAGCAGCGTGTTCGTGGCCCAATCGATCACGTCGACACGCTGTGTGCGATTGTTACCATCCCAGTCGAGGCCGTACATCGCAATGCGGTGCGTCTGGCCGTCCATCAGATTCAGGTCCACCATGAAGAACGAACTCGATTCCCAGCGTGCAGCAATGCGGTCGGTTCCATTGATCCTTTGTAGTGCTCGAACGTCCGAGGTCGATGATGACCAATTCGAGGTCGTGTTTCCAGAAACGCTCACTTGAGCGTAAACAGGATACTTTGTTGAGTCGTTGATCGTGTTATAGCCGTCGCCCCCGTATGTATTCTTCCAGTTGCCCTTAGTAGTCGTGTCCGACTGAACAAACGTGACACGGCTCGTTACGACCGGAGTCGGGGTCGGAGTTGGCGTCGGTGTCGGTGTCGGTGTCGGTGTCGGAGTTGGCGTCGGGGTCGGAGTTGGAGTTGGCGTCGGGGTCGGAGTTGGAGTTGGGATGGGCGTCGGCAGCGTTGTGCCGCCCTGAGCGGCCAGCAGCGCGTCGATGTTGGCTCCGGGGTCAGTGCCATCTGTCGCCTTGCCCTTGTAGGGAGAAGACGCCGCCAGTCGATAGTTTCCGGCCGCTAAGTCAACAAACCCGATCGCAGCCATAGTCTCAGGATAGAAATTGCCTACCGGATAAATCAGTTCGACGTTCCACGGCGCATTGACTTCCTTCGCAATCAGGTTTCCCGTAACGATTCCGCCCGGGAAGTAATAATCAATTGCCGGGTTGCCGATGCCCACACCACTCCCGAAAATCCCATACTCGTTGTGGCGCGCGATGTTGTTCCGATAGATGAACCCGCTATTTGGAGCATAGTCACTGACGACGGGTTGCGCGGTCTGAAGCACGGTATTGTGTTCGATGGTCACGTCCGCGGTCTTGTTGATTACAGTCGCAAACACGCCGTTGCTGCCGAATCGCGGACCGTCGACCTCAAATATGTTGTTAACGACCTTCACCCGACGGAGTCTGTTCTCAGTAGGCGCCGGCGCTTCATCCGCACCCAGCAGGAGCACTCCAGAACCCACACTACGTACGATGTTATTCGTAAACTGAACATCTTCAATGAGGGCCCAAGAACCTGAATCGCTCGGACGAGGCGTGAACACGATCGCCCTTCCAGCCTGAGCATCCGTCCAGTTGTTCTCGAAAATGTTCCCGTCAACCACGACCTGGCGAGCGTTCTTTAGCTCGAATAGATTCTTAACGCTCCAACGGATTCCGGCATACGATGGGTCGTTAAAGTACCAGGAAAGCGGCTTAAACACGTAATTGCGCCGAAACTCGATGCCGGTGTGAATAAGGTTGGGAATCGATGGGGGAGAGCCGCCAAACATGACGTTCTCGCCAGCTCCCTCAAGGTAATTGTTAATAATCTTAAACGGGCCCGGTCCATTCCAACACGCAATAGCTTGGGTGTCATATCCCCGACCGTGGCATTCACTGATCCACGAGTTTGTAATCTCCGTGCTTTTAGAATTTAACGCGACGCACCGCTGAACGTCTTGTGTGGGGCCGGCATGGATCCACGACTTGTCAATCACGAGGTCGTAAGGTACTTCTGCGAGCGTGTCCTGATTTGAACCTGTGGTGCCAAAATCAACGATGCGCGTTGCCTGCCCGGACGAGGGCGTCAGATCAAGTCCCAACAGTTTGTAGTGATGCGCGCCGGGCGCGGTCGCGAATACCGGCTCGGTGCTGTATAGCGACTTTACCCGAGCCATCATCTGCGCAACCTCCGGGGTTGGCTGCTTAGAAAAGAAATCGCGGACCGGAATCTCGGCGTAGCGCGACGACTCAATCGTAATGAAGGCCGTTCCAGACTTCTCGGGCAGCACACAGGGCCCAAAACAGGTGTAATCCTGGTTAGCTTCGAGAATGATTCGGTCACCAGGCTGCGCCGCGTTAATTGCTGACTGTATATTGCCGCCGACAGGTACGATTATTGTTGCTGCCTTGGTACTGGACGCGAAAGATATTGTGAGTAGTAAGACGAGTGAAGCGAAAGAAAATCGAAGTAAAGAACTAGCGACCAGAACGCCATGACACATTGGGGAATCCTCCGCTGAACTGGACGACCTGCCGCCGTCCTTGTATATGACTTCCCCATTTCGTGCGGTGTTACAGATGAATGTCAGACGAAGGTTTCAGTCCGGGGTGTGCAGATCAACACACGATGGACCAGCACGCAGAGTCCATTACAGACGGGGGACGGACTGATTAGTATTTACGGAATGAAGGTTGAAAGAAGAAACCGAACCGTGAGCAGCATGGGGTTGCTGTTAAATCTCGGAGTTGCAGCTGAAAACGACAAGACCTCGCCCACGCATAAGCAACTGGAACGCGGGCCTTCCCATAAGACGAAGCAATCGTTAACGGCTCTCTTCGATCGCCTTCGGCAACCAGACTATCTGGTCAGTTCAGTCCCAGACTCAACGGTTTTGCGTCCCTGCCTCGCGACAGGTTTGCCTTTATCGGAGCAATCACTTGAAAGAACTTTTCCCTCCGCACGGGGGGAGGCTTGTATTACACCGGATTGACCATTGTTTGTCAAGATTTAACTTTTCCGGTCAGTTTGATGAATCGTAGCCGGATCTGGCAGGGGACTTACGGGAGTAAATAGTGTAGGAGCGGTAATCATAGATTCGACTATATTCATCAGCCAATAGCTGCATCGCGTAGTCATGGACTTGCTTCCCCAAAGCATCTCGATCTTTGCTGCGCTCGATGCTATAGGCAGTTTCAGGGTCGATGATGATGTAATCAAATCTTTTTTTACTGTTGTAGCCGAAGAGCGGATCGTTGAGCACATTTTCAGGAAAGCCGAGGCCGAAAGCCACTCCCGGAT
>Ga0209486_10000312_pt1 | contig 22572 bp, 25 predicted proteins | sample NCCompost_FD_187518 | JGI IMG/M metagenome (GOLD analysis project Ga0209486, IMG submission 187518) | Agricultural soil microbial communities from Utah to study Nitrogen management - NC Compost (SPAdes) (version 2) | ecosystem: Environmental > Terrestrial > Soil > Agricultural land | place...
TGGAGCACACCGGGTTTAAAGGTTAGAAAGCACTTCGTACAAGACGCTGCATCTGTAAAGCAACGACGACCACAGTCCGGACATTGTGTAAGACTCATCCTTTTATCCTGCCTCGCTTCCAGCCATCAGTTTCTTCATTCACAGGTTGATTAATCGTGCCTCGCTTGCGACCACTTTTTGAACATTACCTGATGAGACCGCCGAGCGAAGGAGCGCTGAACAGACGGTGCTCCGTCGATGTCTTTGACGGAACCGTTCATGGGTATTCTGTCATTTGCCTGACCCTCTGTGAGCCATAGGTTTTGTTCCTCCCAGCGCACTGCATCAAAGTCTTTTTGTACCTGCGCATGGGTTTCAACGATTGTTTCTTGCATGATAGATATCCGTTCATTAAGGATTTCTTCTGGTTCAGTTTTAGCCGATGCGAGTGAATGCGTCTGTGCGCTAACACACGGATGGTTGCGCGATCATTAGGCACAGTGTGCGCAGGTCTGGTATATATGTCAAATATGAAATATAGCTCGGATAGACAATATGTCTCGTACATGGTAAATACCCTTATCGAAAGGAAGGCCCCAATGATTGAGGTTCGCATAGGCCAACTACTTAAAACTCGCGGACGAACGTTTTATTGGCTGGCGAAGGAGACGGGTATTAGCCATACGACCTTGTGGCGCCTGAAAAAAGGCAAGGCGCTGGGAATCAACTTCATCACGCTGGAAAAACTATGTGCGACACTCGATTGCCAGCCGGGTGATATGTTTGCGCTTCTTAATCAAACAAAGAGACGCACGAAAAAGAGATGAATTAGTTTTCGGCCCGGGACGAATCGTTGAGGCTGGCGACATTAAGGTGCCATTTTCGCAAGTTAACGTGGCGTACGGCGAGCAATAGTTAGGGAGAGTGATGAGAACCGCTTCGAGCATGTTCGAGCAATTCACGCTGGGGATTGAAGAAGAGTTTCAGATTGTAGATCCGCATACGCGCGAGTTGCGCTCCCACGTTTCCGAAATCCTTGAAGAAGGCAAGATGTTGTTAGGCGAGCAAGTCAAACCCGAGATGATTCAATCGATGGTTGAGGTCGGAACCTCCGTTTGTGCCGACATACAAGAAGCCCGAGCCGATATCATAAAACTACGTGGGATGGTCTCCACCCTCGTGCGCAAGCAAGGCTTAATGATTGTCGCTGCCGGCACTCACCCATTCTCGGATTGGCAGGAACAAAAGATTTACAAGAACGCACGATATGAGTCCATAGTTGAAGAGAATCAGATCATTGCGCGTTCGCTGCTTACTTTCGGTCTCCATGTACATGTCGGTATTCCGAATCCCGAGCGCGCAATTCAAATCATGAACGCAATACGCTACTTGCTTCCGCACGTGCTGGCCCTCTCAACTTCATCGCCCTTTTGGGTTGGAGTAGATACAGGTTTGAGATCCTATCGCTCGGAGGTGTTCGCCAGGTTCCCGCGCACCGGCATCCCCGATTACTTCGAGTCGCGTGGCTCATTCGACCAGTATGTGGAACTACTGGTCAAAACTGGTTGTATCGACGACGGTAAGAAGATCTACTGGGATGTTCGGCCGCATCCGTTTTTTCCCACCCTGGAGTTTCGCATCTGCGACATCCCCACGCGCGTTGATGACACAATCGCTATTGCCGCTCTGCTTCAGGCGATGGTCGCTAAAGTCAATAAGTTGTTGGACCGCAATCTCACTTTCCGGCTGCATCACAAAATGCTGATTGAAGAGAACAAGTGGCGCGCTGTACGGTATGGGCTCGACGGCAAAATGATCGATTTCGGCAAAGGGGCCGAGGTTCCGGTTCGGGATCTTATTCGTGAACTGCTCGAGTTTGTTGATGATGTGGTAGACGATCTCCGCTCGCGCAAGGAGATACGACACATCCGTACGATTCTCGATCGAGGGACATCAGCGGACGAGCAACTTCGCGTTTGGGAAGAGACGGAAGATATGAATGCGGTCGTGGATCGGTTGATTGAACTGACAATGGAAAATGTCCCTCGTGAAACAACTGCGATCGCGTAGTAGGCGTCGTTTGACGTTCATAGTCGTATACGATATATATCCTGCACTTGACATATAGTGCTTGCCAGCGTAAGGTTCTTGTTGAATCGAGCCTGGCTTACTCCCTTCTCAGCTCCTCTGGAATCGACCAGATCTCCTGAAGTCCACAGCCACCAAACGAGGAGCACTACAATTAATCATCAAAGAGTGCTACAGCGGCAAGCATGAAGACTCTTTACGCAATGAGACGCGCCAATGGCGATTGGTTTGCTGTTGCAGACAATGGCAATCTTCGGATGCCGATTTTCAAGAGCAGCGCCGACGCGATGACAGCCTATTGGCGTGATTCCGGAATGGAATGCTTTAGGCCAGTGACGTTCGATGCGCACTCACTCGAGGAGCTCAGGAGGACCGACGGCCAAACTGCGTCCTTCTTCATGATCACCGATCCCTCCCGTCACCTGAAGCATGGTCTGCGACTCAGTTTTACTGAGCTGGCGCCGTTTATGGTGACTTAACAGAGAGGCATGACCGCGTATGACAACACGAGTGGCAACAACAAACATCGGTTTTAAGGATGATAACTGGCCGGGAATCGTCTCGCGATTTCAGTTGGTTCTTCTCGCCGGTCGCAGAAGCAAGCAACTCTTGAAAGGTGCGCTTCCGCGAATTCCAGCGGATCCACTGAAGCGAAGAAACACGACCATAGCTCTTGAGGAGTTGAGACTAGGGCTTGTACCTTTCACGGCCCAAATGGGAAACGGCTCGCAAATAAGTCCCACTGCAATCGACACTGTCGAGAGCCTGACCCCGAGTGGAGCAGGCCACGATTTTGATTTGCGAAACGCCGGGTAGGTCAATGAAAGGTCTTAGACTTTATCTCGATCTCAAGAGACCCGATCCGCAGGGCGGAGGTCTCATCTTCTACAGTCACCGCGCAGGTGGTCCATATTATCGCTGGCGATACGAAGCGCTACGCGGAGAATGGCTGTGTTCTCGGATGCATGCTGGCGATTTAGTAGTGACGGAACTTGTCTCGGCGCCCTGGAAAGAGGTACCCGCTGGGCTCAGGACTACTCTCGATCTACATTATGTGGAATAGCGCTAGAGCGCATCAGCTTCATCATCGTACTTGTCTCTTCGATGAGCCGCGCTGGCTGCGGCGGTATCCATGTATTCGTGGAATCTTACGACTTTGCCATTACACACCGTGAACACATGGGCAAAGTCACCGCCGAACTCCCTACCGGTAGATTTAACACGCCAAGCGTAATGACCAAGAGCGACGACTTTGTCTCCGTGAGCGATAAACTCTCTTGGCTCAAAGTGCTGAACGTCCTGAGTGTCTACCAGAGATGCAAAGAATTGCCCCATCTGTTCATGACCTCGACGTTTCCCGGCAAATGGCACATTCTCTATTTCGGGTAATTGCCATTCGATGTCATCAGAAAGCAGATTCAGTAGGGCCTTAATGTCTCCACCTCTGAAAAACCGGTAGACTTCTTGTACGATCTTCGTGTTCCCGTTTTCGATCACGACGTGGTCCTTTCTCTATCCTTCCGAACCCAAAGCTCGACCGCTTAACTTCACGCACACTTTGTGTATGTGTCTCCTTCATCCTCTCAAGTCTCAGTTGCTTGACGGTCACTTTAGGACATAAGAGATTAAGTACGCCGGAGTTCTTTTTAAACTCGACCACCCAGGACCGAACCCCATGTAGTGCTTTGTTACGCATGATGGGTTTGATCCTGGATCGAGTCTCTCTTGCTCGCGTTAGTGAAGATTAGTAGCCGGCGTAGCCATCCGCATACCCACGCTCGTATGCCTCCCGGAAGTAACGCTGGAACGCTTCGCGGTCGCCGAGACGAGAACTATAGTCCTTGGTTGCTTTCTGGTAGGTACTGTGGCGTTCGAAGCCGTTAGCATTGCGCGCCCTACGATCTTCGCGGCCCTGTTTGACACCCTCATTGAAACCAGCATTCAGAGCGGTTTGACGCAATTGGAACGAGCCGCCGTAGTTGCCGTAACCATCGTCGTCGCGACCTCTGCGACCCCGGTTACGATCATCATTGCGATCGCGCCGATCCCGGTTACCATCGTCGTTGCGATCCCGACGATCCCCGTTGTCCCTGGAATAACTTTCCGCGTTATATCCGTCTTCGAAGGCTTCACGGAAGTAGCGGCGGTAGAGCTCGCGGTCACCCAGACGGGGGCTGTAGCCTTTCGTGGCTCTCTCATAACTATTCAGGTTGCGGTACTCGGTGCGGTTGCCATTGCCGCGATCTTTGCGCCCTTCCTTAATGCCTTCTTCATAGCCGGCGTTTAGAGCGGTGCGACGCAGCTCCGAAGAGCCGCCATAGTTACCGTAACGATCCCAGTCGCGGCCACGTCTATCCTGGTTTACGTTGTCGCGGTCTCGAACCCAACGATCGTCTTGACTCTGTGCTTGAGCTGACGTGCTCAATACCATTCCTAATGCAAACAGCAACGGAAACACCAGAAGGGCGCTTCCGCTTCTGTTTTTCGATTGATCTCTCTTCATAATTGACTCCTTGTTCATGATGGCCCATTAAAGGTCATCTGGCACAATTTGTATGTGCAGTACCACACATAGGAATCAAAACAGGAAGAGATTGTTTGCGGATTGTTTATCTAACTCGCGAGATGTTATACGCGTTGGCCAGGAGGTTCAGATTCGTGCGCAATGTTGACCAATCGCTCGTAGCGCGGTCTGTGAGCGGGTTGTCACGCATGAAATTTTCGAGGGGTTGGGCCTGATCGAGCAGACGCTGGACGTCCTCCGAAACCAGCTGCCTGGCGTCGAAGTGAGTGCGGACTTGATCGGTCGCCTTTTTGAAACCGCGAACAGCATCATTCATGTTGCCTTCGCTTCTGGTGCGATCGTAAGGTCGTCGGAAAAAAGCATCCGTTAGACTTAAACGAAACTTATCGCCGCCATCTTCGATCTGCAGAATTAGCTGAGTGAGTTGCTCCTGGGATAGTCGGAACGAACCATTGGAGTCAACCTTCATTGGAACTAGTTGGTTCCACCGCCAACCGACGCCATAGGCACTCGCCAGCGTATTCAGGTTCGTTCGCACCGATGCCCAGTCCTTCTTGACCCGAGGGTTTAAAGTATTTTGGCTTATGAAGCTATTGATGGGCGACGCCTTTTGCAGAACGCTTTCAACGTCGGACGGAACCGCAAGCCTCCGAGTGAACTGATCCCTGAGGTGCTCAATCGCGAGGTCAAAACCATGTTGGAAGGCGCTGATGTCGTTTTGCGGCTTCGTTTGGTCGACACTCGTCTGGACCAATGACACATTGAGACTGCTGCGAAACCTGCTCGAGCTTCGTTCAAGTCGTTGCAACATGTTCCCGACCTGACGGGTGTTATTGCGGTTAGGCTGCGGCTGAGCCTGTACGTCCAGGCCGTTGACGATTGGAATGAGTAACAGGATAAAAACAAAAGTGATGCTTTTCATAATCGTCCAACTTATAACGTTTTGAGGCAGCAAGATCCGTGCGCTAACACACATACAATTAATATGTTTTGATGCAATATATCCCATACTTGACATATTTATCCTTAGCGTAGGGTGATGAACAAAATGATTAATCTTTATATCAATGAGCGACGGGTCGAAGACGTGACGATCCTCGATCTAAAAGGCAGGGAGAGAATTCGCGGCGTCACCATGGCGTTGCACGAATCGATTCGTTGCCTTGCTCGAGAAGGAAAAATTCAGGTTCTCTTGGACCTCACCTGGATCAAGCACATTGATTCGGGCGGGTTGGGCGAGCTTGTTTCAAGCCACGTAACTCTCGACGAAAAAGGTGGCGCGCTCAAGCTAATGCACATGAGCGAGACTGTCCATGAACTGATGACAGTCACAAAACTTTTGACGGTCTTCGATGTTTATGACGACGAACCGGAAGCCCTTGCCAGCTTTGAGGGCGAAACCTTAAGGCTTGTTGACCGTGTGGCCTCCTTCTAAACGAAAAGGCAAAAGACTTTCGCCTTCTGCCTTGTTTTCCCAGCAAAGATAATTTTGAGGTAGCTAATAACTACGGTTGCCGGGGTGATGCATTGCTATTCGGAGAGCTGTTCCCGTTAATGGAACGAACGCCTGAAGTGTTCTGATTCCCATTGTTGTTTTGCACTACACCCACGTTCGCAGGCGCATTGTTCGAGTTCAAGTTCCGATTGCCGTTCGCGGAATTACTGTCGGAGGTGCTACTGCAACCTCCGAGACCAACCACCGCAAGCAGACACATAATGACTAAAGTTCGCTTCATTCTATTCCTTCCTTCGAGGGCGCTTGTTTAGCGGTAAACCTGTTCGCCGCGATTTTTCTTCCAATCTTCCTCGAAGTAAGCAGCGTCTTCAGTATTACGCGGTGTTACACCCATCATGATTCCGCCCTGCCTGACGCCTTCTTCGTATTTCTTGACGCGTTCCTCCGGTATTCCTGAACCGATGAGAGCGCCGATCAATCCACCTGTGGCGCCGCCTGCTCCGGCTCCCGCCAAACCTGCTGCGATTGGACCAGCGATAAGTAATCCTAGTCCTGGTAAAGCCAGAGTGGTCCCAATTGCTGCGATTGCGGCCAACGTTGCTCCTACTGCTCCACCGATTGCCGCACCTGTCCCCGCGCCTTCGAGTGCCTTACTGCCGAGTTCAGTTTCACGGCCGTCGTCTGTGAAATGTTTCTTTCTGGTTTCGTCCGACATAACCAGGTTGACGTCATCTTGTCCGTAACCTCGATCGACCATAGATCCGTATGCGCGCTCCGCGCTCTCCCTGTCTGGGAATAGTCCGGTAACCATACCTGACCGTGCTGTTCTTGATGCTGATGTATCTGTCATATCTCTCCCTTTGACCTTTTATTGCTTGTTAAGTGAATGAATCTGAAGATTTCTACGTCACTGCGTTAAAGCGCGCAGTTTCACAGTTGCAACTTTGGAGCCGTGTTTCCTATAGAGCAGGCTCCCGCTCCCAATGACGATGCTGGGCGATCGATTTGACGAATTGATCCCCAAGGTTTTGAACATAACTCTCGCGACTGGCGACGAGTCCCGGTCGAAACTCAAGCTTGTCCGTTCGAGAGATCTCGTCGGCAGCAGTCACGATGCCGGCAGACGCAAGAAGTTCGACGCCGGCCCCGCTGGCAGCAATGGTCTTGCAGTGCTTGTACGCTTCGTTCAAAAAGTTAGCGACTTCAGGATCGCTCTTGAGCGATGCCACGCTGGCCTCTCCGTCAGGAACATAGAAAGCGTCGAACAAAACTGACGAGCCAGTGAGAAAGCTGAAATCTGCCTTGACCACCGTACCACTAGCTCCTGTCAGGACCCCGAGCCGCGGCGCAACAGTCATGACAACGGCGCCAGCTGTCATTAACGTCTGCTTCATATCCAGGAGCGCCGCGTCATCAAATCCATCCGCTACGAGAAAAGCAATTTTGCGGGTCTTGATCGTGTCGGTCGGAAAATTAGGATTGTCGATCATTCTCAAGGCTGGAGAGACATCCATTTCCTGAACCGCACGCTTCGGTTGAACCTTCTTTGGATCAACGTCACCGGGAACGCTCATGTTTATTGGCTTCTCCAGCTTCGCGGGAACAGCAGCACCAAGCCCTTGGCCCACTCTGTTAGCCAGCTCTTTGTCTACCTGGGCCAACAGAAACAACATTCGCTCTCTAATCGGAACCGTTTCCACTTTGCCCAACTCGAAGCGTAAAGCCCTGATGATGTGATTCTGTTCAACTTCAGACTGGCTCTTAAAGAAAAGCGTGGCCTGACTAAAGTGATCGTGAAAGCTGGGACTACGTTCACGAATTTTCTGCGCGTCGATCCTTTCGGCATGACTCGCAAAACCACTCATGTCGGATCCAGCCTGGAACGGACAACCACCTCTGAGGCTGTTGGGTTCATAACTTGTCTGACCCCGATTGATTGTTTGTCGCATGTAGCCATCGCGCTGATTGTTGTGCAGCGGAGCTATTGGCCGGTTGATCGGGATTTCATGAAAGTTTGGTCCACCCAAACGAATCAACTGTGTGTCGAGGTATGAGAAGAGACGGCCTTGCAGCAGCGGGTCGTTCGTAAAATCAATTCCGGGCACAACGTGGCCCGTGTGAAAGGCCACTTGCTCAGTTTCCGCAAAGAAGTTGTCAGGATTGCGATTCAGAGTCATCCTGCCGATACGACGCACGGGGACGATCTCTTCCGGAATGATCTTGGTCGGATCGAGCAGGTCAAAGTCAAAACTGAATTCATCTTTTTCTTCAACGATCTGAACGCCGAGCTCCCACTCCGGATAATCCCCATTCTCAATCGCTTCCCACAGATCGCGCCGGTGAAAATCAGGATCCTTACCCGATATCTTTTGCGCTTCATCCCAGAGGACCGCGTGCAACCCGAGCAGTGGCTTCCAATGGAACTTCACGAAACGCGCCTTCCCCTTATCGTTAATGAACCGGAAAGTATGAACGCCAAAACCTTCCATCATTCGCAGGCTTCTGGGAATCGCGCGATCTGACATCACCCACATAATCATGTGCATTGATTCAGGCATTAACGAGATGAAGTCCCAGAAGGTATCGTGGGCTGACGCGGCTTGCGGTATTTCGTTATGTGGTTCGGGCTTTACCGCATGAATCAGATCAGGAAACTTGATCGCGTCCTGAATGAAAAAGACAGGAATGTTATTGCCAACCAGATCGTAATTTCCTTCTTGTGTGTAGAATTTCACCGCGAACCCGCGTACGTCGCGTGCAAGATCGGTTGAGCCTCGAGATCCGGCGACGGTAGAGAAGCGAACGAACACCGGCGTTTTGATCGACGGGTCTTGAAGGAAATGCGCCTTCGTGTACTGGGCCATCGATTCATACACCTGAAAATAGCCGTGCGCTGCCGAGCCGCGTGCATGCACGACGCGTTCGGGAATACGCTCGTGATCAAAGTGCGTGATCTTTTCGCGAAGAATGAAGTCCTCTAACAGCGTTGGACCACGATTACCCGCTTTGAGCGAGTTCTGATTATCGTTTACGCGAACGCCTTGATTGGTGGTGAGGAATTCGCCCGCAACGTCTTCCTTATTCGCGGCAAGATCGTCAAGTTTACTGTTCTCATCACCGTAACCACCGTTGGTCGGCGGATCCGGAGTTTGTTCATTTTTGCCGGCAGTTCTTCCGTTATTCTTCCCCTTGATCATGATCTTCCTTCGCTCCGTTATCTTGCGCTCGCCTTTTTAGCTTTCGTATTAGTGGTTACTTTTGCACTCGCGGTTCTGGATTTCTTCGCTTCGGCAGCTTCGATTGCGGTGTCAACTTTTCTTGTTTCCTCGGGTGGAGGTAGCACCGCAGGCATTCCCAAAGCCTGGATCCATAGTTCACGCGTCCAACCGGCCGTGTGATAAAGATGCTCATCTTCCTCACGTTCGATTTGCTCATACGCGGGCGTTAAGAGCGCAGACTCTTCGCCCGTTGCTTTCTTTGCCAACTCTCCGATCAGCTCCCAATTGAGATGGTCTTTGGTTTCAGCCAGTGTGACACACTCAGCAGCCACAATTTGCGCGGCTTGAGGATCGGCGCATCTCAAAGCCAGTTCCATGGTCTTTACCAGGGAAGTGCCGAGATAACGAACGACTTTGCGACCCGGAGTCTCGGTATCAGGGTCAAGGCCTAGTGCCGTCAGTATTTCCGACAGAACTTGCACATGATTCTTGGTTTGCTCCAGATATTTGTTCCATTCGTCCCTCAGTTCCGTATTTATTGCGAGGCGCAGGGCGGTCGTGTATACCTGCACTCCGCCTTTTTCTGTCTCCAGCGCCTGGTACATAAGATCTAAGGGCACAGTTGCGAGCAATGTATTGTTTGTCATTTATCCCCCTTGTTGAGTCGCACTCAAACGAATCAGTTCGGTGTCAAATTGCAGTCATGCCGTAAGAAAGCAAGTTCGATGCCTCATGGAGAATAAAACTATTTTGGCTTGCGCTCTGAAGGGATCAATGAATCGTGGATATGGATGGCAGCCATTGCGCCTTCGGCGGCGGCAACAATGGCCAACTGGGAGTTTGGTGTGATGTCGCCGGCGGCGTAGACACCCTCGAGACTGGTTTGTCGGGTTTGATCAACCCATACCAGTCCGCATTCTTCATCGAGCTTGCAGCCGAGCATTTCGTGCAAATTGCTTGCGGGTTCAGTCCCGAGGTTGAAGAAAAGTGCATCGCACTCCAACACGTCGCCGTCACTGAATAACACTCGTCGTAATTGCTTCGACTTGAAATCTCCATCGAGTGCCTTAATGCTTTGATCTCGCACGCTAACAGCCAAAGCGGCGAGTTTGGCACGATCGTCCTTACTCAGACCGGCCTTATCCTCGGTGATTAGCGTTATCTTGTTTGTCCAGGTCAGCAGATTTAACGCGAATCCAACTGTCTTTGTGCCACTTCCAAGCACGGCGATTCGCTTATCGATGCATTCGTAGCCATCACAGTCGGGGCAGTGATGGACGCTAACACCATAGAAGTCGCGAAAGCCGGGGCAGTCCGGTGTCAGGTCGCGCAGTCCTGTTGCTAGTAAGATACGTTCAGCATCGAATGTCTGGGAATCTTGATTTCCGTTGCCCGTGTAGACACGGAAATGTTTGTTTGAGAGTTGCTCAATTCGGATAACGCAACCTTCTATTATCAGTCCGCCATGAGTTGTGACTTCATCGCGGCCGCGTGCCAGGAGCTCAGCGGGGGAGATTCCATGAAGACCGAGGAAACCGTGAAGGCCGTGGGCATATTCGTTACGCGGACTGTTATGGTGAAAGGTCAGTGTGCGACGACGGTAGCGTGCGAGGAATAACGACGCGGAAAGACCCGCTGGTCCAGCGCCGACAACGATGCATTCGGGATTCAGGCGCTCCTCGATACTGCAACCTCGGGGCTTTCAGCGGTACGGCCGGTGTCAGTGAGATCGTCAATGCACCATCGAGTAGGTGTACCCTTACTAAGCAGACGACCTTCGGTGTTCAACCGGTACTGTGAAGAGCCTGATCCCTCCCAGGCCTCGTGTGAACAAAAGGTGTAGCCGTCTCGTGCGCACCCGCGCACGACAAACTCTCTCTTGTCCGGCAGCGTATAAATGCCGCGCTCCCGTAATATCATTCGACGCATCTCACGCTCCTTTCAGTGCGTGTTGGAGCTTTAGAATCAGCTTTCTTAATATACACGAGCACTGATCCCGGGTACTTCGTGTCCTCTCTAAGGCGAGCAAGAAGTACCTTCACGGGCACCGCGCCGTCTTCGTAATCGCAATTGAACGTAAAGCTGCTGCTGGGTTCGGGCTTGCCGTCGAAGGTTTCAAAATGCTGCCGAAATTCTGCAACGTTCAAAAAAGTAGCCACTTCGGAAAAGAAATTACGTCCAACTATATCCACCGCTCCGGGTAACTTTTCGTCCCCTTCCAATTTGGAAAAGACCACCGTGCCCTGCGGATCGAGCTCGAGTAACCCGAAAAGTCTTTGTGGGGCAAGAATCAAACTGCTCATAAGTCCTCACAAGTCTAGCTTTCGTCTGAATAAAGATATCGTTTCACCAGGCGGTCGAAGCCGTGCATCGAAAAGGGCTTGACGAGGTACTCGGTGCAACCGGCAGCAAATGCTCTCCTCTGCGCAGCAGGTTCCGCGTGGCCCGACATCATTACAATCGGGATTTCATGCGTGGAGGTATGTTCACGGATTCGACTCGTTGCGGCATAACCGTCAACCACGGGAAGATCTGTATCCATCAGAATCAGATCGACATGGACGTTGGTTGCCAGCGCGATCGCCATCGCGCCATTCTCGGCTTCGACAACGGCAATGCCATGCCACAATTCGAGCATTGTTCTGAGCATGACGCGCGTATCATAGTGATCTTCCACCACCAGCACGGAGCGCCGGGAGGTATTCACTGAGTCAGTCGCGCGATGACTTGTTTTCAAGGTGCGCCTTTGGTTGAGACTTGTGGCTGGCATAACAGCTGGAGGGTGTGAGGCACGTTGTAAGTGACCTCACCCCGTTCCTCCAGTGACCCCCTTGCAAAATCCGCACGTCGGGAGGCGGCACTCGCAGACGACGCAGCAACTCTGGGGTTACTGCCCCAGTACTGAAACTGACGCTACATGCGGATCTATTCTTTTAAGATACCTGGCGGGATTTGTGTATTAGGAAGATGGTAAAGGAGCGAGGGTTTTTCCCGCAGGTCTAGGTATCCTTTAGCCAGTCTTGCAACATGGCGTAGCGCACGATGTCGACCCGGCTTTTCATGCCCATTTTATTCATCGCATTTGACTTGTGAGCTTCCACCGTTTTGATGCTCAGGCTAAGGCGCGCCGCTACCTCCTTGTTGATGTAACCGAGCGCAATGAGCCGTAAGACGTCCGCCTCCCGAGCAGTCAATTTCGCTTGAGGAGACACTCCGCGAGCAACTGGTCCGGTTTCACGAAGTTGGGTAACCGCGCTTTCGGTGATCGCCGGATCTAGATAGGCGCGGCCGGCGGCGACGGCAAGAATCGCGCGAATCAGCTCCTCCGACTTGCTCTGTTTCAAAACGTACCCGCTCGCCCCCGCCTGCAATAATTCTTGTAAATAGACGGGGTCGGCGTGGCGTGTCAGGATAAGGACTTTCACCCGTGGGCACTTCGCCTTCAACTTCTTCGTCGCCTGGAGACCGTTTAGCTCGGGCATCGAAATGTCCATCACAACTACGTCGGGTAGGAATCGCTCAGCGAGGTGCAGGGCGGCCCGCCCGTTGTCTGCTTCGGCGACCACTTCCATGTCAGACTGTGAGTTGAGCAGCAGTTTCAAACCATCACGAATCGTTTCATGATCCTCCGCTAACAAAATACGCAGCTTATTCATCGGTCCGTTCCTGTCTCTGGCCATTCGGCACAGGAATCCTTACGACCACGGTTGTACCAGAATTTGGCTGGGATTCAATCTCGATGTTTCCTTCGACAACGGCGGCACGCTCGCGCATGCCAATCAACCCTAGACCCTTCTCGTCGGCGTCAAGAACCGTTTGCAAGTCGAACCCTGCGCCATTGTCCTCGATGATCAGGAAAACCTGTCCAGCGTGCTGTTCAAGCACGATGGCGACATTAGTAGCATGAGCATGCTTGGCGACGTTATTGAGAGCCTCTTGAGCAATGCGATAGAGAACGGTTTCAATCTCGATCGTTAAGCGACCGCGATCCCATCCAGCAGCATGCAAGTCAACGGGAATGCCGAGGTGTCTTGACCAGCTCTGCACGTAGCTGGTGAGCGCCGCCCCTAATCCGAGATCGTCAAGCGCCATGGGCCGCATTTCCCAGACTAAGCTATCAACGTCCGCGCTGATTTGCTGGGCCACTGCTTGCAGTGTGTCAACCTGTTCACACAAGCTCGTATCGTCCTGGCAGTCCTTCCTGAGCGCGTCAAGCTTCAAGTTTAGCACTGTGAGTTGCTGCCCAAATTGATCGTGCATCTCGCGCGCAATGCGGGCGCGTTCCTCTTCTTGAGCAAAAACGAGGCGACGCACAAGCTGACCTCGTTCACGCTCGGCACGCTGCCGTTCGCTAACTTCGGTTTGCAAGGACTCGTTTGTCTCCATGAGCGCGACAGTATGCCGCTCTAGTCCTTCTCTCGCCGCTCGCGCTTCGTTCTCCGCCTCCTTGCGTCGGGTGAAATCAATGAAAGTGAGAATCACGCCGTCTGTTCCGTCCCCCTGCAAGCGATATGGGATTAACTGGGCGATATACCAACGTCCGTCGCGGCTCATCATCTCGAACTCAGCTTTTTGTGCATCCTCGAGCACCTGCCGCACGTCATTTAACATCGAGGCGTAATCAAGTTTGTGGGTAATGTCCGAAAGAGGCCGCCCAACATCAGATGGAATCAAGCTGAAGATGTCCTGGGCGCGAGGCGTGTAAAATCTGATCTTGAAGTCGCGGTCAACAAAGATGGTCGCCAGATCCGTCGAGGTGATCAAATTCTGCAAGTCGCTATTAGCGACGGCAAGCTCGTCGATTTTCTGCTTCAGCTCAACGTTGACCGTCTGAATTTCTTCGTTTACTGATTGCAACTCTTCCTTGCCGGTCTCGAGCTCTTCGGTTGCCGCCCGCAGTTCCTCGTTCATTGCTTGCAGTTCTTCATTAGACGCTTTCAGTTCCTCAGTCTGCGTCTCATACTGTTCGATGGTCGCTTGTTGCTGCTCTTTTGCGATTTGCAGTTCTTCTTCGAGAAGTGCGACTACATTCTCGGCCCCGCTGGCCCGCGGCCCGCTGCTCTCAGCGAGGGGGAGTCCCTCGACTTCATCAAAGAAAACGAGAAAGTAACTGCGCACAACCCCGGTCGTTTTGTCGTGCACAGGGCGGACGATCATGTTGACGTAAAAATCTCGCTCGTCCCGATCAATCTTCACACGGCGCGCTTCAAATGAGTTTCCTGTTTTCGCAGCCTGGAACAAAGCAGTGCGAAGTTCGACCCTGAGCTGCGGGTGGACCACTCTCAAAAGACTACGACTCGGCTCACCGCCGGCGAATTGCAGGAAACGTCCGGCGTGGCCGGACATGTGAAGGATGTTGTGATCCTCATCGATGATCACACTCGGTGGCGCGTATTCCTCGAGGAGTTTCTGATGGAGCTCACGTACAGAGAACCGCTGCGGTTCGCGCGTCAATTCCGTTTGCGGCGCTGAAGCAGGAGGTGCCGGTAGGTCGATTGGCAGCATCGGTCCGCGCGCTGTTCTGCGTGGAACGTCTTTGGCCCGGTAAATTCGTTGCTTCTTGTCCACGGCCGCAAACAGTTTTATCTCGCTGCCTATCGATTCAGAATTGCCCAGGAACAGAAACCCATTAGTAAGTAGCACGAAGTGAAATAACTCCAAGATACGTTGCTGCGCTTCCCGGTTGAGATAAATCAGGAGATTCCGGCAGGTGATGGCGTCGAGCCGTGAGAACGGCGGGTCTTTTATAAGATTGTGGACGGCGAAGAGTACGCACTCGCGCACCTCTTTCTTGATCCGATAGCCGTTAGTCTCTTTGGTGAAGAAGTGACGCAAGCGCGTCTGCGACACATCCGCCTCGATAATTTCTGTATAACAGCCTTCACGCGCGGTTCGGATTGCGGCTTCGTCTATGTCAGTGGCGAAGATTTGGATCGAGGGCGGAGAGGGAAGTCGCTCGGCGTATTCCAGCAGCAGGATCGCGACGGAATATGCCTCCTCGCCAGTCGCGCAACCTGGCACCCACACGCGCACGTTGTCACCGCTCGTCTTCGCATGAAAGATTTCGTCCATGACCTCGCGCTCCAATGCTTCGAATGCGTTCCGGTCGCGAAAGAAGTTTGTCACGCTGATGAGCAAGTCTTTCAATAACGCCTGGGCTTCGAGCGGGTGTTCGCGTATGAAGTCTCGGTAAGCCGTAAGCTGATGCAACTGGTTGACCTGCAAACGTCGCGCGATGCGGCGCAGCACTGTCACACGCTTGTAGTGCGAGAAGTCGTGTCCCGTGCGGGATCGCAGCAACTTGAGAATATCTCGCAACGCTGCTTCGTCCTCGTCCTTCTGGCTGACAACGGACGGCGGTTCCGTTTCGGGCGGCAACATGATGCGGCTCGCGTTGCGCCGGATTTCAATGAGCTTGCCCGGCATCTCTGCGACCGGAAGCACGAAGTCGACGAGGCTGCTGTCAATCGCGTGGCGCGGCATCGAATCATGTTCGGCTTCTTTCGGATCCTGTGCGAATGTGAGTCCGTTATGCTCCTTGATACGCTTCAATCCGTTAGTGCCGTCCGAACCCATCCCCGAGAGCACGATGCCGACCGCATTCTCCTTATGAGTCTCGCCGAGCGTCCGAAAAAAGCGATCGATGGCGACCTGCTTTCCTCCGCTTAGACGTGCCGGGTCTTTTAGAATGATTTGCCCGTCACTCATCTCGAGATTTTTTGTCGGTGGGATCACATAGACATGATTCGCTTCTACCTTGACGGCTTGCACCACTTGTGTGACCGGCATTTTGGTAGTGGCTTGCAAAAGCGTGGCGGCGTGACTTTCGTGCTTGGGGGATAAGTGCAGGATAACGACGAACGCCATTCCGCTATCGGCCGGCATGTGAGTAAAAAAATCTTTCAATGGCTGCAATCCGCCTGCGGACGCGCCCAGGCCGATCACGGGAAAGGGCGTAGTCGTTAGGGAGACTGGCCCAACCTTCATGTCTGGGTTTTGGTTGACGCTGTCAGCCATACGTCTGTCCGATAGGTTCAAGAGCCGCAGCGGCTTGATGTGATGAAGGTCGGCTGCCCTGGTTAGCTACTCTGTCCTCGGCCCGCAAGGTTTGCGACTACAAGTAAAAATTCGGCAGGTTCCACAGGCTTCGAGAGATGTACTTGATAGCCGCCCGCTAAGGCACGCACTCGATCTTCTGCTTTAGCATACGCTGTTAGCGCGAGGGCGGGAATCCTGGCCGTGTGGTCGGCGGATTCCATCTCCCTAACTTTCTTGATCAATTCGTAACCATCTTGTTCCGGCATGCCGAGGTCGCTGACCAGCACATCCGGTTTTCGTCGCCCAATCTCCTTGATAGCTTCCGCGGCAGAAGGCACTGTGATCACGTCAGCATTGCACTCGGAAAGCAAGGCCTTCAACATCTGACGAGTATCAGGGTCGTCCTCGACGACGAGCACGCGCAAACCGTCAAGTCGGGGCGAGCATTCAAGATTTAACCCATCCGTGACTCTCGCTCTTGTCAGTGTGAAGTCGCTTGCAACGGACTTGCGGTCGGGCACATTATTGATGCTGAGAACAGGCAGTCGCAATTTAAAGATCGAGCCACGTCCTGGCCCATCGCTATGCGCGCTGACTGTGCCACCGTGCAACTCAACGAGTTGGCGAACAATAGCCAGGCCGAGGCCAAGGCCGCTATGCAGTCTGGTCGTTTTGCCGTCGCCCTGACGAAACCGATCAAAAACGTAGGGCAAAAACTCACTGCTTATCCCTTCACCTGAATCGCCAACCGAAATCTCAACCTCAGAATTTACACGCTGTAGCGCGACTTCAATGCGGCCATTCTTTGGTGTGAACTTAACGGCGTTAGAAAGCAGGTTCCATATAACCTGCTGAAGACGGTTGGCATCGCCGAGAACTGGCCCGGCCTGGGTATAAAAGCTCGTCTCGATTGCGATGTTTTTCGCGTCCGCGGCCGGGCGAACAGTGTTCACAGCGTCGCTAACGACGTGAGCTATTTCAATGGGGCGTCGATCGAGGGTTAGTTTGCCCGTGATGATACGCGAGACGTCGAGAAGATCGTCAATCAGTTTGGTTTGGAGAGTGGCATTTCGTTCAATTGCCTCCAATGCGCGCGCACTATTCTCAGCATCCAGCTTTCCGGTGCGCAACATGCGCGACCAGCCTACAACCGCTGTCAGTGGCGTACGTAGTTCATGTGAAGCCGTGGCGAGAAACTCATCTTTAAGACGATTTGCTTGTTCGGCCTCCTTTTGCGCCCTTTGAGCGGCCGAAAGCAGCCGCTCCTGCTCCATTTCCATCCGCTTGCGTTCAGAAATGTCGCGAAACACCAGCACGGCTCCCAGAATTTCACCTTGCTCGCCCCGAATTGGGGCGGCGAGGTCGTCGATTGGCCATTCCATGCCGTCTTTCGAAATAAGGATGGTGTGGTTTGCCAGTCCGACGGTGGTGACTGCACTCAATGCTCGTAGCACGGGATTCTCAACGGGTTGGCGGCTTTCTTCGTTAAGGATTTGGAAGATTTCCGTTAGAAAGCGTCCCAGCGCCTCGGCCTGACGCCAACCGGTGAGCGATTCAGCCACTCGGTTCATGAATGTCACACGGCCTTCGACATCGGTACTGATAACTGCGTCACCTATACTAGCGAGTGTGACCCGTAACCAGTCAGACTGTTCGCGCAAAGACTCTTCGGCTCGGCGGCGGGCTAAGTGAATGCTCTGGGCATTCTGTTCGGCAACCGAACGAAGTAATTGCTCCTCATCGTTTTTTGTCGGCATCAAGCATCTCCGAGCAACTCAGAGGCCATAGCTGTTCCAGCCACGCGCGCCCGAATTTTTGCAAACGCTGTATCGCGGGTCGTAGATCTGTCGTCGCTGAATGGAGAGAAGCCGCAATCGTCTGTTGTACCCAGTTGCGCAACCGGAATGTACTTCGCAGCCTCAAGCACGCGCTCACAAACTTCTTCCGGCGTCTCAATCCTTGGATCGATCGGCGACACGACTCCGACGAATACGCGATGGTCGGGTTTAATGTGAGCCCGAATGATCTTCAAGACCTCGAGACGATTCTTTTCGCCCGCCAATGCAATGTAGAAGTTCCCCGCCATTAACTGAAACAGATGAGGTAAGAATTTTGCATAGTCTACTTCTGCGCTATGTGTTGAATCGCGATCACCACCCGGACAAGTGTGCACGCCAATTCGCATTCGCTCCTCTCGGTTGAACCGGCTTAGCGCCAGGTTGTTAAGGTCGATAAAGCTTTGGAGCAAGTTTCCGGAAGGGTCGATCTTGATTGCCAGTCGTCCCTCGGTGAAGTCGATTTGCACCTTGTGCGCGCCCTTAAGTAAACAGGCGCGAACCTCGGCTTCGTGCTCGCGCAGTAGGTCGTCGATGAATTGTTCTCGTGTATAACCAGGGATTTCTTCCGGTGGGTACATGAGACTAAGAGCGGAAGGGGAGATGACTGCTTGCTTAACCGGAACGTGGGCATAGCTCAAGGCGAGATCAAGATAACTGTCGGCTGTTCGCATGTAGCGGAAAGGGCCCGCGGTTAGCCGAAGCATGCGCCGCGTATGCCCGGCCGAGAAGGGAATCTTGAAGCCGTCAGGAGATGTGTTCTCCAATCCATGCACGCAGTAAGTCCAGAAGTTGTGATACTTCCTCTGCTCACCATCGGTAACCACCGGCGATCCCGTGGCCTCAAACCGCTCGATAGTGTCGCGAATAGCTGCCTCGTAGAGCGGATTCAATTCCGGGTCAGTTCCATCTCGATCTCCGATCGCCTCGAGCAGTGAGACCGGTCGGGGAATACTTCCGATTGGCTCAGTTGGGATTTTCGTGGGCATGACCATTCGCTATCGAATTAAGAAAATCGTCTGTACGATTTCAGTGTGATCTAAGCCTCGGAATGAACAGATAGGCAAGAAACAAACCACGCTCGTCATTAGCGCAGAAACACTGTTTCGTAACCTCGTACTGAGGACTTCATGACCGTTCAGTCTTATATTCGGTTCAGTCAGTGATGACAGAATAAACGAGCAAAGGGGGATTTACCATGAGCGCAACGATGTCGCAGCCAGTTTTTGGTACGGACAAGGCCGAGTCACATTCTGAAGGAACCGTGGCGAGGACCATTGAACAACAAACGGCTAAACTTCCATCCGATATTTATTTGTGGGCAGCGGGTGGTTCGATTATCACCTCAGCAATACTACAACTAACGGGCAAACCGAAAGCGAGCCTTTTTGTCGGTCAATGGGTCGCGCCTTTCTTGCTTCTCGGTGTGTATAACAAGATCGTTAAAGTGGCGGGTTCTGACGCGAAGCACTAGTCCGACGTAGGAAAGAGGATGCTCGGGAATGAGAGGCCTTTCGAGACTCTCAACCCCGAGCGTTTCTTAAAAACTCCGGGGGCAACCTGAAACTCAGGGTCTGCAGTAAAGCACAACGCTCGCAGCTGTTGTCCGGTAAGAGTACGTGCCGGTGAAGCTAGATTTGCCAACGTGTTCGAAGCGGGAGTTAAACGGTCGGTTTTTGGGAGCTTCACTCGTCGCCCAAACTACGCGGAACCAAATTTGCGGGGGACTTCTAGCGTTTGTAAATTGAAAGGAGCAATCATGAACGCTTTTACATTACTTAAGGCCGATCACGAGAAGGTGGCCGGAATTTTAGAAAAGATCGATGGAACGACCGAGCGTGCAACAAAAGGTAGGGAAGAACTATTTGTTCAGCTCAAGAGTGAACTGGATGTTCACGCTCAAATTGAAGAAGAGATCCTTTATCCGGCCCTCGAAGAGTACGAGGAGACCCGTGCCATATCACTCGAGGCCTATGAGGAACACGCACTGGTCAAGCAATTGTTAGAAGAGCTGGCATCCGCACCGAAGGATGATGAACAGTGGACAGCGAAGTTTACAGTACTTAAAGAAAACATCGAGCACCACGTGGAAGAAGAAGAAGGTGAGATGTTTTCGAAGGCCCGCAAGGTTCTCAGTGAAGACGAAATCGAAGAGCTAGGAAATCGCTTGCAGGAGGCTAAGCAAGTTCAAAAATCGGCAATGGCTGGATAGGATTTGCGAGAACCATATCGCATCTTGGACGCTCTGTTCGACGAGTGTGAACCTCACCACATTCGCGATTAGCAACAGATATATCACTTTAAATAAAAGTCCAACTCAATTTCAAAGGAAATATCGGCGTTCAGATCGGCAACCTTCCCCTTCACTTTATACTCGCGGCTGGATCCTTTTTCACGAATTTGAAGTGCATACGCGCCAAGCCCTTCCGGCTCGAACGTCCGGCCGAATAGGCTGCTTCTTCCACAAGAAACCTTTTTGCCAAACTTCACTTGGCGCGAAGAGCTGCCGTCGGGTTTGTAGATCGTAAAATTCACCCGCGCATTAAATAGGCCTCCGACCTCACGGTCCCGAATGATCGGCGCGGCAAAAACGTAAGTATTTGCCTTTTCGAAAGTTGCAGCCACCAGGGAATTTTGAGGTTCTTACATCCGTTCCCATTCTTTTCCATTCGTTATCGGTTGAGTGCTGAGAATTCCGTCCACAAATTGGCCACACGTGTTGCGCGATTAAGAGTTTAGGATGATATATGTGTAAGCTGCGTAATGTGGATGATCACTGTGGCGCACTCCAATTAGGAAGACCTAGCTGACGGACCACGTCAAGGAATCGAACATCTGTGCGCAAATTTCTGTATTGAGGCCAATACCGAGCGGTCATGATGAATAAAGGATCTCTGATATCCACTGCTTGCTGAGCCAATACTATCGCTTGTTCTCTGTTGCCAGCGGCGTCCGCAGCGATCGCCATCATCCCTGGCTGGATGTATTCACTAACACTTCGCGCTTCCAGTTCCGCGAACACTGCTCTGGCTCTTTCTGGTTTATTCCACCCGTTGTAGATCGACGCCAACGTTGTGAGTGCCCAATTATGACGTCCTGACATTGCGATCGCTCGCTGTGCAGAGGTCGCGGCCGCCTCATGGTCCTCGCTTCCTTCGAGTGAGACGGCGAGACTCCAATGTGCCAGGTACGAATTCGAATCCAGATCGACTCCCGTGCGACTGTGCTCCACGGCTTCAGAAAAGTTTCCACTGCTCGAACAATAGAACGAAAAGATCACATGGGCATAAGCTGACAAAGGATCAATTTGAATTGCTCGCAAGAGTTGCTCTCTTGCATCTGTATCGCGTCCGGAGACCCAGTGAAGGAAGAACAGTCCATACCAGGCGATAGCTTGTGGGTACTGGGGGTTTAGACTCAAAGCGGCCTTAAACTCTGTTCCTGCGAGTTCATAGTTTCTGTCATATAACAACGTTGCACATGCAAACGCGTTGTGGGTCTCCGCGAGGTTCGAATCCAACTCGAGGGATTTTCGTGCCGCCTCGAGCGCGAGAGGCATAACCTCAGCCGGCGGTTTGAATCCTGAATAGCCTGACGTCGTATAGCCATCCGCTAAACCCGCCCAGGCTTGTGCATAACAAGGATCTATCGCAACAGCCTGATTGAAGCATTCGATTGCCTTCGCGATGCTGAGACCTCTTTGATACAGGAAGCCACGTCCCTTTAGGTAGAGCTCATAAGCCTCGATGTTACGAGTTGGCGGTTCCTCTGGTGCTGGTTCTTCGCTGAACGACAACTGAAGGCGATTAGCGATCGTCGAAGCAATCTCATCCTGGACGTTGAAAATGTCGTCGATGACTCGATCATAACGCTCGGACCAGAGTTGATAGCCGTTGTTAGCATCGATTAGCTGAGCAGTTATACGGACTCGATCGCCTGACCGTCGCAAAGTTCCTTCGAGGATAGTTCCAACGTTTAGTTTTGCTCCGACAGAACGCAGGTCTTCGTTCTTGCCCTTGAAAGAAAACACAGAACTTCTTCCGGCAACTCGAAGGCCTGGTATTGATGCGAGCGCGTTCAAAATTTCTTCAGTGATTCCGTCTGCGAAGAATTCCTGCTCCGAGTCCCCCGACAAGTTGTGGAACGGAAGCACTGCGATGCTTTTGGTAAGGGAACCCAGGAAGTTATGACTGGTGCGCCCAAGTGAAGAAGACGCAGAGTTGTTTTCGCTTGCAATTACGCCATCTCTGAGTCCCCGCATCTCGCCGACGCCCGCCTTTCGTAGTCCATCTAACAGATGTTCGACAAGAGTTGGCTGAAACCACTTACTCAAATCGTCGCTTACTGCGTCGTTGAAGTCGGGTCTAATCACCAACAGGTCTCTTAGGGCCTTCCCGGCGGCCTCACGATTACCAAGTTGCCCGTGTGCGGCGG
>Ga0209486_10000313_pt1 | contig 22572 bp, 15 predicted proteins | sample NCCompost_FD_187518 | JGI IMG/M metagenome (GOLD analysis project Ga0209486, IMG submission 187518) | Agricultural soil microbial communities from Utah to study Nitrogen management - NC Compost (SPAdes) (version 2) | ecosystem: Environmental > Terrestrial > Soil > Agricultural land | place...
TTTCCCGGGCAATGATCTTCTGGCCGATGGCCGCCTGCACGATCACCTGGAACAGCTGCCGGGGGATCAGCTCCTTGAGCTTCTCCGCCACCTTGCGGCCCCACTCGTAGGCCTTGTCGCGATGGATGATGACGCTGAAGGCGTCAATCTGTTCGTTGTTGATCAGCATGTCCAGCTTGACCAGCTCGCTCTCCCGGTAGCCGCCCAGCTCGTAGTCGAGCGAGGCGTACCCGCGGGAGAGCGACTTGAGCCGGTCGTAGAAGTCGAGCACGATCTCGCCCAGGGGGAACTCCCAGTGGAACTCGACCCGCTGGGTATCCAGGTAATGCATCCCGTTGTACACCCCGCGCCGGTCCTGGCCCAGCTTCATGATGCCGCCGATGTAGTCGACCGGGGCCATGATCCGCGCCTTCACGTAGGGCTCCTCGATTCGTTCGATCGCGGCGGGGTCGGGGAGATGGGAGGGATTCTCCACGATCTCCATGATCCCGTCGGTCTTGTAGACGTGATACTCCACCGTGGGCACGGTGGTGATGAGGTCCAGGTCGAATTCCCGCTCCAGCCGCTCCTGGACGATCTCCATATGGAGCAGGCCGAGGAATCCGCAGCGAAACCCGAACCCCAGCGCGGTGGAGGTTTCCGGCTCGTAGTGCAGCGAGGCGTCGTTGAGCTGGAGCCGCTCCAGCGCGTCCCGCAGCGACTCGTACTGGTCGGTGGTGGTGGGGTAGATCCCGGCGAACACCATCGGCTTGACATCCCGGTAGCCGGGCAGCAGCTCGGTGGCGGGTCGGCTGTCGTCGAGAATCGTGTCGCCGGCCCGGGCATCGCGAACGCCCCGCAGATTGGCCACCAGGTAGCCCACCTCGCCGGCGGAGAGCGACTCGCACTCCCGCTGGCCGAGCTGGAGAATGCCGACTTCGTCCACATGATAAGCATCGTCGGGGTGGGAGCCGAAGCGGATCTCCATCCCCTTCTTGACCTCGCCATCCACCACCCGCACGCTGGGTACCGCGCCGCGATAGCGATCGAAGTGGCAATCGAACACCAGGGCCCGCAGGGGGGCGGCGGGATTGCCGCGCGGCGCCGGCACCCGGGCCACGATGGCCTCGAGCAGCTCGGGCACCCCGATCCCCTCCTTGGCCGAGACGGCCAGGATCTCCTCCCGCCGCGAGCCGATCAGATCCATCACTTCCCGGGCCCGCTTCTCCGGCTCGGCCCCGGGCAGGTCGATCTTGTTGAGCACCGGGATGATTTCGAGCCCGGCATCCATCGCCAGGAAGAGGTTGGAGAGGGTCTGGGCCTGGACGCCCTGGGACGCGTCCACCACCAGAATCGCTCCCTCGCAGGCGGCCAGGGAGCGGGACACCTCGTAGGTGAAGTCCACGTGGCCCGGGGTATCGATCAGGTTGAGCTCGTAGTCGATGCCGTCCTTCGCGGTGTACTGCATCCGCACCGCGTTGAGCTTGATGGTGATGCCGCGCTCCCGCTCCAGGTCCATGGTGTCGAGGACCTGCTCCCGCATCTGCCGCTTGTCGAGGGTGCCGGTGGTCTCGATCAGCCGGTCGGCGAGGGTGGACTTGCCGTGGTCGATGTGGGCGACGATACAGAAGTTGCGGATGTGTGACTGCGGCATGGCTCAATATAAGGGCACGAGCAGGTGAGCGGTGAGCGGTAAGCGGTGAGCGGGCAGGCGTTTCCCGCTTACCGCTCACTGCTCACCGCTTACCGACTATTTTGCTCGCGTGCCGCAATCCTCCCCTCGCCGCTTCTCCTCCCACGACCTTGGCATGCTCATCGTCTCCCTCGTCTGGGGAGGAAACTTCGCGGTCAGCAAGTTCGCCCTGCTCCAGCTCTCCCCGCTGTCGTTCAGCGCCTTCCGGTTTACTCTGGCGAGCGGCCTGCTCTACGCGGCGACCCGGCGGATGGGGTCCTGGGCCCCGCTGCCCCGGCGCACCCTCGCGGGGCTGATCGGGCTGGGCATCGTGGGCAACACCGTTTACCAGGTCGCGTTCATGACCGGGCTCCAGGTCACCACGGCCACCAACAGCGCGATGATCGTCGCCTTCCTGCCGGTTCTGGTGGCGCTGCTCGGCACGGTCCTCGGCATCGAGCGCGCCACCCCGGCGGTGTGGCTCGGGGTGATCCTGGGGTCTACCGGCGTTGCCCTGGTGGTGAGCGCCAAGGGGGTGGGCTGGAGCTCGGCCGGCGTGGGTGGGGATATGCTGGTGCTGTTCGCCACGCTCTGCTGGGCCTGCTACACCGTGGGGGTGCGTCGGGTCGGCAAGGGTGTCGACCCGCTGCAGATCACCTCCATCACCATCGCCGCCGGCGCCGCGGGACTTCTCCTCCTGGGCGCGCCGGGAATGCTCCGCGAGGACTGGAGCGCGGTGACCCTCAAGACCTGGGGCGCGGTGGCCTACGCCACCCTGTTCGCCCTGGTGCTCTCCTACCCGCTGTACAACCGGGCGGTGCAGGGCATCGGCAGCGGGCGGACCGCCCTCTACAACTGCCTGACTCCGCTGATGGCGATGCTGGTGGCCTGGATCACCCTGGGTGAGGTGCCGACCTGGCTTCAGTTCGTGGGTGTGGCGTTCGTGCTCACCGGCGTGTGGGTGGCCATCCAGGGGAAGGGGGAACCGGGAAGGGGGAAGGGGAGGTCCTTGTTCCCTACAAGGTTCTGAGCTCCTCAACTCGCTCCATCGCCCGGCGAAGGTGCGGAATGACGATGCTGCCACCCACCACCAGGCCCACCGCGAACACCTCCAGGATCTCTTCGTCGGTCACCCCTTCCTCCCGGCAGCGAACCACGTGGTAGGTGATGCAGTCGTCGCAGCGACGGCTCGACGCTGGTAACCGCCCCTCACCAGCCGTCCAGCCGACCCGCCGACCAGCCGTCCAAAACCATCACGGCGTCACAATGGACTTGTAGCTCATCGGCATCCACTCCGGCCGCTTGGCCGCATTGGCCACGTCCTGCCCCACGAAGAACAACAGCTTCACGATCCGGGCTTCCTTTTCCGCATCGATCTTCTCCACCGAATCGCCGGGGCGGTGATACTCGGCGTGGACCCCGTTGAAGAAGAACAGGATCGGCACGCCCTTGCGGGCGAAGTTGTAGTGGTCCGACCGGGCGTAGAAGTTCTGCTCCGGCCAGCGATCGTCGATGGCGTGCATCCGGAGCTCGGGATGCGCCCGGTTGACCCGGTTGAGGGTGGTGCCGAGATCGGAGTGCTCCTTGCCGATCGCCACGATGGTGTCGCTCCAGTTGCGGCCGATCATGTCGGCGTTGATGTTCGCCACGATCTGAGGAAGCGGCATCGGCGGATGGTTCACGAACCATTCGCTGCCCCAGAGGCCGTGCTCCTCGCCGCTCACCGTCAGGAACACCACCGAACGCTTGGGCCGGGCCCCCCGCTGCGCGAACGCCTCCGCCAGCTCCAGCACCCCCGCGGTGCCCGACGCGTCGTCATCGGCCCCGTTGCAGATGCTGTCGGCGCCCTGGGCCCGGCAGCCCGCCCCGGGCTGGCCCGCGGTCCCGACGTGGTCCATGTGGGCCGAATAGACCAGGAACTCTTTCTTGAGCACCGGATCGGAGCCCTCGAGAATGCCCACCACGTTGGGGGCAAACACCTCGGTGAGCACGGTATCGCGGAGCGAGATCACGCCCTCGAAACTGGAAGAGGCCTGTGCCGACGCGGCTGCCGCGTCGCGCAGCGCGCCGAACTGGGCGGTCGCCGCGGGCGCCTGCGCGGCGATGGCGCTCTCCCGGACCGCGAGGTTGAAGAATCCGCTCCGCTCTCCGGCTGCGACTTCGAAGACCCGCTCTCTCGCACTGCCGTAGCGGGCGGTGAAGACGCTGTCGGAGTTGACCACGGCCACCAGGCCCAAGGCACCGGCCCGGCTCGCGGCCCGGGAGATCTGCGCCATCCGGGCGGGCGCGTCGGCTTGGCCCCAGTCGGTGACGAACAGCACCAACCGGCCCCGCAGGTCTGCCGCGGGAAGGCTGTCGAGGCGCCCGGCGCCGCCGACCAGCGTGAGCAGCGCCCGTCCTTCGGCGAGTGGCAGTCCCCGTCCGGTCAGCGCCGCGTCCCGCTCGAAGGACAGCTTCACGGTCTGGCCGTTCGGGTTGCCAAGGGTCACGAACGACTCCGCCGCCAGCAGCTTGCGCTGCTGAATCGGATACTTCATCAGGTAGCTGCCCGCGTCGCCGCCGGGCTTGAGCCCCAGCCGCTTGAACTCCCGCGCGATGTACTCCGCGGTGCGGGTGAGCCCCGGGCTTGGCGTGTTGCGGCCTCCCATCGAGTCGTGGGCGATGATTCCGATCCGGGCCCGCACATCGGCCTCGGTAATGGTCCCGGCGGCACGAGTGACGGCCGGCGCCTGGGCCCGGACAGAGAGAGGCGCGCTGAGCGCGGCGGCCGCGACGATGCCGATGCGGAGGTTCATATCTTCAGGAGTTAGTGGTCAGTGGTCGGTGATCAGGGAGGGATGAATCTAATCGGGCTTGCGCCGCTTGAGTTTGGGTTCGCCCAGCGGCAGAGGCCTGACCCGGGGCGCGGGCTTGGGCTCGATCCGCGGTTCCGGCTTGACGGGACGCGCCGGAGCCTTGGCTTCCGGCTTGGGCTTCTCGGCCTTGCCGGTATCGGCCTGGGCCGGGGCAACCGGCGAAATCAGCGAGAGTCCGAGGAGTAACGCGGTCAGTGACATGAGTCCCCGGACATGCACAGCTGGTGCCAGCTTCGATCTCCGGCTCCCCGGACGCGAAGTCGTGTCCTGGCAGCTACTTGTACGCCGGTGCCCGGGAGTCGGTCGGGCCGGCTCGTCCCCCTCGCCGGACACCGGTGCTGCCGCGTTGACTCACTGGTGACACGGCCCTACGTTGGGCTGGGCATGCCCGCCGCCGTCGGTCCCACCGCCACACCCCGGCTCGATCTGCTCGACCCGGCCGAGGTCGCCCGCCTGGGCGGCCTCGAAGTCGTCACGGAGGGGATCGTCGAGGGCTTCCTCGCCGGCCTGCACCGCTCCCCCCGCCGGGGCTTCTCGGTCGAATTCGCCGAGCACCGGATGTACCAGCCCGGTGACGAGCCCCGCTACCTCGACTGGAGACTGCTGGCCCGGAGCGATCGTCTCTACGTCAAGCAGTTCGAAGAGGAAACCAATCTGCGGGCGATGCTGGTCCTCGACGGCAGCCGCTCGATGGACTGGTCGGGCGAGCCCGGCACCCGGCTCACCAAGCGCCAGTACGCCGAGCGCCTGGTGGCGGCGCTCGCGCTGGTGTTGTTGCGCCAGCGGGACGCCACCGGTCTCATCACCTTCGACGATGCCGTTCGCACCCTGGTGCCGCCCCGGGCTCGGCACACCCAGTGGCACCTGCTGCTCCGCGGGCTCCAATCCACCGCGGTGGGGAAGGGAACCGCCGCGGAGCCGGCCCTGCGCCGGGTCGTGGAGCAGCTCCGCCGCCGGGGGCTGGTGGTCTTCGTGTCGGATCTGCTCTTCGATCCGCCGCTCGCGCTCACCGCCCTTCGCTTCCTCCGTCACCGGGGCCATCAGGTGCTCGTACTGCACATCATGGATCCCGATGAGGTCGAGCTGCGCGGCGCGGCCGAGGCGCGCTATGAAGATCCCGAGTCGGGCCAGGCGGTGGTGTTGCGTCCGGCCGACTGGGCCCAGGCGTATGCCAGCACGGTGGCGGCCGCGGTGTCGGAGTGGCGCTCCGCCTGCCGGCGCCGGGGCATCGCCTACGAGCGGGTGACCACGGAGACGCCCTTCGGCCAGGCGCTCCGGCAGGCGCTGGTCCGTTCCACCGGACTCGCGTGATCGGCTTTACCGCGCCGTGGGTGCTCCTGGGGCTTCTCGCGGCCGGCATTCCCGTACTGCTGCACCTGTTCGCCCGGCGGGAGCCGCCCACGGTGATGTTCCCCGCCACCCGCTACCTGGCCGAGACGGCGCGCGCGCACCATCGCCGGCTCACCCTCCAGCACTGGCTCCTCCTCCTCATCCGCACCCTGTTGATCGCCGCGATCGTACTCGCCGCGGCGGGTCCCACGCTCCCGGGAGGCCCCGCCTCGACCCACGCACCGTCCGCGGTCACCCTGGTGCTGGACAACTCGCTCTCCAGCGCCACCACCGTCGCGGGGACGCCGGTGGTCGAGCGGCTCAAGCAAGCCGCGCAGGCCATTCTCGACGCGGCCCGGCCGGGCGACGCGCTCTGGCTGCTTACCGCAGATGGTCCGCCCCGACGAGGCAGCGCGGTGGAGCTCTCCGCGATCGTGGACCGGACCACGGCGCTTCCGGCCCGGCTCGATCTCGGCGCGGCCATCGGGATCGCGCGGGAAGCCATGGCGGCGGAGCCGCTCCCGGCCAGCGTGGTGGTGGTGAGTGATCTGCAGGCGAGCGCGCTGGCGCAGGCCTCGGGCCGCGGGGCCGTGGTTGCCCTCCGTCCCGAAGAGAATCCGGTCGCCAATCTGGGCCTTGCCGCCCTGGTGATCGGGCGGCAGCCCTGGGGTCCGGAGGGTGGCAGCGTCGCGGTCCACGCGGCCGGGACCCCGGGCAAGCGCGGGGCGGTATCGCTCCGGGTCGGTACCCGTCCCGCCCGCCGCCAGCTCGCATCCGCCAACGAAGCGATCATGCTGGGGAGCGGTCCCCTGACCGCGGGGTGGTGGCCGGTGCGGACCGAGCTGGAGCCCGACGAGCTCCGGCTCGATGATCTTCGGGAAACCGCAATCCGGGTCGCCGATGCCTCCCGTGCCGCGTGGCGAAGCGAGGACCGGTTTCTTGCGACTGCGGCCGAAGTGCTGCTCTCCAATGGCCGCTTGATTCGCGGCGGCGATCTCTCCATCGGCAACCTGGGCCAGGGCGCCTCCATCGTGCAGCCCCCGGCCGATCCCGCCGAGCACGGAGCGCTCAATCGTGCGCTGGCCGCGCGGGGAGCCGGCTGGCGGTTCGGCGAGCTGGCCCCCGGCAGCACGGCGACCGACAGCGGTGCGGTGCTGGGTCGCCATGCGGTGGCCCGTCGCTACGCCCTGGTGCCCGCGGGAAGCGGAGGAGCCGGCGCTTCGCCCCGCGGAGTGCTCGCCACCGCCGGCGGTCTCCCCTGGGTGGTGCGATCGGACAACCTCATTCTGCTGGGTAGCCGGCTGGAGCCGGATTGGACCGCGCTGCCTCTCTCCGCGGAGTTCGTTCCCTTCGTGGATTTCCTCGCCAACCGCGCCATTCGGGGCGAGCTCGCGATACTTGATGTTCCGCCGGGCGATCCCATTCTCCTGCCCGATGCCGCCACCGCGGTGGTGCGGGAGGGCCAGGTGCGCCCGGTGGAGGGAGGAGGATCGTTTCGTTCGCGGGAGACCGGTCTGCACTTCATCCTGGCCGGGCGTGACACCATCGGAGCGGTGGCGGTGAATCCCGATCCCCGGGAATCCGTCCTGGAGCGGAGCGGTGACGGCGAGATTCGCCGGCTCTGGCCCGGCGCCCGGATCGCGCCGCTGGAGCGCGCCACGTCGGTGGCCTTTGCCGCCGGAGGCCGGGCCGACCTGCGAGGGTTTTTCCTGGTGCTCGCCGCGGCGCTCGCGCTGGCCGATGCCGCGCTGGCCGGGCTGGGCGCCCGGAGGGGAGCCCGGGCAGCGTGATCGAGACCATCCTCACCGCCTTCGCCCGCACCGGGTTCGCCGTTGAGCTGATTCCCCGGGTGCCCGGCGCCGGCGGGACCCTTCGGATCGGGGGACTGCCCGGCTCGAGCGGCGCGGTGCTGGTGGCCTGGCTGGCGGAGCACTTTCCCCAGCGGCTGTTCACGGTGGTGGCCGCGACGCCGGCTGACGCGGAACGCTGGCTGGCCGACCTTGCCACCCTGACCGCACTCCCCTCGGCGCTGTACCCCCAGCGCGAGGCGCTGGGCGAAGAAGAACCCCACTTCGAGATCGCGGGTGAGCGAGCCGAGACCCTGGAGGCGCTGCTCCGGGGCCAGCTCCGGATTCTGGTGACCACGGCGCGCGCCACCGCGGAGAAGACCCTGGTTCCCGAAGCACTCGACCGGCTCCGGCTCGAGCTGGCCGTGGGCATGGATCGCCCCCTCACCGCGGTGGTGGGTGCCCTCGAAGCGATGGGCTATCGCCGGGTTCCGGTGGTGACCGAGGTCGCCGAATTCAGCGTCCGGGGCGGGATCGTCGATCTCTACGGCTTCGGGATGGCGGCGCCGATGCGGCTGGAGTGGTGGGGAGACGTGATCAGCTCGCTCCGGTCGTTCGACCTGACCTCGCAGCGGAGCGGAGAGGAGCAGGGCTCCGTCACGGTGTTGCCCATCGGTGTTGGGGCGACGCGGGGACGCGATGACGCGGCGACGCGGACGGACGCGCCCTCGCGTCTTCGCGACCTCGCGCCCGTCCGCCGTACCCTCCTCGATCTCCTCCCGTCCGAGACGCTCGTGATCGAGGAGTCCAGTCACCCCAACGCCGAGGAAGTCTCCCGGGCCTGGCGGGAGGCGGAGCATCATCTCGAAATCGCCCGGCGCCTGGGAGAAGTGCCGCCCACCCGGGATCAGCTCTTCGCCGAGCCCCAGGTCTGGTCGGAGCGGCTGGCTCGGTTCCCCCGGGTGCTGCTCCGCGAGGAGAATCCCGATCTGCAGGCCGGCTTCCTCCCGCCCGAGGCGGTCGACCGGAACCTGGGCCGGCTGCGGGCGCTGCTGAGCGGCGAGCCACCCACCCTGATCCTCTGCGACAACGCCGGTCAGCTGGAGCGACTGGACGAGCTGCTCCACGAGGGAGACAGCCGGGCACCCAACGCCACGCTGGTGGTCGGCGCGCTGGACGGCGGGTTCGTGATGCGGAGCCTCCGGGTCCTCACCGATCACGAGATCTTCCGCCGGGCCCGCCGGCTCCGCCGAGCCCGGCGCTACCGTCAGGCCGCACCGTCCCTCGCCACCGGGACGCTCACCGCCGGCGACTACATCGTACATCTCGATCACGGGATCGGGATCTACCGCGGCATCCAGACCATCATGGTGGGAGAGTCCACCATCGAAGTCGCCATCGTGGAGTACGAAGGCGGCGACCGCCTCAATGTGCCGCTCTACCGGCTCGACCAGCTGGAGCGGTATCGCGCCGCCGCGGAGGACGGCGATCAGGCCCCGCCCAAGCTGCACCGGCTGGGCGGGACCGCCTGGAAGAAGCAGCGGGAGAAGACCCGCGAAGCGATTCAGCAGATGGCGGCCGAGCTGCTCGACCTCTACGCCCGCCGGAGCGTGAGCGGCGGGTTCGCGTTTCCGCCCGACACCCGCTGGCAGCGGGAGCTGGAATCGGCGTTTCTGTACGAAGACACGCCCGACCAGCGCAAGGCCACCGAGGACGTGAAGCGCGACATGGAGCGGCCGGTTCCGATGGACCGTCTGCTGGTGGGCGACGTGGGCTACGGGAAGACCGAGGTCGCGGTGCGGGCCGCCTTCAAGGCGGTGCAGGGCGGAAAACAGGTCGCGATCCTGGTCCCGACCACCATTCTGGCCGATCAGCACGGCCGCACCTTCACCGAGCGCCTGGCCGATTATCCGGTGAAGGTCGAGGTCCTCTCCCGGTTCCGGACCGCGAAAGAGCAAAAGCAGGCGCTGGGACTGCTCACCGAGGGCAAGACCGACATCGTCATCGGCACCCACCGGCTGCTCTCCCGGGACGTGCAGTTCAAGGAGATCGGGCTGCTGGTGGTGGACGAGGAACACCGATTCGGGGTCCGCCACAAGGAACGGCTCAAGGAGCTTCGCCTCACCATCGACGTGCTGACCCTTACCGCGACCCCGATCCCCCGCACCCTGCACATGTCGCTGGCCGGGCTCCGGGATCTCACCTTGATCGAGACGCCGCCCCGGGACCGTTCCCCGATCCTGACTTTTGTCGAGCCGTGGGATGACGGACTGCTGGAAGAGGCGATGGCCCGGGAGCTGGACCGGGGCGGGCAAGTGTTTTTCGTCCACAACCGGATCGAGACCATCGAGACCATCGCGGCCCGGGTCCGCCACCTGGCGCCGCGGGCCCGGGTCGGAGTCGCCCACGGCCAGATGCCGGCGCTTGAGCTGGAGAAGATCATGCGGGGCTTTGTGAACGGGGAAGTCGACATCCTCGTCTCCACCATGATCGTGGAATCCGGCCTCGACGTTCCCAACGCCAACACGATGGTGGTGCACGATGCCCACCGGCTGGGGCTGGCCCAGCTCTACCAGCTGCGCGGCCGGGTGGGCCGGAGCCACCGGCGGGCCTACTGCTACCTCATCGCCCCGGACCTGATCGATCCGGTGGCCGAAGAGCGCCTCAAGGTGCTGGAGCACCATACCGATCTGGGCGCGGGTTACCGGATTGCGCTCAAGGACCTGGAAATCCGGGGGGCGGGGAACCTGCTCGGCGCCGAGCAGTCGGGGCACGCCCACGCGGTGGGATTCGACCTGTATCTCCGGTGGCTGGAGGAGACGGTGACCGCCCTCCGGGCGCAACGACGCAACGACGCAACGACGCAAAGTGGGCTACCCCAGCCGCCGGAGGTGGTGTTCGACAAGCCGGCCCACCTGCCGGACCGCTACATCGCCGACGACGACACCAAGCTCGATCTGTACCGCCGACTGGCGCGGGGGGTCTCATCCGGCGAAATTGATGAGTTGCGGCAGGAAATGCGGGAGCGGTTCGGACCCCTCCCGGAGGAGGCCGACCGGCTGCTCGATCTGTCCCGGCTCCGGGTGCTCGGCGGGGCGCTGGGAATCCAGCACATACTGGTCCGGGGCGACGAAGCCCGGGTTACGTTCCGCGCCGGCGCGTCGCCCCGGATGGCCCGACTGACCTCCGCCCTCGATAACGTGCAGCTGGCGGCGGACGTGCGCCGCACCGTGCCGCTTTCGCTCCGGCTCACCCGGCTGGGCGGAGAGGCGATCATCCCGGCCCTGGTCCGGGCGCTGGTGACGGTAAGCGAAGTAAAACGTGAGATGTGAGACGTGAGACGTAAGCGGTGAGACGCAAGAGGTGAGAGGGGTAGGTCCATCTCACCTCTCACGTCTCACCTCTCACCACCACGGAGCGTTGTCCAACACCTAACAGAAGAGATCGTCATGCGTCGCGCTGGATTCGCACTCGTAGCCGCTGGACTCGTAGTCACCGCCTGCGGCGGTCTCCGGGACACCTTCACCTCCCGCACCGACACCGCGGCCAAGGTGGGCGATCTCGAGCTCCCCTCGGCTCGGGTGGCCGAGATCATCACCCGGCTGGGCGGGCCCACCGCCAACCCTGAAGCGGCCGGGCTGATCACCGGCATCTGGGTGGACATGGCGCTCTTCGCCGACCGGGTGGCCCGGGGTGAGCTGGAGACCGATTCGGTCACCCTGACGAAGCTCATGTGGCCCCAGATCAGCGAGTCCAAGATCCAGGCCTGGCACGACTCGGTCATCGCCCGGCGCAGCGCGATCACCCCGGCCGAAGTGGACAGCTTCTACAACGCCGGGGAGATCCGGCTCTTCCAGCACATCCTGATCATTCCCTCCGGGTCGACCGTTGCCGATACCGCACGAGCCCGGGGCCAGGCGGAACGGGTGCTGGCCCAGACCCGCGGCGGCGATTTCGCCAAGCTGGCCCAGCAGCACAGCAGCGACGGCAGCAAGAGCGACGGCGGCTATCTCCCGCCCGGTCCCCGCGGCACCCCGCAGCGGCCGGTGTTCGTGCCCGAGTTCGAGGCGCCGGCCTGGGAGCTGGCGCCCGGCGCCATCAGCGGGGTGGTCAAGTCCCAGTTCGGGTTCCACATCATCCGCCGGCCTCCGCTGGCCGAAGTGCGCGACCGGATCACCCCGTTCTACACCCAGATGCAGGTCACCAAGGCGGATTCAGCCTACATGGCCGATCTCACCGCCCGGAGCGAGCTCCAGGTCAAGCCCGGCGCGGCGGCGGCGGTGCGCACCGCGGCGGCCGATCCCAGCGCGGCACGGAAATCCGGCAAGGAGCTGGTGAGCTACAAGGGCGGCTCGTTCGAAGTGAAGGACCTGGTGCCCTGGCTCGAAGCGCTGCCGATGCAGTCCGCGGCCCAGATCAAGACCGCCAACGACACGATCCTGGAAGGGTTCGTGAAGTCGCTGGCCCAGAATGAAATCCTGCTCAAGCAGGCCGATTCGGCCAAAGTCACCGTCAATCCGGCGCTGTTCCAGCAGATGTCCAGCCAGTTCAGCACCGTGATCGGCACGCTGCGCGAGGCCATGGGCCTCAACGGGCCGGAATTCGCCGATTCCTCCAAGACCCCGGAGGGGGAACGCCGCACCATGGCCGCGAACAAGGTCAACGAATACTTCGACAAGCTGGTGAAGGGCGAAGCCCAGTTCCGGCAGATCCCGCCCACCCTCTCGGCCGAGCTTCGCAGCGACGGAGACTTCAAGATCTACCAGCAGGGGGTCACCAAGGCCCGCGAGCTGATCATCGCCCAGCGGGTCAAGGATTCGACCGCCGCGGCCGCTGCGGGCGGGGCTCAGGCACCCGGGCTCCAGCCGGCCCCGGGAGGCCCCCCGGTCCAGCCTCCGCCGGATTCGACCCGGACCCCGTGACCACCGGCCGGCTCGTCCTTCCGCTGCTTGCCGCGCTCCTCGTCGGGAGCGCGGCGGCGGCGCAACCCGCCCGACCGCAGGCGCCGTCGGCCGATTCGGTGGTGGACCGGATCGTCGCGGTGGTAGGCTCGAAGGCGATCCTCAAGTCCAACATCGAGGAGCGGATCCTGCTGGAACACCCCCAGGGCAAGAACCTGCCGACCACCCCGGAGGGGATGAAACAGCTGCGGGACGACCTGCTCCAGGTCCTGATCGACGAAGAGCTGCTGGTCCAGGAGGCGGCCAAGGACACCACCATCAAGGTGCTGGAGGACGATCTCACCAAGTCGGTGGACCTGCTGATGCGGACGACCCGGGCGCGCTTCACGACCGAAGAGGCGTACCGGCAGGACATCCGTGCGGCGGGGTTCGAAACCGCGGACGAGTACCGGAGCTGGCTCACCGACCAGCAGCGCCGCCGGTTCCAGATCAATCAGTTCACCTCCGGTCTCAAGGGGAGCGGCAAGCTCAAGCCGGTCGCCCCCACCGAGAGCGAAATCCGGGAATACTTCGACAAATACAAGGAGTCCTTTCCCAAGCGGCCGGAGACGGTGGCCTTCAGCCAGATCGTGATCGCGCCCCAGCCCAAGCCCGATGCCAAGGCGCGTGCCAAGACGCTGGCGGATTCCATCCTGGGGGAGCTCAGGAAGGGCGCCGATTTTGCCGCGAGCGCGCGGCGCTTCTCGATGGATCCCACCAGCAAGGAGCAGGGCGGCGGGCTGGGCTGGGTCCGGCGCGGCACCGGTCTCGACCAGCGCTTCGAGGACGTGGCGTTCGCGCTTCGTCCCGGGGTGGTCTCCGATCCGGTCGAGACCTCGTTCGGGTTTCACCTGATCCAGGTGGAGCGCTCCCAGCCGGCCGAGGTCCAGGTGCGCCACATCCTCATCATGCCCGCCATCGACACCGCCGACGCGGACAGCGCGCAGCGATCCGCCGAGCGGGTGCACGCCGCGCTGGTGGCGGGCGCGGACTTCGATTCGCTGCAGCGGATCTGGCACGACAAGGTGGAGGAGCGGGATATTCCCGCGCTGCCGCTGGAATCGCTCCCGGCGGCGTACGGGCAGGCGATGACCGAGGTGCCGCAGGGCAAGCTCTCCCCGGTATTCCGGCTCGACGCCCCGGTCGACCTGCTTCGGTCCAAGTACGTGATCGCGCTGATCACCAACCGCACTCCGGCGGGAGACGTGCGCTACGAGGACGTGAAAGAGCAGATCCGGACCGGGCTCGCCGAACAGCTCACCACCCAGCGCTACACCCAGAAACTCCGACGCGCCACCCTGGTGGATATCCGCACCAAATGACCCAGCGGCCGCGGCTTGCCGTCACCCTGGGCGACCCGCGAGGGATCGGCCCGGAGGTGGCGGCCGGCGCGCTCGCGATGCCGCTCGACGCCGACCTCATCGTGATCGGCGCCGAGGAACAGATCTCGTCGATTCCCGCCGGGGCGCGGATCTCGGTGGGAAGCTGGAAGGGCGGGGCGGGCCAGGGCTCGGGCGATCGCTCGCGGGCTCTCCGAGCCGGGCAGATCGCGGGGCACGCGGTACAGCGGGCCGCCCGACTCGCGATGGAAGGCCAGGTGGACGCCATCGTCACCGGGCCGGTCGAGAAGCACGCGCTGCACGCCGCGGGGTATCCCTTTCCCGGTCAGACTGAATGGCTCGGCTCGCTCGCCGGGGGTGTGGATGTCGCCATGATGCTGGCGGCCGACACCCTCCGGGTGGTGCTGGTCACGACCCATGTCGCGCTGCGCGATGTCCCGGCGCTCCTCACCGCCGACCGGATCGTGCGGACGGGACGGGTCACCCGGCGGGCGCTGATCGAGTGGTTCGGCATCGACGAGCCCCGCCTGGCCCTCTGTGCGCTCAATCCCCACGCCGGGGAGCAGGGGCTCTTCGGCGACGAGGAAGCCCGGATCCTGGCGCCGGCCGCGGAGACGCTCGGGATCGCGGGCCCGCTGCCGGCCGATACGGTCTTCGTGCGAGCGATGCGGGGGGAGTTCGACGCGGTGCTGGCCCCCTATCACGACGTGGGGATGACCGCGATCAAGGTGGCGGCGTTCGGGCGGGGGGTGAACATCACCCTGGGGCTGCCGTTCGTGCGCACCTCGCCCGATCACGGCACCGCGTTCGACATCGCGGGGAAGGGGATCGCCGATGCCGCGTCGATGCGGCAGGCGCTGGAGCTCGCGGTGACGCTGGCCCGACAGCGTCGAGGGGGAGTGGATAGCGGATAGAGGGAAGCGGGAGTGGCGGAATTGTCGTGCTCTGCCGCTATCCGCTTCCCGCTATCCGCTCCCCGCTCACCGGTGCCGGTTTCGGCTCCGGACTCACCAGCTTCACCGACTTGACCCGTCTCCCCTCCATCTCGGCCACCTCGAACATGTGCCGCCCCGCGACCACCCGGTCGCTCACCCGGGGAAGCCGGCCCAGCTGGCCGAAGATCCAGCCGCCGATGGTGGTGTAGTCGGTATCGCTCAGCGATTCGTCGTAGTCGGCGTTGAAGCGGGAGATAGTGACCGACCCGTCGAGCACCGGTGCGCCGTCGTGAGGCCGGGGCCGCTCCACCGCGTCGAACTCGTCCACGATCTGCCCCACGATCTCCTCCAGCAGATCCTCCATGGTCACCACCCCGGCGGTGCCGCCGTACTCGTCCAGCACCACCGCCATGTGGGTCTTGAGCCGCTTCATGTCGGCCAGCACGTCCTCGACTTCCCGGGTTCCCGGGACGAACAGCGGGGGGCGGATCAGGGCGCTCACCCGCTCCCCCGGTGTCTGCCGCACCGCCCGGAGAATGTCCTTGGCGTGCACGATACCGGTGATCTCGTCCAGGGTCTCCTGGTACACCGGGTAGCGGCTGCGGCGGGATTCGGCCACCACGTCGGCCGCTGCCTCCACGGTCGCGTCGCCCGCAATGGAGACCACTTCAGTCCGGGGCGTCATCACCTCCTCGGCGGTCTTCTCGCTGAACTCGAAGACGCCTTCCAGCATCCGGGCATCTTCTTTGCCCAGGGATCCCCACTCCTGACTCTGCTCCACCAGCATGCGGATTTCGTCCGGGCTGTGTACCCGCTCGTGACCGCTGGGAGTGCGAATCCGGAAGAGGCGGAGCACCAGGTTGGCGGTGCCATTGAGCAGCTTGATCGGGCCCGCCATGACCCAGGCAAACCCCATGAGCGGGAGCACCACCCAGCCGCTCACCTTCTCGGGGAAGAGCAGCGCCACCGCCTTGGGCGCGAGCTCGCCCAGCACGATGTGGAGCACGGTGATGATGGAGAAAGCGATCACCACCGCGACCGAGTGGGTTGCGAAATCGCGGACCCCCTCGGGGAGGAAGCTGAAGCTGCCCTGAATCAGGCGGGCCAGCGTAGGCTCGCCGATCCAGCCCAGTCCGAGCGAGGCCAGGGTGATCCCGAGCTGAGTGGCGGAGATGTAGCGATCGAGCGATTGAACGGCCTTCGCTGCCAGCGTAGCTTTGCGGTCCCCGGCCCGGCCCAACTCTTCCAGACGGGTGAGCCGGGCGCCGACCAGGCCGAATTCGGCCGCGACGAAGAAGGCGTTGGCTAGAACGAGCGCCAGGACGGCGCCCAGGTTGAAGAGGACCGAGGCGGACCCTGACTGTGGAGGCTCCATACCCGAGAAGGTAAGCGCTCCCGTGGCGGACGGGCGAGGGGCGGTCTCGACCCGCCTCCGGCTGGTCCTGCTGGTCACCGCCCTGTTCATGGTGGTGGAGGCGGTGGCCGGGTGGGTGAGCGGCGCCCTGGCCCTCCTCGCCGACGCCGGGCACATGCTGACCGACGTCGGGGCGCTGGCGCTCTCGCTCTTCACCGCCATGCTGGCCCGGCGCCCCGCCGACCCCCGCCGGACCTACGGCTACCTGCGCTGGGAGATCCTGGCCGCCCTGGTAAACGGCGCCCTGCTGTTCGGCATCGCGGCCTGGGTGGTGATCGAGGCCCTGGGCCGGATTCGGAGCCCCCAGCCGGTCGACACCGGGATATTCCTCGCGGTTGCCGCGCTCGGGCTGGTGGTGAACCTGGGCTCCCTCTGGATGCTCCACGGGCTCCGCCATGGCTCGCTCAATGTCCGCGGGGCCTATCTGCACGTGCTGGGCGACGCCCTGGGCTCGGTCGGCGCCCTGGGCGCCGCCGCGGTCATCGCTCTCACCGGATGGACCATCGCCGATCCGCTGGTCTCGATCCTGCTCTCGCTCCTCATCCTGTTCGGCGCCTGGCGGCTGCTCCGGGAAAGCACCGACATCCTCCTCGAGGCGGTGCCCCGCCACATCTCGCTGGAAGAGGTCCGGGGGCGGATGCTCGGGGTGGCCGGGGTCAGCGCGGTGCACGATCTCCACGTCTGGACGGTGACCAGCGGGGTGGTGGCAATGAGCGGTCACGCCGTGGTGCCCGAGCTCCCTTCCCATCCCGAGGCCCTCGCCAGGCTCAAGCAGGTCCTGGCTGGGCTGGGGATCGGCCACGCCACCATCCAGCTCGAAGTGGCCGACGAGTGCGAGGGGGTGGACTGCCTCGAACCCTTTGCGGGGTCGGCACATAGCGGCCACTCCCACGGCCCCGGTGAGGGGCACGGACACCGGCACTGATCGAGGGTTGCGGGAAGGGAGCTTAATCCTTATTTATGGCCCACTTGCAGGGCCCGGACGGTAAGGGCGGTAGGACGGGAGGGCGGTAGGAAGTTGCCCCCCTAACCTACCGTCCTACCGTCTTACCGTCCTGCCGTCCGTAAAAAGGAATCGCAGTGAAGATCCGGAACATTGCAATCATCGCCCACGTCGATCACGGCAAGACCACCCTGGTGGACCAGATGCTCCGCCAGGCCGGGGTCTTCCGGCAGAACCAGCAGGTGGAAGAGCGGGTGATGGATTCCAACCCGCTGGAGCGGGAGCGCGGGATCACCATTCTCGCCAAGAACACCGCGGTGCACTGGGGCGGGGTGAAGATCAACATCGTGGACACCCCGGGCCATGCCGATTTCGGCGGCGAGGTGGAGCGGATTCTCCGGATGGTCGACGGGGTGCTGATCCTGGTGGACGCGGCCGAGGGGCCGATGCCCCAGACCCGGTTCGTCACCCGGAAAGCGCTGGCGCTGGGCCTCCAGCCCATCGTCGCCATCAACAAGATTGACCGCGCCGACGCCGAGCCGCTCCGGGTGCACGACGAAGTGCTGGGGCTGTTCATCGACCTGGAAGCGAGCCACGACCAGCTCGACGCCACCTTCCTCTATACCTCGAGCCGGCACGGCACCGCCACGCTCGACATGGCGACTCCAGGCCCGGATCTCAAGCCGCTGTTCCAGGCGATTCTCGATCATGTGCCGGCCCCCACGGGCGATCCCGCGGGACCGTTCCAGATGCTGATCTCCACCCTCGATCACTCACCCTTTCTCGGGAGGCTGGGAATCGGGAGGGTGGAGCGTGGGGTGGCGAAGGTCGGCGAATCGGTGGCGGTGCTCCCCCTGGGAGAGCCCGGGATCGTTCCCGATGGCGAGGGCGACCAGAGCCGGATCACCCGGCTCTACACCTTCGACGGGCTGGCCCGGATCGAAGTGAACGAAGTGCCCGCGGGAGACATCTGCGTCGTCTCCGGCTTCGACGGGATCGAAATCGGCAAGACGCTGACCGATCCGGATCACCGGGAGCGGCTGCTGGGCATCGCGGTCGAGGAGCCGACGATCTCGGTGGACGTGATCGTGAACAACGCCCCCTTCGCGGGCCGGGAAGGCAAGTACGTCACCAGCCGTCAGGTGAAGGACCGGCTCTACAAGGAGCTGGAGCGGAACGTGGCGCTCAAGGTCGAAGAGACCGACAGCCCCGACACCCACACCGTCTCGGGGCGGGGCGAGCTGCACCTCGGCATCCTGATGGAGACCATGCGGCGGGAGGGATTCGAGTTCCAGGTGTCCCGCCCCCGGGTCATCACCCGGGTGAGCGACACCGGGGAGCGGCTGGAGCCGTACGAGGAATTGATGATCGACGTGGCCGAGGACTACATGGGTCCGGTGATGGAAAAGCTGGGGCCCCGCCGCGCCGAGATGACCGAAATGCGGAATCCCGGCATGGGGCTGGTCCGGCTGGTCTTCAAGATTCCGAGTCGCGGGCTCTTCGGATACCGCTCGGAGTTTTTGACCGACACCCGGGGCACCGGGACCATGCATCATCGGTTCCTGGCCTACGGGCCCTGGGCCGGGCCGCTGGCGGGCCGGAAGCGGGGAGTGCTGGTGGCCGACCGGGAGGGCTCGGTGGTCGGGTTCGCGCTGGGCAACCTCCAGGAGCGGGCCCAGATGTTCGTCGCCCCGGGAGAGCAGGTGTACGAGGGCATGGTGGTGGGAGAGAATTCCCGCCCCGGTGACATGGACGTCAACGTCACCAAGGAAAAGAAGCTCAGCAACATGCGGACGACGGCCACCGACGAGAATATCCAGCTGGAGCCGCCGAGAGCCATCACCCTCGAGTACGGCCTCGAGTACATCGAGGAGGACGAGCTGATCGAAGTCACGCCGGAGAACATCCGGCTCCGCAAGCGGATGCTCGCGGCGGTGGACCGCAAGAAGGCAGCCCGGGCAGCCGCCCGGATCGCGGACGCGTCGTAACCCGGCGCTCCTCTCAACCTCGGAGGATGACAATGCAGGCCCTGGTGGCGTCGATTCGTGACGTGAAGCTCCGTCGGCGGTTCGATGAGGACGAGGAAGAATTCGAAGACGGCTTTGCGTTCGACGACAGCGACGACGAGGAGGATGAGGACGCCGACGGTGACGACGACGAGTTCGGTGACGACGACGACGATCTCGAGGAAGAGTTCGACGACGACTTCGAGCTGGATGAAGAGGTCGAGGAGCGCTAACTTTCGTGGTGCAGGGCCTGTAGCTCAGGTGGTTAGAGCGCACGCCTGATAAGCGTGAGGTCGGTAGTTCAACTCTACCCAGGCCCATAACAGCAGCCATCAGCTATCAGCCATCAGCCTTCAGTCAGGTCGGTGGCTATTCTTTCTTCCGCTATCCGCTATCCGCTATCCGCTATCCGCTATCCGCTATCCGCTACCCGCATCCAGAAACCTGAGAGCCGGCCTCCCCGTCGGGAATTCATGACCCGCCCCATCATCGCTATTTCCTGCTTCCTGCTGACTGCGCCGCTCGCCGCCCAGGCCGGCGGCACCCCGCCTGAAGTCACCACGGCCCAGGCCGCGCTTCGGGCCGGTGATGCCGACTCGGCCATCCGCACCCTCGAGGCCTTCTTTCAGCGCACGCCCGGCGCGGTGGCGGGACGACTCCTCCTGGGAAGCGCCTATCGCCAGAAGGGCGAGTTCGACAAGGCGCTCGCCACCTGGCTGGCCATCACCCAGCCCAGGCCGCTCCGGCTCCAGGCGATGTTCAATGCCGCGGGTGTCCACGCGAGCCGCAACAACGCCGCCGAGGCGTTCGCGCTGCTGACCGAGCTCAAGGCCTCGGGCGCATTCGACATGGAGCTGGCCCGCACCAACACCGACTTCGAGCGGCTCCGCGGTGATCCCCGCTTCGAGTCGGTGATGTTCAAGCCGGAGGAGTTCCGCAATCCATTCGTCGAGCCGGTCAGCGTCATTCACGAATGGATCGGGGAAGCCAAGGGCGATCAGTTCAGCTGGATCGCCCGCGGCATCGGTGACGTGGATGGCGACCGGGTGAGCGAGGTAGTCACCTCCGCGCCCACCTACGGCGCCAACGGTGGTCCGGTGGGCAAGGGCAGGGTGTACCTCTACTCGGGCCGGAGCGGAAAACTGCTCTGGTCTGTGACCGGCGCCGACGGCGCCAGTCTCGGCATCGGGCTCGAGGGCGCCGGGGATGTGAACAATGACGGCGCCGGCGATGTGATCGCGGGAGCGCCGGGAGCCGGCCGAGCCTTCGTGTACTCCGGCCGGGACGGGGCGTTGCTGCTCACCCTTGCGCCGGACACCACCAATGAGCGCTTCGGGCAAAGCGCCTCGGGCGCCGGCGACCAGAACGGCGACGGTTATGCCGACTTGATCGTCGGCGCGCCGGGAAGCAGCGCGCGAGGGCAGGGAGCCGGCCGGGCCTATCTGTTTTCCGGCAAGGACGGATCCCGGCTCGCCATCCTCGAGGGAGAGCGGGCCGGCGACGGATTTGGCAGCATCGTGGCCGGCGCGCGACGGGGCCGCGGGGGCCTGGTCCTGGTCGGTGCGCCGGGCGGGGGGCCCCGATCCCGCGGGCGGGTCTACATCCACGAGGGGACCACACCCAGAGCGAAGTTTCTGATCGAGGCGGACAGCACCGGTACCGCGCTGGGCGCGATGTTCACCTCGGTGGTCGGCGACGTGGATGGAGACCGGGTGCCCGACGTCTACGCGGCCGATTTCGGCAACTCGGCCCGGGGCCCGGCCACCGGGAGGGTGTACGTGCATTCCGGCGCCGACGGCCGGCGGCTTCACGCCCTGACCGGCGAAGGCCCCGGAGACGGATTCGGGATCGGCTCGGCCGACGTGGGCGACGTCAACCGGGATGGATTCGACGATCTCCTGGTGGGAGCGTGGCAATTCTCCGGCGCCGCGCCCTCGGGCGGGAAGGTCTATCTCTATTCCGGAAAGGACGGCACTCTGCTGCGCGCGATCACCGGGCGCGTCCCGGGAGAAACGTTCGGTTTCGACGCCACCGGAGTCGGTGATGTGAACGGCGACGGGGTTCCCGATCTGCTGCTCACCTCGTCCTGGAGCAACATCAGGGGATTTCGGTCGGGGAGGATGTTTCTGATTTCGGGGAGGTGAAACCGGGGAGCGGATAGCGGATAGCGGGAAGCGGGGAATGACCTAGCGCTTGCCGCGGGTGGTCCACAACACGATCACCCCGCAGCTGGCCGAGTTGCCCCCGAATTCCAGGGGGACTTCGGAGGCGGACCGGTAGACCTCGATCGCCTCCATGTTGTCGATGGAGAAATCCTTGCGAAAATCGGGAGGAGGGAAACCGGAGACGTGGCCAGTGGACACCGCCTTGTAGAGCGTGACCCCGTCCAGAATGACCCCCATCCAGCAGGGACCTCCCGCGATATCCCCCCCCCTGCGGCGGGTGCTCGCGGCCCGCATTTCCAGTGCGCCCCGGGCGCCGTCGCTCACCTTGTCCTGGCTCTGGATGATGTACACGCCCATCGAAGTCAGCACGTCGGACATCCGGGCGTAGCCCCGGTGCCGGAGCTCGGTGGTGTCCATGAACTTCCCGAAGCCCAGCTTGCGGCGCTCCTCGAACGCTTCCCGGCCGATACCCCGGGGCCGGTCCGGGGCTCCGGTTACCACGATCGGCTCCAGCCGGACCCGGTCGGAGACCAGCACCGCCTCCACCCGGGTGGTGTCGGTCTTGTTGAGCATGACCCGGACCCGCTGGGGGCGGTATCCGACGAAGCGGAAGAGAACGACCTTGTTGCCGGTGGGGAGATCGTTCAGCAAGAACCTGCCCGAACCATCGGTGGTGGTCTGCTTCTTGGTGCCTTCGAGAATCACCTCGACCCCGGCCAGCGGGCGGCGGGTGGAATCTTCGATCGCGGTGCCCATCATCACCGCCTGGGCGGTGAGGGAAGAAGCACAGGGGAGCAGGAGCAGCGCTCCCACCCCCCATGTCCTAGCCCCTAGCATCGAGGTCCCTCCCGAGCGCAGCGAGGGACAACCAGCATCTAGCGTATCCCGCCCCGGAACCCGCCGCCCACCGGCGGGGCCATCCGGTTGACCGCGGCAGGCCGGCCAACGCCGGGACGGTGCAGGTCGCAGTCGTCAACCAGCCCGCCACGCCCGCCCCGAATCATTATCGGGCCACGGCCGGTGCCGAAATTGGGGATCGCGCGGGGGTCATTGGCTCCGCCGGGGCCCTCGAGCGGCCGAGCGGCGCCGAAAATCGGTGCGGCCGGCGCGGTGGCCATCGCGAGCCGAAGCTGGGGCTCGGCCGAGCTGATGGTGGTTCGGCTCAGCTCCTGGACCGGCTCGTCGGTCGTGACCGCCGCGTGGTCGT
>Ga0209486_10000314_pt1 | contig 22559 bp, 17 predicted proteins | sample NCCompost_FD_187518 | JGI IMG/M metagenome (GOLD analysis project Ga0209486, IMG submission 187518) | Agricultural soil microbial communities from Utah to study Nitrogen management - NC Compost (SPAdes) (version 2) | ecosystem: Environmental > Terrestrial > Soil > Agricultural land | place...
GAAGACCGGCTGCTGTTTCGGGTCGTTGACGATCTCGAGGAACGCCGCCAGCTGTTCGGGCGTCGGGGTCACGCGCGTCGTCATCGGCATCGCCACGTATTTCATGCCGGCCGCTTCGACCAGTCCCGGCTCGTCGGCCATCGCGTCGAAGCTCGTGAGGTTGATGACCGTCTTCACGCCGAGCGCGGCCAAGTCGGCATAGTCGCGCCCTTCGGGCTGCGCACCACGGTAGTAGGTGGCGCTGACGCGTCCGAAGTTGTCGATTCGGATGGGCGCCGTCTGGCCGGCCGCGGCTTTGTCGGCCCCGGGGACCGCCTGGGCGGAACCGAGCGACGCCAACGAGAGCGACAGCAGGGCGACGGTCGAGACTCTGGCAAAATTAACAGGCACTTTCATCGATCCTCCGTGATCATCAGACGCCGCACATGACGCCGGAGTTTGGTGGTTCTAGAATCCGGCGGATGCGCGTTCCGCCCGTGGTCGCCGTGCTCGCCGCCACCTTCATACGATCGGCCCAGGCCCATACTATCGGCCCAGAACCGCGTGTTATTCCCCACCCGCCGGCTCAGGTGTCCGACAGACGAAGGACAACCCTCCTGCGGCCCGAGGCGGGTCTAAAGACCCGCAACTGCGTACGATAGTTGCGATGGTAACGAAGACGCGATGTCCCTGGGCGGGGTCCGACCCGCTGTACGTGCGCTATCACGACGAGGAATGGGGTGTGCCATCGCACGACGACCGGCACCTCTTCGAGATGCTGATCCTGGAAGGCGCGCAGGCAGGACTGAGCTGGATCACGATCCTGCGCAAGCGTCCTGCCTACCGGAAAGCCTTCGACCGGTTCGATCCGCGCAAGGTCGCACGCTACGACGCCCGAAAGATCCGCGCGCTGCTCGCCGATCCAGGCATCGTACGCAACCGCCTCAAGATTCACGGCACCGTGCGGAACGCGCACGCGTTCCTCGAGGTACAGCGCGAGTTCGGCTCGTTCGATGCCTACCTGTGGCGCTTCGTGGATGGCGCCCCGAAGATCAACCGGCCCCGCACGATGCAAGACGTGCCGGCGCGCACCGCCGAATCCGATGCCCTCGGCAAGGATCTCAAGAAGCGCGGGTTCACCTTCGTCGGCTCGACGATCTGCTATGCCTTCATGCAGGCGGTGGGAATGGTGAACGACCACCTGGCCGGGTGCCCCAGCCGGCGAGCGAGATGAGCCCGACTACGGCTCGTAGCCGTCGGGCAGGAGTTCGACAGCCACCGCGTCACCAGCGGTTACCGAAGCCCCCGTACCGGACGCTGCGGCGCGATACGTCGCCAGAACGAACATCGGTTTGGGTAGTGCGCCGCACGACACGCTGCCCGGCGTGTCGCTCCGGTACGAGATGAAGTCCACGTCGGCCAGCTGCTTGGCCCGCAGCCGAAGCGGTCCGCTGTCGGTTTGGACCAGCAGCACCATGCCGCCGGCGCCACACTCGATCGCGGTGAACTGACCGCGCGCCCTCGTCTCTCCCTCGCCGACGGGCCTGAAGTCCGGGCGGAAGGTCGGCCCTGGACGTCTGGTCCCGGGAGGGGCACCGGGCGACGCGCCGCCGCCGGCTGACCGGCTCAGGCTCGCGAGGGCGGCGAGCTCCTCGGCGGTCGGCGCGGCGGGTGCCGCGGCGGCCGCCGGTTGATTCTTCATCTCCGCAACCCGGCCGAGCAGCTCGCGCGCCTGCTGACGAATCTGCGGATCGCGCCCGCTCCCGACGAGTGGTCCCAGCTGGCTGGTGGCTTTCGCGAAGTCGCGCTGCCGCAGGTACGCCTGCGCGAGGAACAGGCGGTACTGCTCCCGCGACGGCGCGAGCTGCGCCGCGTGTTGCAGGAGCGTCGCCGCGCGCGCGGGATCGTTGTCGAGGATCAGCTCCACGTATCCCAGCATGGCCGCCGCGAACGCCGAATTCGCGTCGAGCTCGACGGCGCGCGCCAACACGTCTCGCGCCTTCTGGATGGTCGCGGAACTCTCGGCGGTGCCCAGCTGCGCGATCAAGGCGCGGCCGTAGGCGTTCTGGACCCAGCCGTCGTTCGTTCCCAGCGCCGCCGCTTGCTCGAGGAGCGGCAGCGCCTTGTCCATCTGATTGGCGCGGAAGTGCTGCAGGCCAATCGCGGCGTGCGCGCGCGCCGCCTTGGGGCTCTGCTTGAGCACGCCCGCCAGGCGCGTGCGCGATTCCTCTTCCCGTCCGACGCGCCCCTGCAGGTCGGCCACGTAGATCGCCGCCTCGACGTCGTCGAGCGTCTGCCCTTTTTGCACCGTACCGCCGGCCACCTTCTCGCCGAAGTCGAACAGGATGGCGGGAAAGAGATACTTGCGGACGTAGTCGAACAGCTCGCGATCGAGCAAGGCGCCCTCGCCGAAGGCGGCGGGGAACGCGGCGTTGGCCGGCGAGCCGCTGCGGACGCTGGCGAGGAACTGCCGGAACTGCTTCGTCCGCTCCGGGTTGCCGAACGACAGGTAGTGGACCAGGGCCCACGACTGCGCGTAGAGCACGCCTCGCCGGCTTCCCTCGTTGTACACCGACGATGCCTGGTCGATGGCCAGCAGCTCGCGGATGGGAATGAGCGTGCTCGCCTTCAGCAGCTCCACATGGTGCTGCGGCGCAAGGCCCACCATCGCCTTCTTGCCGCCGTCGCGTTCCTGCACCATTTCGTACACTTCGGCCAGCCCCTCGCTCGCCCAGACCGGCAGTGGGCCCATGCTGTTCGAGACCAGGAAGTGCGCGTACTCGTGGAAGATCGTCAGCAACGCCAGGTCGACGTACTCGGCATCGATCGCGATGTAGTTCAGGTCCTCGCCCGCCTGAAAGAAGCCGCCAACCTCGATGGCGTTGCCTCTGAAGAGCGGGGCAACCGGCTGCAGCGCGCGCTGGTTGGAGAACACCATCACCACCGTGGGGACCGGCGAGGCCGCGGTGGCGCCCGGCAGCGCCCGCAACATCACCTCGCGGAACTGTTCCAGCCGCTGCGCGATGCGGCGAATCGCGCTTTCCGGCGCGTCGCCGACGAAGGTGAAGTTCGCCGAGCGGACCTGCGTCCACTTGGCGTCGGCATTGGCAGGGAACAGGGTTGCGACGAGCAACAGAATGGCCAGAGGGACGCCGCGCATCACGGTCGATCCTAACGCGACTAGAATGGCCGGTCGAGGAACGACTCATGACCCCTTCGCGTCAGCACGTCCGTTATCGCCGTGATTTCCTGCGATTTCTCGCCGCGAGCCCGTTGATGGCCTACGGGCTGCGCGAGGCCTGGGCGCAGGAGCCCGCGACGGCACCGCTCGCCAAGGACGTGTTGAGCGTCATGGACTTCGAGGCGCTCGCCAGGCCGAAGCTGCCGCCCGCGCACTGGGGCTACCTGGCGGGCGTGGACGATGACCTGACGCTGCAGGCCAACGTCGCGGGGTACAAGACCATTCAGCTGCGCCCGCGCCGCCTGGTGGACGTGTCGAAGATCGACACCAGCGTCGAGCTCTTCGGCCAGCGATTCGCGAGCCCCGTCTTCCTGTGCCCCGTGGGCGGCCATCGCATGTTCCACACCGAAGGCGAAGTGGCGACCGCGCGCGCGGCGAAGGCGAAGAACGCGCTGCAGGTGCTCTCCAGCGCCAGCTCGCTCGGGGTCGAAGAGGTGGCGACGGCGCGGGGCGGCGGCCTGTGGTACCAGCTCTACCTCCCGCAGTCGTGGGACGACACCGAGAAGCTCGTACGCCGCGTCGAAGCGGCGGGATGTCCGGTGATGGTCTGGACGATCGACCTGCTCGGCGGGCGCAATTCGGAGACGGCGACACGGGCGCAGCGCACCGACACACGTCAATGCTCGGCCTGCCACGCGACGGCCACCGGCGGGCGGCGCGACATGGCGATGTACGTGGGACTCAGCAGCGCGCGCTTCAACCCGTCGAATGCCACGTGGGACTGGGTGGCCCGCTTGAAGAAGATGACGTCGATGAAGGTCCTCCTCAAAGGCATCGAGACCGCCGAGGACGCGCGCCTCGCACGCGAGCAGGGCGCCGACGGCATCGTGGTGTCCAATCACGGCGGCCGCGCCGCCGAGACGCTGCGCCCCACGATCGACATCGTCCCGGAGGTGGTGGACGCGGTGAACAACCAGATCCCGGTGCTCGTGGACGGCGGCGTGCGCCGCGGAACCGACGCGTTCAAGGCGCTCGCCTACGGCGCCCGCGCGGTGGGCATCGGCCGCCCGTACGCCTGGGGCCTGGCGACATACGGTCAGGAAGGGGTGGAGCGCGTGCTCGATATCCTGAACGCCGAGCTGAACTTGACGATGCGCCAGTGCGGCACCCCCACGCTGGCCCGGATCACCCGATCCCACGTCCGGCACGTGTGAGCGCGTCTCCGGCTGGCTTTCGCGCGGGCTGGCGCCGATACGAGAAGAAGTGCGGCTACCGGTTCAGTACGAGCTCACACGCGGGCAGGCGCTCTTTTCGGCCCTGGCCATCGCCATTGCCGGTCTGCTGCTCTGCGGGCTGTCGGCCCGGGTGGCCCTGCGCGTGGAACTGTGGCACGCGTGGGCCCCCGTCGCGGTGTTCGCCGGATTCGTTGCAGCGGATTTCGCGTCCGGCCTCGTCCACTGGGCGGCCGACACGTGGGGGCGCGACAACTGTCCCGTCATCGGCCCGCGGTTGCTGGTGCCGTTCCGGGTGCATCACGTCAATCCCGAAGACTTCCTCCGCCGCCGCTTCGTCGACACCAACGGCGAGGTTGCCGCGATCACGGTCGCGGTGCTGGCCGTGGTCGCCCTCGTGCCGTTGGATCGCCCGTGGAGCGGGCCGGCCGCGGTGTTCGGGCTTGCGTTCTGCGGCCTCGGTTCCATGACGAACCAGATCCACCAGTGGTCGCACATGCCGTCGCCGCCGGCGATCGTCCGCCTGCTGCAGGCGTCAGGCGTACTGCTCAGCCGCCGTGACCACGCGGCTCACCATGCGCGCCCCCACGACCGTCACTACTGCATCACGACGGGCTGGTGCAATCGTCCGCTCGACGCGGTGGGCTTCTTCAGACGGCTCGAGTGCGCCGTCACCGGTCTGACCGGCGTGGCGCCGCGGCACGACGACCGGCGGTACGAGCGCCGGTATCCGGCGCCTGGCTTCGAATCGGATGCCAGCCCGATCCGGTAACGCGAACGGCCACGGGCGCGGCGCGCACCTCGCCCTCGAAACCACCGAGCCCACGGCCTTCGGGCACGGGTTCATCAGCGGGCTCGCCTCGGCGCTCCTCGGGATCACCGCCCTGGGCCTGGTGCTGGCGGGGCGCTTCCCGCAGGCATTCGGCTTCGCCGAGCTGAGGCCGCTTCGCGCCTTCCTGTATCTGCAGGCGGTCATTCACCTGCTGCTCGTCTCGTCGTTCGTGCTCGGCACCGTGAGCGCCTGGTTGCGCCGCAACAAGGTGCTGTCGCTGACGGGCATCGCGTTCACGCTCGTCGCCGCGATGCTCGGCGGGTCGCAGGCGGCGGTCGGACACGACGATGGCCGATCGGCGTGGCTCGGCGCGGATTTCGTCGTGCTCAACCTGATCTTGTACTCGGCCGCCCTCGTGCCGATGGAGCGCCTGTTTGCCCTGCGGCCCGAACAGCCGGTCTTCAGGCGCGGCTGGCCGGTCGACCTGACGTACTTCTGTCTCAACTCGCTGCTGATCGAGGTGCTGACGCTGCTGACCATTGCGCCCGTGGCGGTGCTGTTCGACTGGGCGCGCATCGGGGCTGTTCAGGAGACGATCGGTGCGCTGCCGCTCGTCGCCCAGGTGCCGGTGCTCCTGCTCGTGGCCGACTTCACCCAGTATTGGGTGCACCGGTCGTTTCATGCCTCCCGGTGGCTGTGGCCGTTTCACGCCATTCACCACTCCATCGAGCAGATGGACTGGCTGGCCGGATCGCGCCTTCACCTGGTGGACGTCATCGCCACGCGCGGGCTGACCTACATTCCCATCTTCGTGCTGGGGTTCTCGCAGCCGGCCCTGATGGTGTACGTGTTCATCGTGGCGGTGCAGGCCACGTTCATCCACGCCAACGTCAGGTGGACGTTCCCCCGGCTGCGGCGCATCGTGGCCACGCCCGCGTTTCACCACTGGCACCACAGCGCCGAGCCGCAGAGCATCGACAAGAACTTCGCGGTACACACGCCCGCGTGGGACCTGCTCTTCGGAACCTACTACCTGCCCGATCGCTGGCCGTCGGCCTACGGCCTGGTGCATCATCGCGACGTGCCGCCCCGCTGGGGCAGTCAGTTCGTCTATCCCTTCCGGCGCCGCGCCCCGCGGTAACAGGTTCCAGCGCCCCCGTCGGGGCGCCGGCGGGCATCCCTCACCTTGGGTATGCGCCTGTTTTGGCGCCGGGATAGACTTCGCCCGCGGGTCTGAAGACCCGCAACTACGAACCCATATGACCAACACGTTCCGCCTTCGAGTCTTGTGCGCCGTCTTCGGTTTCACGGCGCTTGTAATCGGCAGCATCCGCGTCGCGGGGCAGGCGCCGCCGCAGACACCGCCCACCCCGCTCCCCGCCGACGCGCCGTTTACCGTCGCGGTGGCGACAGCCGTCGTCGAGGCCGGCCCGGTGTACATGGCGAAAGAAGGGCCCTTCGGCTCGCAGTTCAACTACATCAACGGCGGCGTGCGCACGCTGTCGAACAACGGCGCGCATGCCGCGGGGAACGCCACCACGCAGATGCTGGTCGTGCTGCGCGACAACCCGAAGGTGCGGCTGCTCTTCACCCTGGTGAATGGCAACTACCGCATCGTGGCCAAGCGGTCGGCCGGGATCGCGAAGCTGGCCGATCTCAAGGGCAAGCGCGTCGTCACGCCGCGCACCACGTCGGCGCACTACCACCTGGTCGCGTTGCTGCGCACCGCGGGGCTGCAGGAATCCGATGTGACGATCGTGAGCGCGCCGGCCACCCAGATGGCGGCGGCGGTGGCCAAAGGCGACGCGGACGCAATCTCGATGTGGGAGCCGGAGTCGGAGAACACCGTTGCGGCACTCGGCGCCGACGCGATTACGTTCCAGGACAACAAGGTCTATCGCGAGCTGTACAGCATGTATTCGACGACGGACGTGCTGAACGACCCGCGGCGCCGCAAGGAGCTGGTGGCGTTCGTCCGCGAGATCATCCGGACCACCGGCGAGCTGCAGAAGGAGCCGGCGAAATACTTCGATCTGATCAGCCGCGTCACCAAGCACCCGGCGGCGCAGATCGCGCGCGGGTGGGAGCACCACAGCTTCCCGCTGGCGGTGGCGCCGGACCTGCTCGACCTGCTGGTCGAAGAGGAGAAGTGGGTGGCCGGCGTGCAGTCGAGGACGCCGCGAACGCGCGCCGAGCTGGCGTCGTTCATCGACACGTCGATCATCGAAGAAGCGCGAAAGCGCTGACGCAGGGCCGCGCGGACGTCTACTTTGCCGCCACGCGCTTGCCCTCGGCGTCCCACTCCTCGATCGTGCCGAACGCTGCCATCAGGCTGCGGATCTTCGCGCCGTCGCCGACCGCGATGATCACGATGTCGTCCACCGGAATGTACTTCTGCGCCACGCGCTGCACGTCGGCCGCGGTGACCGCCGCGATCTTCTCCGGATACGTGTCCCAGTAGTCGGCGGGTAACCCGTACTCCTTGATCTGGGTGGCGTTGTTCAGTGCCGTGTTCGCGTTCTCGGTGCTGAGGGCAAAGCTGGCCACGAGCGCACGCTTGGCGTTCTGCAGCTCGTCGGCCGGCACTGGGCGCGTGCGGATGTCCGCAAACTCTTTCAGCACCTCGCGCAGGGCGTCGGCAGTGACCTCGGTGCGCACCGACGTCTGCGAGACGAAGTGGTTGAAGTAGCGCGACGCGGCAAAGCCGCTGCTGATCCCGTAGGTGTAGCCCTTCTCCTCGCGAATGTTCCGGAAGAGCCGCGAGGCGGGGCCGCCGCCGAGCACGCGGTTCAGCACCTGCACGGGAATGTAGTCGGGGCTCAGCCGATCGATCGCGTGATTGCCGATGTAGAACGCCGTCTGCACCGAGCCCGGCCGGTCGACCAGGATCACGCGCCGCCCAGGGGTAACCGGCGGCAGCGCGAGGTCGGGCGCTTTCGAGCCCGCGCCGGTCCATGACGCCATCAGCTTTTCCAGCTTGGGCGTGATGTCGCGTGCGCTGATGTCGCCCAGCACCGTCACGCGGCCGCGCTCGGGACGGTAGACGCGGCCGTAGTGTTCGACCACCATCGCGCGCGTGATGCGGCCGACGCCTTCGGTGGTGGGTGCCACGAACGAGCGCCCGTCGCCCGGGTACATGGCCTGGGCGAATCGCTCGGCGGCCAGAAACTCGGGCTGGGTCCGGACCTGCTGCAGCTGGCTCAGTTGCTGGTTCTTCCACTTGGCGAGCTCGTCCTCCGGGAACGTGGAGTTGAAGAGCATGTCCGTCATCAGCTGCAGCACGGTGTCGAGGTTTTCGGAGAGCGTGCTGAACCTGGCATAGGCGTAGCGATCGCCGACGTTGAAGTTGATCGTCGCCCCGAGACCGGCGAGTGACTCGGCAATCGACCTCGCGTCGCGCGTCTTGGTGCCCAGGCGCATCAGCGCGGTCATCGCGGGGCTGATCGGCACGCCTTCCGGATCGTTCAAGGAGGAGGCGGGCACGGCGATCTCCACTTGGATCGTCGGCGACCGGCGCTCCTCGAGGACCAGGAGCTCCATGCCGTTCTTCAGCTTCGACTCGGACGGCTTCCGGAACGTGACGCGCAGCACGTCGTTGGAGATCGGCGCCTTGTTCTTGAGGACGACGCCCTTGAAGTCTGAAGGCTGTTGTGCGCCCGGCGCGTCCTGCGCGGCCACGGGCGCCGCCACGAGGAGCAGAATCGCAAGAAGATGGCGGGTCGTCATGTGCAGTGGCTCCACTTCTGCGCGTCTATCGCGCCGGCGGCGCTGCCGCCGGCACCGTGTGCACGACGACGCGGTTGGTGGTCTGCAGGTATTTGGCGGCCACCCGCTGGACGTCGCCGGCGGTGACGGCCGCGATCTTCTCGGGGTTCGTGTTGATCCGGTTCGGGTCGTTGTAGAGCACCGCGTTGTCGGCGAGCGACTGCGCCCGGGCGATGGCGCTCTCGCGGATGCCGACGGCGCCCCGGCGCGCCGTGGTGCGGACCCGCTGCAGCTCGTCGGCCGTCACGGCAGCGGTGTGCAGGCGCGTCACCTCCTCGGTGATGACCGTTTCGGCTTCGTCGATCTTCTTGCCCGGCCGCACCGCGCAGGTGATGGTGAACAGGCCCGGTCCAATCCGCTGCCCGCTGCCCGAGCCGACGTTGGCGCACAGCTCCTGGGTCTTCACCAGCCGCTGGTACAGGCGCGAGCTCTCACCGGCCCCGAGGATCTGGCTGAGCGCCGAGAGTGCCGGAAAATCGGCGTGGGTGGCGGGGGGGATCTTGTAGCCGATGTTGATCTGAGAGAGCCGGGCGAGGCGGTCCTGCATCGTCTCGCGGCGCTCGGCTTTCATTTCGGGTTCGGACAGATCGACGGGCGCCGGACTCGGCTGGCGGGGGATGTTGCCGAAGTACTTCTCCACCTTGGCGAGCGTGGCCTTCGCGTCCACGTCGCCGACGATGGCCACGACCGCGTTGTTCGGCGCGTAGTAGGTGCGGAAGAAGCTCGCCACGTCATCCACGGTGGCGGCGTTCAGGTCCTCCATCGAGCCGATGACCGAGTGGTGGTAGGCGGGGTTGTCGTAGGCGAGCTCGTTGAAGCGCTCCTGGCTCTTGCCGTAGGGCCGGTTGTCGAGCCCCTGGCGCCGCTCTTCCTGCACCGCCTGCCGCTGGTTGTCCAGGTTCTCCTTGGTGATGGCGAGCGATCGCATGCGATCCGACTCGAGGAACAGGCCGAGGTCCAGCTGGTTCTTCGGCATGATCTCGAAGTAGAGCGTGCGGTCGGTGTTGGTGGTGCCGTTCATCGACCCGCCGTAGTTGAACACCAGGAAGAAGTGCTCGCCGGGGCCGACGTTGTCCGAGCCCTTGAACATCATGTGCTCGAACAGGTGCGCGAAGCCGGTGCGGCCGGGACGCTCGTCCTTCGACCCGACGCCGTAGCTCACGGCAATCGCGTAGATCGGCGCGAAGCGGTCTTCGGAAATGATCACGCGCAGGCCGTTGGCCAGACGCGTGTCCGTGAACTGGATGGGACGAAGCGGCGACGGCGTCTCGGCCGCCGACACGGCGGTGAGCAGCGCCACACCCAGGAGAGTCGCGAGCGATCGGCCAGCGCGCATCGGAAACCTCCACCTGCTGATAACGAGTGCCGAAGGTTAGCGTGAATCGGGGCCGCTGCGCAGCCTCAGCTCGAGCGGCGTCGTCACGCCCTCGGGCACGTCGATTGCGGCCTCCGAAGTTCCGTCACGTGCCGATGCCGTGACGTAATAGCGGCCGCGCGGCAACTGAAAGCGGGGAGGCCCGGCGTACGCCGCGCTCGTCGTGACGCGCTTGCGCGAACCCTCCGCGTCCTTTGCCGCCTCGTAGACCTCGTAGCTCACGCCGGTGTCCAGCCGCTGACCGGTGGGGCCGATGCTCGACAGCGCCAGAATGCCGGCGTGCAGGTTGAGCACGATCGGTTTGGTCTCGCCAGCCGCCAGTGTGACCTCGGTGCTGGCGGTCGCGTTCCCGTGGGTGGCGGTGACGGTGTAGCGGCCCGCGGACACCGGCAGGCGCGGCGGGCCCGCGTACGCGGCGCTGCTGACGACGCGTTTCGCGCGGCCTTCGGCATCCTTCACGGCTTCATCCACGCTGTACTCCACGCCGGTGGGCAGCGGCGCGGACCCATCGCTCAGCACGGCCGTCGCCAGGAGCACGCCGGCTTTCAGATCGAACGGCAGCGCCGTGTTGTCTCCCTCGGCGATCGTCACTTCGAGCGCCGCCGACGCGCTGGCGTACTGGGCCGTGACGTAGTAGCGGCCGGCCGGCACCACGAATTGCGGCGGGCCCGCATAGGCGGCGCTGCCGGTCACGCGTTTGCGGTTGCCCTCCGCGTCCTGAACGGCGTCGAACACGTCGTACTCCACACCGCTCTCGAGGGCCGGGGTGGCCGGGCTCAACCGTGCGGTGGGTCTGAGGATGCCGGCGTGGAGGTTGAGCGTCTGCTGCACCAGCGTCTGCGCCGGAACTTCGAGCTCGGTTGCCGCCATCGCGGCGCCGTGCTCGGCGGTGACGTAATAGCGTCCCGGCGCCAGATCGAAGCGCGGCGGACCGGCGTACGCCGCGCTGGTCACGACCTGTTTGCGGCTGCCCTCCGCGTCCTGCCGGGCCTCATAGACCGCGTAGGCCACGCCGGATGCGAGCGGCTCCGAATCTTCGGCAAGCATCGAGGCGAGCTTGAGCGCAGGTTTGTCCGCCGCGCTCCTCACTGGCGACGGCTGTCCGGCCGCGTCGCCGCTGAGCCCGCGATAGGCCAGCAGCAACACGAGAGCGGCCGCCGCGACGCGCCCCGCCAGCCACGTGACTCTCGAGCGTGATATCGCGACAGCCTGGCGGGGCTCGGTGGTGTCGGCGCGGGGAGGCGGCACCCGCGGCGGAGTGGCCGGCGGTGTGGACGCGGAAGCGGGTTCGACGGGGCCCGTTGCCGCGGCCGCGGCCGGCGCGCCGAGCATCGCGGTGATGTCGGCGATCAGCGCACGGAAGGCGTCGGTGGTGGTGTCGCCGTGCCAGTCGCCGAGATCGGCCGCTTGAATGCGACCGAACCCCAAGGGCGGCCGCACGCCGTCGAAGAGCACCGGCACCAGGATGCTCCGGCGGCGGCCCTCGTCGGCTTCCTCGCGGACCCAGTCGGAGGCGATCGACGCGTTCGACCACACGACGACTACACAACGCGCGGCGGTCAGCGCCTCGGCAATGACGTTGTCGAACGTGCGGCCGGCCGCGATCTGCCGATCCCACCACACCGACCAGCCGTGCGCCGCGAGCGCGTCCGCGAGCGCCTGCACGCGCGGCCGGTCGTTGCGCGAGTAGCTGATGAAGATGTCGGCCATGCGAGCGCGCCTGCGGGACTGCCTACTTCGTTCCGCCCGTCTTCTTCTCGTTCTCGAGGCAGATGAATTCCATGAGCTGGGTGTCGGGCAGCAGCGTCACCGCCACCGTCGTGCCCCACGGCTTCGTGTACGCCTTCGGGTCGTCGATGGTGATGCCGATGTCCATGTGACCGAAGTCCCTGCGGCGGAGCCGCGTGGTGACCCGCAGCGCCTCGGTGGACGGCTTGCCCAGTTGATCCAGCCACACGCGGCCGTTGAAGCCGCCGCTTTCGACCACGAGCGTGTCGCCCTGCCACGACGCGGTCGAGTAGCCGTGCCAGGTGGGCGCCACGTCCGGCGTCAGCTCGAAGCGGCGCCCGTCCATGAACGCCTGCCACCACAGGTTGAACGCCTCGTGGACGAAGAACACGATCGCCGGCGTCTGCACGATGCGCCACGGCGCCGGCGCGAGCAGCACCTTGGGAACGCCCTGCGGCAGGCAGTTGGCGTCCGGTTCCTCGCGCCAGAACTTGCCGGCCGCGCGCTCGTCGTAGAGCGCCTTCGCCCATGACTGGAACGGCACAGGTTCCTTGAGATCGCGTGCGAGATCGCGCAGGTAGCCGGTGGGCGGCTGCCAGATGCCCGACAGGTCGGGCGTGCCGTCCGGCAGCCGCGGCGCGGGGGCCGCGAGGTTGAGTTTGCCGTCGGGGGTGCGGGGAACCTGCGGCGCCGGGACGTTCGCCCACTGCGCCGACGCCGTTGTGGAAGAGAGGAGCGCAACGAACGCCAGTGGGAGGAGTGTCTTCATGCCGCCCCCGGTGATGTGTTGGTGAGCGCCGATTGTAGCCCAGTGTCTGATTGCCCGCCTTCCGGGCGCGTGCTGAATTGCGGGGTTTCCCGGCCGACGGCGCGTTGCCATCAGAGGACGACCATGAAAGTCGATGCCGTCATCGTCGGCGCCCGCTGTGCTGGAGCCGCCACGGCGCTGTTGCTGGCCCGGGCCGGCGCGCGCGTGGTGGTGCTGGAGAAGGGGCGGTACGGGACCGACACCCTTTCGACCCACGCCTTGATGCGAGGTGCTGTCCTGCAGCTGTACCGGTGGGGTGTGCTTCCGGCCGTCGTGGAGCAGGGCACGCCGGCCGTGACCGCCACGACCTTCGAATACGCGCACGACACGGTCACCGTGCCGATTGAACCGAAGTACGGGGTGGACGCGCTGTACGCGCCACGACGAATCCTGCTCGACGGCCTCCTGTCCGCCGCGGCCGTGGAAAGCGGAGCCGAGGTCGTGTACGGGGTGCACGTGGACGGCGTGATGACCGCCGCCGACGGACGCGTGTCCGGCGTGACCGCTACGGCCAACGGCACGCGCCACGACATCGAGGCCGATCTCGTGATCGGCGCCGACGGGCTCTACTCGACGATCGCGCGGCGCGTGGGCGCGGCGCCCTTGATCACGGGGACACACGCGGCCGGGGTGCTCTACAGCTACTGGAGCGGCCTGCGCGAGGACGCCTACCGCTGGATCTTCAGGCCCGGCGGCAGCGTCGGCGCGATTCCGACCAACGAGGCGACCTGCGTCTTCGTCTCGATTCCCGCGGCACGATTCCGTCACGAGGTGCGGGGCGATTCCGTCGCGAACTACCGGCGCCTGCTGCGCGAGGTCTGCCCCGAGTTCGCCGATCGCCTCGAAAGCGCGACGCAGCTCGAGCCGGTTCACGGATTCGGCGGTCACCCGGGATTCATCAAGCGCAGCAGCGGCCCCGGCTGGGCGCTGGTGGGGGATGCCGGCTACTTCAAGGATCCGGCAACCGCCCACGGGATCACCGACGCGCTGCGCGATGCGGAACTGCTGGCGCGCGCGGCGATGGCCGGCACGACCGCCGCGATGGCGCAGTACGAGGCGACGCGCCTCGATCTGTCGCGGCGCCTGTTCGAGATCACCGACGAGGTCGCGTCGTTCGAGTGCACCGACGAGCGGCTGCAGGCCCTGCACCGCGAGTTCAGCCGCGAGATGTCACGGGAGGTGCGCGCCCTCGCCGCCCTGGAGCCATGGCCAACTACGTCGCCGCTGTCGAGCACGCGTCACGTCGCGTGAGTCGCCGCCACCTGGCGGTCATCCTGCTGTCGAGCGTCCTCGTGCTGGTCGGCACGATGTTCGGGGCGTTCGCGCCTGGCACCACCGACCGGACACGCGCTACACGCATTCGTATCGATGGGCCGGCTGTCTTGGACAACGTGGACATTCCCGTTGCGGAGTCGCAGGAGATCGCCACGGTCAGCATCACCGCAAAGGATCCACAGGGCGGCCTCCTGAAGGAGGCCGCCATGAGTGTCTCGCTGGACGGCTACGGAACCCGTGGCGTGGGCAGCACCGATGCCAGCGGCATTGCTCGCGTGAGAATCGTGAAAGGCGTGCGCATGTTTCTGCTCGGCGGTCAACTCGGGGCTGGCTGTATGGCCCCGCTGCAACTCGGCCCCGATAGCTATCCGGCGGCGGTTGACGTGACGTTCACTCCCGACGGGTGTCGTGAGTCGGACAATCTGGGGCGTCGGTCGAGCCTCGCGCTTTCGGCACGAGACGGCCTGACGACGCGGCGAGTGCGGGTGCTCTATCCGGATGGCAGTCCGGCGTACGACGTTCGCGTGGGGATTCTCAGCGCGACGCAGCAGCGGCCCTTCACGTCGGTATTCCGAACGGCGCGGGACGGCAGCCTGGATTTGCCGCTGCCGCTCAAGAGCCAGTTCTCCGTCGAGTCCAGCCGCTACGAACAAGGCATCGCGTGCCAGAGCGAGGTCGTGTGGTTCAACACCGAGCGTGAGCCAATCCGATGGCAGCGCCGCCCGAGACGTGCGGATGCGCCGAATTGGGAGGAAGAAGCCGAGTCGACCGGTGAGATTGTGCTGCGGCTGGAAGGGCTTGCCTGCACCCCACCCCATTGATCCGAAAAAAAGGGCCGCCTGAAGGCGGCCCCTACGACTGTTGGGGCCCGGCTGAAGCCGGCCCCCACGTCTGTTTAGTGCCGGATCTGCGACGTGATGTCGCCGAGCTCGTAGACTTCGCAGTTGCCCCGCTCGGGGAGGAGCCCGGCGTTGGGGTTGGTCGAGAGCCGCAGGATTCGTGGCGTCATCACGAACGGCTCCGCTAACACCTCGGGATCCTCGACTGTCACCTCGTACTTGATCTCGTTGCCCGCTCGCGTGAATTTCTCCACGACGCGCATCTTGTCCGAGTGGAAGAAGCCGCCGCGCGCCAGCCACGTCGTGTCCACGAACCCGATGGAATCGAGCACCAGCGTGTCGCCCTCCCAGGAGCCGACGGTCAGGCCATAGTAAGTGGTGGTCACGTCGTTCGGGTTGTGCTTGCGGGCGTCGGTCGGCATGATGCGGTATTCGCCCTGCCCGCCGCCGCCGTCGGCGTACTGCCCGTAGAAGAAGATGATGTCCTTGTCGCTCTGGACGATGCGCCGGGGCGGACCCTGGCGCGGAATCCCGAGCGGCTGGCACGTCATCACCGGGTCGTACTTGTTGGTCCACATGTCGAGCTCGATGACCTTGTCCCAGTGCTCCGGCTTGTAGAGCGGCCTCGCCGGACCGAACCGTGACGGTGCTTCGAACTCGAAGTCGGCGGTCTGGTTGATGGCGCGCGAGCACTCCACCTGCGTGGGGCCGCAGCGGCGGTTCCCGTAGCGCCAGTTCATGCCGCTCGCGTTCCAGTTGCCCGTCATGTCGGGTTTGCCGTTGGGGAGCCGCGGCGTCGTCGTGCTTGCCGCCAGCGTCACGGCGGGCGGTTGAATCGACGGCACCTGCACCGCCGGCGTGATGGCCTTCCGCACGCTCGCGGGCACCGGCATCACCACGTACACGCTGCCGGTCTCCGTCTCCGCCGTCGTGATGTCGCGCACCACGGTGCCGTTGCGGCGCTCCACTATCTTCCCGGCGTAGAACACGTCGACCAGGTTCAGCGGATTGTTCCAGTCCTTATAGTCACCGTAGGTGAACTCGGTGGTGTTCGTCCCCTGCTTCACCACCACCTTCTCCGCCATGAACTTCGCGTCGAGCGTCGCGGCTGCGGTGGCGCCCGGGACCCCCGGAATCGGGAACGTCACCACCGGCTTGCCGGCTTCCCACGCCACGCTCGCCGAGCCCGACATCATCACGCCGTCAGCGATGCCGACGCTCGGGTTGGGCCCGAGCTCGTTCGTCTGCCGGGCGGCGAGCAGTGCCGCCTTGGGCGCGCCCTGCGGGCTGGCCCACAGGCGGATCAACCGCTCCTGGGTGGCGGCCGCCATCGGCGTCGCCTTGCCCTTGCCGGCGACGATCTCGGCGCCCACGACGTCTTCGTTCCAGGCGTACGGTCCGCTGACCACTTCGATCGCCGTCTGCGTCTGGCCGTTGGCGCGCGCGCAGGTGATCTGCGTCCGCTGGCCCGGCGTCTGGTAGTTGGTGCTGACGCGATACTTCGAGGTCGTGCACGGCTGTCCGTCCAGCTGCACGGTGCCCTTGCCCTGGTACTCGAGCGAGACGATCAGTTCGTGCTCGTCAACGCCACGGAGCATGCCCAGGTGCCAGGTCCAGTTGAAGAGCACCGACCGCAGATCCTTGGCGTCCTTGGCGGGCCGATACGGCGGCGGCGGTTCCTTGAACCCGGCGGGCGGCTGCGCGCTGGCCGTCGAGAGCGTGGCCAGGGTGAGCAGAGCGCTGGCCGCGACGGTCATCCACTTCATGCGTCGAAAGGACATGGTCATCTCCCGCCTAGTCGTTGGCGTTGCCGGCCGAGATCTGGACCACGCGTCCATCCGGCATGGTGACGGCTTTCAGGAAGCCGAGCGGGGCGCCGCTGCGCGCGGGGATGAACGTGACCTTGATCATGTCGCCGGCGTGCAGCGCGTTCGGGCCGGTGCGGCCCACGCCTCGTGCCGCGAGCGCGGTCGCCGAGCCGAGCGTGAACACCCAGTTGGTGTTCGTCCCGTCGGCGTTCTTGACCGCCAGCACCAGGGACCCGTGCGGGTTCACGAACCGCACGCTCTCGACCGCGCCGGCCATCTCGGCTTCCTTCTTCATGTCGTACACGCCCGCGAGCGAGTGATGGGCTTGAAGCGACGCCGCCATCACGAACCCGCACAGGGCGATACATCCCGCAATCCGCTTCGTCATTGCTGCAACTCCACAGGTGGTGATCGGCACCCAGCCGTCGTCCGGGCGCGCGCGCTCGGGCGGCCTAGATTGTCGCAAAAAAACCGCAAAAGTCGAGAAAGGCGTCTCTCTCATTTCGCTACGCGAATTAGGATGATTGAGCCCTATGTTGACCCGACATCGCCTCGAGTGTGTCGCGGCCGGCCTGGCCGTTGTGTTTGCGACGAGCGCGGCCGATACGGGCCGTGCCGCGGCCGACCCTCCTGGCGCGGCGGCCTGCACGGCGTTGAGTGCGGCCATTGTCGCGCCCGTCGCGACGATGACGGCGACCTACGACGCCGGGTCCGGCACGCAGCCCGCCCACTGCGTCGTCCGCGGGTCTGCGTCGCCGCGAACGGGCGTCGACGGCAAGTCGTATGAGACCCGCTTCGAACTGCGGCTGCCGACGGCGTGGAGCGGCCGATTCCTGTACCAGGGTGGCGGGGGCAACGACGGCGTCGTGGCGCCGGCCGTTGGCCGCAATACCGGATCGTTTCCGGTCACGGGTCTCCAGCGCGACTTCGCGGTGGTGACGACCGACGCCGGACATCAGGGCCCCACGCCCGAGTTCGGTCTCGATCCGGTGGCGCGCACCGATCACGCGTACGCGGCCCACGAACGGACCTTCACGCTGGCGCAGGCGATCCTCGTGCGCTACTACGGCCGCGCACCGGACAAGCGGTACTTCGCCGGCTGCTCGGGCGGCGGCCGGCAGGGGATGATGTTCGCGCAGCGGTATCCGTCGTACTTCGACGGCATCGCGATCTGCGCGCCGGCGATGCGCGTGTCGAGCGGCGCGACGATCGCGGCGGCCTGGGACACGCAGACGTTTCTTTCAGTCGCTCCCACGAATGCAGACGGACAGCGGGTGCTCAGCCGCGCGTTCAGCGACACCGACTTGACGATGGTTGCGCGCGGGATCACCGCGGCGTGCGATGCCGTCGATGGCGCGACGGACGGCATGGTGCAGCGGCCGGACGCCTGCCGCTTCGATCCAAAGGTCCTGCAGTGCGCCGGCGCCAAGGACGACACGTGCCTCACCGCCGGGCAGGTCGCCGCGCTCGCGCGGTCGTTCGGCGGCCCGCGTGATTCGTCCGGGCGCGCGCTCTATTTCGGGCAGCCGTGGGACCCGGGCCTCGCGACGCCTGGATGGCGGCAGTGGGAGCTCGGCTCGTCGCAGACGGGTGCGCCGAACGCCATCAACGCCACCCTGATGGCGGGCGCCCTGGCGCACGAGTTCTTCACGCCGCCGGATGCGTCGTTTGCGATCGCGCAGTTCGATTTCGATCGCCATCCGGCGCGGATGGCGGCGTTCTCGGCGGTGTTCGATACGTATCGCGACGCCACGCTCGCCGAGTTCCGGAAGCGCGGCGGCAAGCTGCTCATCTTCCACGGCACCGCGGATCCGATCTTTTCGGCGCTCGAGTCGATCGACTACTACCAGCGCCTGACGCGCAACAGCGGCGGCCCCGCGGCCACGGGCACCTGGGCGCGCCTGTTTCTCGTGCCGGGCATGAACCACTGCGCCGGCGGCCCCGCCACCGACAGCTTCGACGGCTTGGGCGCGATCACCGATTGGGTGGAGAAGGGCGCGGCGCCCGCGCGCATCGAGGCCTCGGCGCTGCCGGGCACTCAGTACTTCCCTGGACGCACCCGTCCGTTGTGCCCGTATCCCGCCGCCGCGCGCTACAACGGCAGCGGGAGTGTCGAGGATGGCGCCAACTTCGCCTGCGTGGCCCCGTGATCGTCAGCCGGCGGTCGCCGGCAGGCGCAGTTGTCGGACCAGCGCGACGAACCGTGGATCGTTGCGCCAGCGATCGTACGCCGGGTGCACGTTGAACCAGCGCACGTAGCCAAGGCGCCTCGCCACCGCCTGCTCGAGCCACTGGAAGCCGCGGTCGGCGTCGCCCAGATGGAAGTGCACCATCCCGATCGAGAGCAGATCGACGGGCGCGGGATTCTGCTGTACACGTTCGACGATTGCCAACGCTTCGGCACGCCGCCCGGCGGCGGCGTATGCGGCGGCCAGCACCGTTGAATTCGCGAATGCCGGAGTGGACAGGAGCGGGATGGCCTGTTCGGCGCGGCCCGTGAGCGTGTACACCTGGGCCAGTGCGATAGGCGCCCCGAAACCCCGCGGCTCCAGCTCGATGGCGAGCTTCAAGTGCCGCTCGGCTTCCGCGTACCGCCGCGCGTTCATGAGGACGACGGCATAGTTGACGTGGAGCGCGGCCGACACGGGATTCCGTGACGCGAACCTGCCGGCCCAGGCAACGGCGTCGTCGTGCCGCCCGAACGCCGAGAGCGCCAGGCCGTAGCTGGCACACGCGTCCTCGCTGTTCGGAAAGAGTGCGAGTGCGCGTTCGAACTCCCGCTGCGTGGTCTCCCAGTCCCACGCCTCGAATGCCGCCGCGGCCAGCGCCGCGTGCGCCTCGGCGAGATGCTCGTCGAGCGCCACGGCCTTCCGGGCGACCTGGAGGGCTTCGCCGGTGGAATCCGCCAGGCCGAACGACGCCTGGGCAATCAGCGCCATGGCGAGGCCCGCCTGCGCGTCCGCGAACGCCGGCTCGAGCGCGGTGGCTTTGCGTAACTCCGTGACCGCCCGCTGCTTGGATTCGAGGTCGGTTTTCCAGAGCAGATGACGGCCCAGTAGATAGGCGTCGACGGCCTCGGCCGCCAGGCGGCGCTCCGGCGCGGCAGTCGGCCGGGCCGGGGCGATCTTCGACGAGATATCACCGGCGATGGCCAGCGCGATGCGGCGCTGGAGGTCGAGCACGTCCGACGTCGTGCCCTCGAACTCCTTCGCCCACAGGTGGCTGTCGGTCTCGGCATGAATGAGCTGCACGGTCACGCGAATGCGGTCGCCTTCACGCTGAACGGAGCCTTCGACCACCGCATCCACGTCGAGCTGCCGGCCGATGTCGGGTACGGAGGCCGACGTGCTCTTGAACCGCATGACCGACGTTCGTGACGTCACGCGGACGTCGGTAACCTGCGCGAGCTTCGAGATGACCGCCTCGGTCATGCCGTCGGAGAAGAACTCCTGCGAGGGATCACCCGAGAGGTTCTGGAGCGGCAGCACCGCGATCGATGTAATGGGTGCCCGCTCGTCGCCGCCACGCCACCAGCCCATGGCGGCCACGGCGACCAGGAGCGACGCCGCGACCGTGGCGGCAATCAGCGATCCGCGGCCGCGAGTCGCGCCGGCGACGGGCACTTCCGCCGCGCGGGAAACCGTCATCGCCGGCTCGGGCACAGCCTGTGACGTGCCTGGGGCCACGCGCTGGACCACCGGCTGAAAGCGGTACCCGCGCCTCGACAGCGTTTCGATGTACCCCTGCGGGTTGTCCGCTGTCGCGAGAATTTTCCGCAACGTCGAGATGTTGCGGGTGAGGCTTCCTTCCTCGACGAAGGCGTCGGGCCAGACGCGCGACAGCAGCTCGTCCTTCGCCAGCGCGCGTCCAGCGTCCTGGACGAGCGCCAGCAGCGTGTCGAAGACCTTCGGTTCCAGCCCGACCACTTCGGTGCCCCGCAGCAGGAGCCGTTGCCGGGGATCGACCGTGAAGTCGCCGAAGACGAACAAGTCGCTCTCGTTCATCGAGTTATGCGCCATCCGAAATCCTTCAGAAAACCTTCCGCGCATCCGAAGGACGCCGGTCCGAGCCGCTGCCTATTCTATCGGCCGTCAGGGAGTAGATATGGCCCGGTTGCTCACGGTGGAAGGCGCCCATGGCCTCCAATTCGTCGATGATATGCTCCGCGGTATGCCCGAGTTCGTGATCGAGCGCGACATTCCCGGGGCTGGGAACATGACGGAAGCCGAGATCCGCGACGTCTCGATCCGGTCGCTCGAGGTGCTGGGAGCCATGGGTCCGCAGATTCAATGGCTCCACAGCTACGTTACCGACGACCGCATCTATTGCGTGTATCTTGCGCCAGACGAAGCCAGCGTGCGGGAACATGCACAGAAGCTCGGTGTCCCCGCCAACCGTGTATCGGCCGTCCGCCGGCTGATCGACCCGAAGAAGTACGCCGGCGTCTAGCCAGCGGCCAGCAGGTCGTCGATCGTGGCCGTACGGCCGCTGCGCCAGGCGTCGGCGTAGCCGTCCGGCGTCATGCGCCCGCGGGCGAGCGTCAGCGTGTCGTCGATGCGGGTGCGTTCGGCGTCGCGTGCCGGTGAACCGATCTTCTGGCGGATCGCCGCCGCGGCGCTCGCGAGCGTGACCGCCTCGTGGTCGCGCCCCTGCTGGCTGGCACACCATGACAGCGACTCGAGCTGTCGCGCCACGCCACGCTGGTGTCCGACCTCGCGAAACGCCTGCAGCGCCCCCGTCAACGAGCCCACCGCCGCCGGATAGTCCCGCGCTTCGACGTCGACGCGGGCCAGATCCGCGAGCACGCCGGCAATCCCCCAACGGTCGTCGATGCGCCGATAGATGTCGAGGCTCTGGTGATGGAACCGGCGGGCTGCGTCGTGATCGCCTTCCGCCGTGGCCACGTCGCCGAGCCCGTTCAGGGCCGAGGCCACGCCGCGCACGTCGCCGCGCGCGTGCGACGCCGTGGCCACCTGCTGCAGCAGCCCGCGCGCCTTGTCGAAGGCGCCTTCGAGCTTGGCCGTCGTCGCTGTGTTGCTGCGCGCCAGGTCGGCGGCGGCGTCGTCGCCGAGCTGTTCCCACAGCACGACCGTTTCCTCGAACAGGGCCATGGCGTCCGCATACCGGCCGCGCCGTTGCGCCTGCCAGGCCATGGCGACCATCACCACCGCCACCGCTTTCACGTCGCCGAGCGCCCGGTAAATCACGCACGACTCCGTGGCCAGGCGCTCGGCCAGCGGGTTCTCGCTCACCAGATCCGAGAGGACCGCGGCCGCGTACAGCGCGCGCGCGCGTTCCCGCGTGGGCGACAGTGCTCCAGGCATCGCCAGGACGCGCCTCAGCGTGTCCTGCGCCTCGGTGAGGTGCTCGCGCTGCTCCCAGAAACGGAACAACGCGCCGGCCAGGCGCAGCGCCCACTCCGCGTGGCCCGTGGTGACCAGATGGTGAATCGCCGCGCGGAGGTTGTCGTGCTCGGCATCGCAAGTCACCAGCCAGGCGTCGCGCTGGGCCGGATGCATCTCGAAGGTTTCTTCCTCGGCGAGCACCAGCATGTAGGCCGCGTGCGCCCGCTCGGTCACCTCGGCTTCGCCGCTCTCGCGCAACGCGTCGCGCCCGTACTCGCGGAACGTCTCCAGCATGCTGAAGCGCGGCTCGCCCTCGTCCGCGCGCAGCACGAGCAGGCTGTTCTCGACGAGCGACGTGACGCCTTCGAGCACCGGGACGCCGAGGTCCTCCGCGGTGTCGCAGACCGCCTCGATCGCTTCGAGCGTGCAGCCGCCGGCAAACACCGACAGCC